>ENA-OQAZ01001229-OQAZ01001229.1-human-gut-metagenome-genome-assembly--contig:-NODE-1229-length-12662-cov-1.559713_pt1 | contig 12662 bp, 20 predicted proteins | sample MGYA00242737_ERZ504531 | MGnify/ENA primary metagenome ERZ504531 (study PRJEB26092, sample SAMD00036244) | human gut metagenome | host: Homo sapiens | study: EMG produced TPA metagenomics assembly of...
AAATCTGTCTGTCATCATTCCTACAAAGGAGCAGGAGGCACAGATGCCCGGAAAATGGAAAGACTGCTGTGACTCTCTCCACGTGACCTCTGTATCCCCATACGGTGATCCTCTCGCTGTTTTTGCAGCTGCAAAGGAGATCCCCGCCGATACAGATCTGATCCTTTTAGACTGCATCGGATACACCATCGAAATGAAGGAGCGCATCCAGGCTCTGACCCAAAAACCAGTCCTTCTTTCCCGTACACTCGTAGCACGGGTGATTCGTGAATTAGTCTAATGTTTTTTCCCCTGGCAGTTTTTCCCACTTCATTTTCCAAGGGATTTTCAGCATCTCCTGTTTCCAATACTGTTCCGGTTATCGGCCAAAACAGCCGAATATCCTGACATCTCAAGCGCTGCCTGCAATATAAGATCAAAAAGTACCATATCTCATCGCAATGTCACTATGATAAAGCCTGAATCTTTCATAAGAGTCCCAGAATAAAGAAGTGCCTGTCCTTCTCCGGAAAATTTCCGGTAAAGGACAGGCATTCTTATATGGTCACATAATTTCTAATTCACTGCGGTTCGTTCACTGCCAATATTCTTATCTCTCCCCGGCGCGGTACTTCGCCAACAGGCGGTTGATCCTTCCTGTCGGGTTTAAGAGATCGCTCAAGGATGCGTCGTGGTTTAAGTTGTCGATGATAAGAGCAATGTACTTACTCATATCAACATTGATATAGTACGGTTTTGAGAGCAGCTCCGGTGTCTGATAAACAAGGTTCGTCGTCAGGACGCGGTCGATGATGCCATTCTCGTAGTACTCATCAAATTTCTTTAATCCGCCTGTAAAGAGACCGAATGTCGTGCAGATGAAGACCTTTCTTGCCTTCATTCTCTTTAACTCTTTTGCGGTGTCGAGCATGCTCTCGCCGGAGGAGATCATATCGTCAACGATGATCACGTCCTTGCCCTCCACGCTTGCGCCGAGGAACTCATGGGCAACGATCGGGTTGCGGCCGTTGATGATCTTTGTGTAATCACGTCTCTTGTAGAACATACCGAGATCCAGTCCGAGAACATTTGCGAAGAAGACTGCGCGTCCCATACCGCCTTCATCCGGCTGATGACCATCATGTGGTCACTGTCGATCTCAAGCTCCTTCTCGTTCTTTAACAGGTATTTGATAACTGGTAGATCGGCTGTACCGTCTCAAAGCCCTTTAATGGGATCGCATTCTGGACGCGCGGATCATGCGCATCGAACGTAATGATGTTCTCAACGCCCATGTCGACGAGCTCGCGGAGCGCCATCGCGCAGTCTAAGGACTCACGGCCCGTTCTCTTGTGCTGGCGGCTCTCATAGAGGAACGGCATGATCACATTGATCCTTCTGCCCTTTCCGCCTACGGCTGCGATCACACGCTTTAAATCCTGATAGTGGTCATCCGGAGACATGTGGTTCTTTAAGCCGTTCATCGTGTATGTCATGTTATAATTGCAGACATCTACCATAATATAGAGGTCATCACCGCGGACAGACTCTGTCAGCTCTCCCTTTGCCTCACCAGAGCCGAAACGCGGAGTCTTTGCGCCGATAATATAGGAATCTTTCTGGTATCCAGCAAAAGCGATCGTGGTCTTGTGCTCGCTCTCTCTTTCTTTTCTCCACTCAACCAGCCAGGCATCTACCTTTTTACCCAGATCCTCACAGCTTTTCAGCGGAATCAGACCTAAAGGTCCAACCGGTATTGTCTCAATCTGCTTTTCTTCGTACAGCATTCCTGTTCCTCCCTGTTTTTTCTACTCATTATTTGATATTTTTATCCGCCGCTCTCCGGTCTGGCTGTTCTTCACAGTTATTTACCGGTTCCCCATTTTGCAGCGTACATACATTTCATTTATAGCACCATACACCCGCTCCGTCAACCGGATTTCCGGCCTCTCCGACAGGATTTCCCTTTTTTCTCCGCCATCCGGCACGTTTTTATTATCCTCTGCGCATAAATCCTCTGCGCACGAGACGGAGATCATCCCCAATCAATGGTATGATCTTATACCGGCTCATGATCCTTGATGTCACGCGCTCCGTGAACGCGTCCTGAAGCTCGCCAAGTGTCAGGTTTGTAGAGATGATCGTTCCCTTATTTCGATTCAGCCGCTCATTGACACAGTAAAACATCTGGGATGCCGTGAATGTATTGATCAATTCTGTTCCAAGATCGTCGATGATCAGGAGGTCACAATCCAGAATATAGGACGCCCGGTCCTTCGCCTCATCGTCATCGCCTCCACTGAAGCGGCTTCCTGCCAGAATGTCGAACATATCCGTTGCCGTGAGATAGACCACAGAAAAATATCTTCGGATCAGCTCCCGCGCGATACAGTTGCTCAGAAATGTCTTTCCACAGCCCGTATTTCCGGTGAACAGGATACTTCCTTTCTCATTTTTAAAGTTTTCCACATATTCCTTACATTCCCTGATCACTCTGGACATATAGTCGTAGACGGTCATTCCTGTCTTTTCGTCCACATGATTTCTGTCATAGTATGCCATGGAAAGTGTGTCAAAATTCTCCCGTTCCAGAACTTTCGCGGATATTCGACTGGTCGTACAGGATCTCGATCTCCATATGCTTGAAGCAGTGGCATTTTTTTCCGTCCGCGTATCCCGTATCCTTACAGTCCGGGCAGACATACTGGAGCTCCAGATAGTTTGCCGGATATCCGTTCTGTTTTAAATAGATTGCTTTCTGCTCTTTTAGAAATTCCGCGTCTTTTTTCAACTGATCCGCCGCCGCGCGGTCACCGGCGAGAATCTTTCTCGCCGCCTGAGCCATAGTCGCCGCGATCTCGTCGGACAGTGCCTCTACCTGTGGAACTTCTCGTACACTTCCGCGATCCGCTTATCCTGCTCGCGCTTGTCCTGAAACTGTCTCTGATTGTAGACACGCATGATCGCGTCGTACTGGGAATTACTGAGTGCCATCCGCACTGCCTCCTTTTTTCCTGCATTTTTTACGAGTTTCCATTCAGAGACTTATTCCCCGTGCACAGTAACTCTTGCGGTCCATGCATCAAGGTGCGGACCGGCTGGCCGTTATTTTCTGTTCTTTATGTCTTCCCAGACATAATCATCGTAATTGTAGGACCGCTGTTCAAAGTTGTTGAACCGGTTCGTCGATGTGTTCCGGGTCTGTCTCGATGCCGTGCCGGATTTCTTCGCCTGTTTCTCCTGACGGCGTTTATCTAAGGCTCAACGTCCTGTAAGGTCCGCACGCCGTTTTCCTTCCAGCCTGTGAGGATCTTGTCGGCATATGGGAAGCTCGCCGCTCCCGTGGCTGTGATCGTCCTGTTGCATGCCTCCGTGACGATCGCAGCGTCGAAGCCGAACTCCTTGAACCAGCGGCGCATAAACTCCTGCTCCGCGGTTCCGGCGTTCCGGCCCATGATGCCGAAGGCTTTCATGACAGCGGAGGTGTCTTTTGAGTATCTCGTGGAGTGCTCTCTCGCCTCGTCGCGGGTATGGATCCCGGCCTGATACCAGTTCAGCGCCACTTTTTCTATGTAACGGATGCTGGTGTGGCCGCCCTCAGCGCAGTATTCCGCCAGGTATTCCAGAAGCTCGCAGGACATGTGGAGAACGTCATAGAAATAGGCGAATTTCTCGCACTCGATGGCGCTGAACGTCTTTCCGAGGTACTGTTGGACCGCGTAGAGGAGAGCAGAGAATTCTTCATCTGCCGACAGACGCTTCATGCGGTCATAGCTGTTGCCAGCGTCCGGGATATCCGGGGGGCCGGATTGCTGCTTCGCCATGCCGCAGTCGCTGCTCTGCGGCTGTTTTCCGTTGTCCGTCATAGTCTCTTCCGGCATTCTTCCCTCCACATCAGTATCCCCGTAATTTCTCCGTGATTCCGGTGCCATGTATCCGGTGTCTGTCATGTTTTCTCTCGTAACCGCAGATTCACTCACCACCGTTTCCTCTTTCTCCGGTGCAAGCACACCGGCGCGCTCCCAGTATGCCAGGGCACGGCGGACATCTGCCTCTGTGTGGTTCAAAGCGTCCGCGATGTCCGGGATCTCCACGCTTTCTCCGGCGTGGCGCAGAAGATATAAGTACACCTTTACATATTCTCCGCTGGCTGTCCCCATGTATTCGTCAATAAATGTATTGGAAACGGCGGTCACTGCCGCATTTATGTTGTTTTTGTAGCCTAAACCCATTCTTTTTTCACCCTTTATGTTCACGTTCCATTTCAAATCTGCCTGATATATCCGCCTTCTGCCTATCGGTCGTTCTCTCCATCGGTCACTTACGTCTCACATTTTCAGTTTTCCGGGCAGCACCGCACTTTCCGGCACACTCGTTATCTCTTCTCATCTTGAAATATCATAACATACCCCCACAAAAAATGAAATAGCCGGAATTATCCACTGCGCTGATTGTGGATAATGTGGATAACGTGGATAAATGCGTTACATAATTATCAATGAAACTCGAAAAATTCCCGTTTTTCCTTATTTTTCCCTACTTTCCGGCATTTTCAAATTTACAGTTATGTAAATCAAAAAATCCACAGGGTATTCAACAGGATTCTGTTGAAAACTCTGTGGATAATGTGGATAACTTACTGTCCAAGGAGCTTTTCGCCCACTTTTACAATATCTCCGGCCCCCATAGTTATCAACAGGTCGCCGTTGACGCAATTTTCAAGAAGAAATGTCTCGATCGCATCGAAACTCGGGAAATAGTGGGTATCCGTCCCCAGCGCAGCGATCTTTTCCGCCAATGTCTCAGAGCTGATTCCCAGATTGTCCGTCTCCCGGGCTGCATAGATGTCCGCGAGAACAACATGGTCCGCTGTGGATAACGCCTTCGCAAAGTCCTCCATCAGCGCCTTGGTTCTCGTATATGTATGCGGCTGGAAGACGCACCAGATCTCACGGTGTGGGTAATTTTTCGCCGCTGCCAGAGTTGCCGCGATCTCCTGCGGATGATGCGCGTAGTCATCAATGACGGTCACACCGCCGATCATGCCTTTTTTCTCGAATCTGCGGTGTGTGCCCGTAAATTTTAAGAGTCCGTTCCTGACCCCCTCGCCGCGGATTCCCAGCTCATGAGCCGCCGCGATGGCCGCCAGGGAATTGTATACATTGTGAATTCCCGGAACGCCCAGAGTAATTGTATCAATTGCTTTTCCGTCTTCTAAGAGAGTGTATGTCGCGCAGGCATTCTCGTTGAATGTCACATCCGAGGCGCTGTAGTGGCTCTTTGCCGGATCACTTCCGACGGTGATCACCTTGATCGGAAGTCCGTCACAGATCTCCTTATAGTCGTGGATATCGCTGTTGATGATCAGGATGCCGTTTTCCGGAAGAAGCTCCGCAAATTTGCGGAAAGAATGGCGGATATCTTCGATGTCTTTGAAGAAATCGAGGTGATCTGCTTCTATATTTAATATGATCTCCATGTTCGGGAAGAAGGACAGGAAGCTGTTTGTATACTCACAGGCCTCTGTCACGAAGAGCTCCGGACCGCCGACACGGATGTTGCCGCCGATAGAGTCCAGCATTCCGCCGACAGAGATCGTCGGGTTCTTCTTCTCGTCCATAAGGATCTCCGTCAGCATGGAGTCGTCGTTGTCTTTCCGTGGGTACCGGATATGGCGATGGATTTCTCATAGTTTTTCATGAGCTGTCCGAGAAGCTCTGCTCTGGAAAGGATCGGCAGATTCTTCGCCGCTGCCGCCGCGTACTCCGGGTTATCCGGGTGGACTGCCGCTGTATATACAACAGCGTCGATATCGTCAGTAATGTTCTCCGCCCGCTGCCCGTAGACGACCTTTGCGCCGTGGGCGGTGAGCTTATCGGTGAGCTCGGATTCATGGGCATCGGAGCCGCTTACTGTGAATCCTCTCTCCAGCAGGATCTCAGCCAGTCCGCTCATGCTGATTCCGCCGATTCCGATAAAGTGAATGTGTTCTGGTTTATTAAAATCGATATGATACATCGTTGTCTCCTTTCGGATGTTTGATCTCTATTTTAAATGTTTTACACTGTATACATTTAAGCACGTATAAAATATGTGTTTAAATATACACAGTCTTTTACACATGATATCACAAAAATTAAAGAAAATCTATCCTCGAGGAAAAATTAACATGAGGCGAAATTCACGCAGATCTTTTCTTTTCTGTGCAGCACTTTCTATATAAAAGGGGCGTGTGAAAAAATGAGAAATCATTTGGCCCTTCTTTTTTATAGGCTATGTTTTTTCACAGCCCCTCGCGCGGTCACTTGCGACAATCTACATCTTCGCGCGAGTGCGCATCTTTGGCACGTTAGTGCCTTTTTATGGAACAGGGAATTTCTCGAAATTTCCTGTTCCATAAAAAATCCCGCATCTACTGGATTTTTCACCCAACAGATACGGGATCACTAATTTTACGCTGCAGCTTTTCCAAAAATCACATGCTGATACCGGATCAGAACGGATAACAGGATCTGTCCGAGAATACCGATAGCCAGGATCTCTCCGATTCCGACTGTGATCGTGGAAAACCAGATCATGTCCTCAGAACCGTATGCGAAGCGGAGCACCCACGGAACAATGATCATGTTCGCGAGGATCGGCGGAACAGATACCCAGGTAACGGTTTTTCCGGAGCAGGTAAGAACCTACCGCACCGATCAGAGTCGCAATACTTCCAAAGATCACATCGAGAGCCGCCGCGCCGCCAAGGAAGTTGGCCAGCAGGCATCCGATAAAGAGTCCCGGAATTGCCGCCGGGGTAAAGTACGGAAGTACGCAGAGAAGCTCAGAGATCCGAAACTGGATCGGTCCAAAGCTGATCGGCAGGAACACCATCGTCAGCACCACATAGATCGCCGCGATAGCCGCCCCGTATACAAGTGTCAGTACCGGGCTGTTTGTTGCGTTGTTTTTCATATTCAGTTTCTCCTTTAGTTTTGTTTTACGAGTGGAAGGTCACGAACACTCGATTCATTTTCGCGCAGCAATGAGTCAGGCGGACACGCTCGTATGTACATCTGACGAATGCCGCGGAAGGCATATACTGTAAGTATATGACCTTACGCCGGGAATCGGCGAAAGCCTTTAAGACCTTGGTTTTTGCGGGCTTAGCAACGTTTGAAAGTATATCACTGCCTTTCTAAGATTTCAAGTTAAAAATTCAATTTTTCCAGAAGATAAATGGGTACGGTCTCTATTTTTCCTTCCTGCCCCCCTAACGTATCACCTTTCAAATACAATAAACAATCAGCTTTTCCCGATTCCAATACTTTTTTTGCCGTATTTCCAATGTGTTTTCCAGTTTTCACTTCTATTGCATATCTCCGGGAGGACTTCAGACCTTGTACCACAAAATCTACTTCTCCACCCTTAAAAGTCGCAAATGCTGGCATTTCAAAGGCAATTTCTTCTGGAAAATCCTGCCGCTTCTTCAAATTAATATATACAAAGTTTTCACTCAGCATGCCTGCAATTTCTGTTTGTGCAGCCCCAACTCGCGCCATATAATAACTTGCTAATCCCAGATCCATAAAATAACATCTGCATCCTGGTTTAAAATTTAGAATGTCCATTTCTATAATTTTCCCACAAAATCCAATTACGCCGCAAAAACGTAACCAACTAATTGCCCGGTTGCAGACTGCCTTGCTAATATTGCTGGAATAGTCTCTTGTTACCAATTTTTGAAGTTCTTCACTGATACTATCTTCTTCAAGTCCCTTTTTTTCTCTGCCAAGTATCCTGCAAATTGAAAGAAAAATATCCGTAAATACCTGAGTGTCAAGAACATCTGTAAAATAACGAATTGATTCATTCATAAAGGTATCAATGATTCTAATCAATTCACTCCGTGCTCGCTCTATACTTTTTGAATTTAAGTATTCACGAACAACAGATGGATAACCACCAATTTGACAATATATATCATACCATGATTTTAATTCTGCCCTGTCACTGAATCCAGTTTTTTTCCAAGCAGCTTATATTTTTCAAATAGATCCGTATCTGCTGCTTCCAGAAATTCTTCATATGATAAGGTATAGATTTGAATACTTGTAACATCCCCACTTGAATACCGAAATTCCGGTTCATAGATTCTTCCAAGATAGCTGCCTGTAACAATAAAGCGGCACCGAAACTGTCGTGTGAATTCACGAATTCGGTTATAAATTTCTGCTGACTCTTGAATTTCATCTATGATAATAACGGTGTCCTCTGTGTCTGAAAAATTTTCATCAAACAGACGAAATGCATCATGTAGCGGAGCTTGAGGGCGCGGTCCCTCTCCCGGCTGCCAATCGCATGCCTTTTGATAACAGGAAAGGAACTGTTCTCCGCTCAGTTCAAATAAGTTATATACACTTTATGACTAAAATTCTCATTTGCAAATTTGTTAATGATATACGTCTTTCCTACCTGTCTCGCACCATTAACCTCTAGTGTCGTATGACAATTGTCATTTTCCATTTGAGTAATGTCTGGTAAACATGCCTTTTAATATCCATACATTCACTTCCTATTTTAATTTTATTGGCTTTCCCTTCTTCAGCTGCTTTCATATTTAACAGGTTATATTCTTTTGTACTCAACAGGAGTATAATTTCCTATTACCACTGCTGCATTGAGTGCTGCCAATTTTACAAGAGCGGATACTGACAATTTTTTATCTTCCCAAAACAATTCCATAGGAATATAAAATTCCGGGAAAAATTCTCTTGAATTTGAATGCCAATAGCCATATTTTCTCGCAAACACAGGAGCTGCCTCATATTCCAAGTTAAATGCATTTCTATGAGTCCCATCTCCGCCTGATCTTCCCCGCGTCAAAGAAAGCACAAATGCACAAATCCAAACAGCAGCAAACTCTTCTTCCTTTTCACAAGAACATAACAAGGCAGCCGTTCTAATTGTTCCTTTGCTCCACCCTGCTTCAATTTCCATTCGTCCTGAAGTTAGGGCCGCTACATCAGATTCAATAGATTCCTTCTTTCTTTTTCAATCCAGTTGAAGCTGTAACACGGTCCAAATCGCGGTTTAGAAATTTCTGTTTTTAAACAGTACTTTTGAGCTGATAAAACAGGAAATTTACACATTTCCCATTTCCAGACTTTATAAATGTCTTCCCATTTCATTGTATCATTTTTATTCATACTATCTCCCTAAATCTTACACTATCTCTTATTCATTATCCATATAAAATTGCTGTTCATTCCAATGCGTGAAAAAATACGGATGATCTTCCTCTAAATTACTATTGGAATATAAAAAAGTAATAATATCTTCATCATCAAACATGTCAAAAACCCAGTCCTCTGAATAGCCCAAATTTTTACTATCTGTTGCTACCCGTTCATCGCTGACTTCCATAAACGCCATTGCTTCCTCATTACATAAATAAATAATGAGTTCTTCCATAACTGTATGTGCTTTAACCATTCTCCCAGTACTTAAACTTCTGCGCAAATGAACAAGTGTACATTTCATTTGATAAAGAAAATCATACGTATATCTCATCAGAAACTGTGCAGGAAGATCCATCTTAATAAACGATGTGTTTAATTGACCAATATGAGAACCCACAGGCATAGATGCAAGATCTGATAGATCCTGTTCAATATAATCAAGCAGGACATCACTGCCTACGGCAAAAGACACAGCTGCTTTAACTCCATAGTTATCTGCTAAAAACTGTGACCATGCTTTATGTCCCTTGTATTCTTCAATCAAATTTTTCCCCGGCTCACTGCCTGCATTGTCAGGAAAACTGCGCCAGTTTAGAGCCTTACAAATTCCTTTACATTTATCTTTTCGAATAGAGCCTTCCTGATTCATAGCGGCACCAGGTTTTTACACCTACGCCCGCTCGCGAAGCCGCTTCTTCAATTGTGAGTCTAAGTTCATTGCGCCTGACTTTTATTTTTTTTCCAAGATCCTCATTGCTTAATATTGTTTTAGGAGCCATATTCACTTTCCTCCTTGGCGTTTATTGACATGTTATTATATAGTCATTATGTCATTATATATTATAATTGTCAAGTTAAAATTCTCCTCAACTATAAAAGACCTCCATTCTCAATTGACATTTCCCTACTAATCTGCTATGCTGAATAATATTGGTTAGTTATAGCTAATTGAAAGGAGTTTTACTTTGACTTATCTATGGATCAATCCAGTATCGGAGAGGATGATCTCGGTGGAGGCACTGGAGAGGATGCTGGAAAAGCATGACCTGACGCGAGTGGTCTGTCGGGAAAGCTGGGGCGAGATCGTGCTTCGGAAGTACCGGGAGCTTTTGGAACATGCAGATGGAACTTTTGCGGACGCGAGATGTCCGGCAGCGGTATCTCTGGTACATTCCCTGCAGCCTGAGATCCAGATCGCGGATATTGAGCCGATCCTGATCCACTGTGCGAGAGAGCTGGCAGAACGTCCGGATCTCGCGGATGGCAGGAAGATCATCACGACTCCATGCCAGATCTTAGCCGACATGGGAAATAGGTTGGAATTAAATGACACACATTTTGTACCATGGAACCGCTTTCTCGCTGCACTTGGCGAGCCAACGGAACCCGCGCCGGACGCAAGTCCGATTCCACCGGGATTCTTTAAGGATCTGCCGTTTTCCGTTGTCAGCGATCCGGTCGTCCGGCTATTGAATCCTATGTGACCGGAAATGACTGGAAAAAACGCAAAACTGATCGAGCTTTTGTACTGTGTTCAGGGCTGCCACAGAGGAGATGGAGTGCGATGAATCAGAAGTTTAAAAAATATTTCCCGCCATTCATCGGCATCCTTGCGGTCTTTGCCGTCTGGTATATCGTCTGCCGTGCAGGCATCTTAAGTTCCTATGTGCTCCCGTCCCCGTGGCGGGTCTTCCAGAGCTTCTGCAAAATGCTGCAGAGCGGTGAACTCTTCCGTGACTTAAGGATCAGCTTCCTGCGTGTCGGAAAAGGCTTTGTGATCGCCTTTATCCTGGCATTTGCCTTCGGCATGCTGCGGGCGATGATTCCGACCTCCGCAGGCTACTATGAGTACCTGGTGCAGTTCTTCAGGAACGTGCCGCCGCTCAGCATGATCCCGCTGCTTATTTTATGGTGTGGAATCGGCGAAACTACGAAGACGGTTCATCATCGTTCTGGCCTCCTTTTTCCCGATGTATTAAACATCGTCAAGGGATTTACGGCTGTGACAGAAGCTTCTGGAAGTCGGAACCATGTTCGGCTACACGGACCGGCAGAAATTCTTTCGCATCATGCTGCCCTACGCCATGGCGGACATTCTCGTGGGAATGCGCATCGGTCTGGGTTACAGTTGGCGTGCCATCATCGGTGCTGAGATGGTCGCAGCGTCCACCGGTCTGGGCACATGATCCTGTTTGCCCAGCAGATGTCCCGGACCGACAAGGTCATCGTCGGCATCTTCGCCATCGGCATCGCAGGTTATCTGACAGACCGGATCTTCGGTCTTCTCATCAGCATCTTTCTGAAAGGAGCCGGTGAAAATGGCTGGAATTAGATTAAAAGACATTCATAAAACATATCAGGTTGACGGCCGGACGTTTCCTGTCTTAAACGGCGTCGATCTCGAGATCCCGGAAGGAAAGATCACCGTGATCTTAGGTCAGAGCGGCTGCGGAAAAACGACTCTGCTGCGGCTCACCGGCGGTCTGGAATCCGCTGACAGCGGTGAGGTTCTCTGGGACGGCGCCCACAAGACCGCCTTTGTGTTCCAGGAACCGCGGCTCATGCCATGGCTCAATGTCTGGAACAATATTATTTTCGGTTTGAAGAAAAATCAGGTCGATCAGGAGAAGATCCAGGACATCGTCTCCACGGTGAACCTGTCCGGCTTTGAAAAGGCATACCCGTCCCAGCTTTCCGGCGGCATGCAGCAGCGCGCGGCCATCGCCAGGGCACTGCCTACGAGCCAACCTTTATCCTGATGGATGAGCCATTCGCGGCTCTCGACTATTTCACGAGGGAACAGATGCAGAGGGAACTTCTCCGCGTTCAGCAGAAGGAACGTTCCAGCATCATGTTCGTGACCCACAGCATCGATGAAGCACTGATCCTCGGTGACCAGATCGTGATGATTGAAAAGGGGCTTGTGAAGCATGTTTATCCGGTGAAGACGCCATCCGGGAAAAGAAATCTGCTGAATGAGGAGTTTATTGCACTCAAGAGGGATATCATTGAGAATCTGAATTTTATAAATTAAATATATTTTATGTGTAATTCAAGATATTCTGATTTTTATGATATTATTCTTACGCTATTTCCAGCAGATATTACATTCAAAGCATAAACATAATGTTATGAGCTGTCCCAAAAAAAATTTTAATAGCTGGTTTCCTTATTTAAGGGATTCCCATCATTTTATTAAGTTCGGATATCTGCCTATTAACTTAGGCGTATCATACACTTATTTTTTCAACTTACATGAGGAGGACAAAACAAAATGAAAAAACTGATCGCATTAGGACTCGCGGCATGCATGACATTTTCCCTTGCAGGCTGCTCCGGATCTGCGGGCAAAGAGACTGAGGCTGCTTCTGCTGCCGAGACAACCGCTGAGACTTCCGCTGAGGCTGAAACTTCTGCCGAGGCTACAGCTGACGCTGAGACATCCATCGACAAACTCAC
>ENA-OQAZ01001230-OQAZ01001230.1-human-gut-metagenome-genome-assembly--contig:-NODE-1230-length-12649-cov-1.675291_pt1 | contig 12649 bp, 15 predicted proteins | sample MGYA00242737_ERZ504531 | MGnify/ENA primary metagenome ERZ504531 (study PRJEB26092, sample SAMD00036244) | human gut metagenome | host: Homo sapiens | study: EMG produced TPA metagenomics assembly of...
GGTAGTCCAGAATAACCGGAAGGGCCTTCAGGCTTTCTACGAATTTTTCATAAGTTTGTACTTTTTCTTCAGCTACCTGAGGAGTCGGAGTAAGAATATAGTATGCATTTTCAATCAGCATAGCTTTGGAATTACTGTAACCGCTTTTCTCGGATCCGGCCATCGGATGTCCCCCGATGAAATACTTCCCAATACCGAGATTCTGCACTTCTTCGTGGATGTTCGTCTTTACACTTCCGACATCTGTGAGGATGCAGTCATCATTCAGATATTTCCGTCAGCTGTTTCAGATAGGCTGTATTATATGCGACCGGTGCGCATAAGAATATATAGTTACAATTTTGAAAATTATTGTCAATGGTAGTTGCGGCAACATCGATCATAGATTCCTGGGTTGCAAGTGCAAGGGATTCTTTGTTTTTGTCGAAAGCCACAATCTCATAATCGGGATAATACTGGCGGATGGCCTTTGCAATAGAACCACCGATCAGTCCGAGCCCGATAAAACCAATTTTGTGTTTCATGATGTTTCCTCCTTGTGCTTTGATCTAGAAACTCAGTTCATATTGTAACGTGTTGTAAGAGGATTTGTCAATACTATAATGCTTTAAAGTGAAAAAAGCGAATGAGGTAAAACAAGAAAATAGACAATCTGCAGTATAAAATTGCAAAGAAAATTCTGAAATAAGTAAAAATTCACATTTATTTGAAAATAAATACAAAAATAATATGGTTAAAGTGTATAAAAGTGTTGTAAAAAAACAGAAAGTTTAGTACAATATCTACATGAGATTTTACCAAAATAAGGAGGCAGCTATATGAAAGTTTACAGAACGGACGAAATCAGGAACGTGGTTCTCTTAGGACACGGTGGAAGCGGAAAGACCAGTCTTGCAGAGGCCATGGCATATGTGTCAGGGGCGACAAACCGTATGGGAAAGATTACGGATGGTAACACGATCAGTGATTTTGATAAAGAAGAGCAGAAACGTGAATTTTCAATCAGTACAAGCTTAATCCCGATTGAATGGGAGAAAGCCAAGATCAATATTCTGGATACACCGGGATATTTCGACTTTGTCGGAGAAGTCGAAGAAGCTGTAAGTGCCGCTGATGCAGCTGTTATTGTTGTATCCGGTAAAGCAGGAGTTGAAGTCGGTACAGAGAAAGCATGGGAACTTTGTGACAAGTACAAACTTCCAAGAATGATATATGTAACGGAGATGGATGTAGACGACGCAAGTTTCCGTCAGGTGGTACAGGACCTTACAGATCGTTATGGAAAGGTGATCGCACCTCATTTCCAGCCGATCCGTGAGAATGAGAAACTGGTAGGATATGTGAACGTTATCAAGAATGCGGCAAGACGTTACACAGGTGTCGGACAGAGAGAAGAATGTGAGATTCCGGAATATTGTAAACCAAATCTGGAGATTTATCGTGATAAGTTACTGGAAGCAGTTGCAGAGACAAGCGAGGAGTTTATGGATCGCTATTTTGCAGGAGAAGAGTTCTCCGTGCATGAGATCATGATGGCACTGACACAGAACGTTTCCAGCGGCGATATCGTTCCGGTAGCGATGGGCTCACCGGTTCAGCTCCGCGGCGTGGCAAATCTTTTAGATGATATTGTGCAGTATTTCCCAAGTCCGGACAAACGCAGTGTAGCCGGCATCAATACAAAGACAAACGAGATTTTTGAAGCAAATTATGATTTTGCAAAAGCAAAATCGCCCAGGTATTTAAGACGATCGTCGATCCGTTCATCGGAAAATATTCTATGATCAAAGTGAAATCCGGCGTTATCAAGAGTGATGATGTCATTTTCAATATTGACAAAGATGCAGAACAGAAGCTGAATAAGCTGTATGTATTTGAAGGAAGCAAACCGATCGAGATTCCTGAGCTTCATGCCGGAGACATCGGGGCGATCGCCAAACTCGACAAGGCACGTACCGGCGATACCCTTTCTACTAAGGCAACACCGATCCGTTACGGCAAGATCGAAGTTCCATTCCATATACTTACAAACGCTACCGTGCAAAAAACAAAGGGGACGAGGATAAAGTAGCTCAGGCACTTCAGAAGATCTCCCACGAAGATCTGACAATGAAAGTGGTCAATGATTCTGAGAACCGTCAGACACTGCTCTATGGTATGGGCGACCAGCATCTTGAGATGATTCAGAGCGAATTGCTCACGAAGTACAAGATCGAGATTGAACTGGAAAGACCAAAGGTTGCATTCCGTGAGACGATCCGCAAGAGTGCCGATGTGGAAGCTAAATACAAAAAGCAGTCCGGCGGACATGGACAGTATGGTCACGTCAAGATGCGTTTTGAGCCGCTTGGGGATCTGGAAACACCTTATGCATTCGAACAGGAAGTGGTCGGCGGAGCCGTTCCGAAGAACTACTTCCCGGCTGTAGAAAAAGGTGTCCAGGAAGCTGTATTAAAGGGACCTCTGGCAGGTTACCCGGTTGTCGGTGTAAAAGCCATTCTTTATGATGGCTCCTATCATCCGGTTGACTCCTCTGAAATGGCATTCAAGACCGCATCCATTCAGGCATTTAAAAAAGGATTCCTTGAGGCATCACCAGTACTGCTGGAGCCGATCGCATCTTTGAAAGTCACCGTTCCGGATAAATTTACCGGAGACGTGATGGGTGATCTGAACAAACGCCGTGGCCGTGTGCTTGGCATGAATCCAGATCACAAAGGCAATCAGATCGTAGAAGCAGACATCCCGATGATGGAGCTTTACGGCTACTGCACAACGTTACGTTCCATGACAGGTGGAAGCGGCGATTTCGCATATGAGTTTGCACGCTATGAGCAGGCACCGAAAGATATCATGGATAAGGAGATCGCTGCAAGAGCGGGAGAAGAGTAGGATTCTTACTGCACGACCGCATCGATACCATCGGAGGCGGCAGTAAGGCGTTCAATTTGAATAACCAGCTTGTGGGGCAGGCAGGTGACCGGATATCCGGTATCCGACACCATGCCTCTCTGCTGGCAGATTTTGTCCGGGCAGTCGGCATCTTTGATGCCGATTGCCCCTTTTTCTACCCGGATCAGGTTGTACGCCGCCATCCGAAGCCTCCACCTGAAATTCATAAGGACTGGCAACATCGGTCAGTGACACTTCGCGGATCAGCTTACCGTCCTGATAAATACGGGCGATCTCGCCCTGTTCGTTGTGGCTGTTCAGAAAAAAGACAGCAACAAGCGACAGGACAAGAAGGAGGGCAACTACCAGAAATAACAACATACTTTTCTTTTTTGGGGACATTACTCTGTCATCTCCAAATCTTCGGCATCTGTCTCATTTTCCGTGATTTCTTCGGTATCGTACGCTTCCTCATCCATCTCGGTATCTTCTTCATAGTACTCGTCCTCAGAAACTTCGGTAACGGTTGCATTCTGCATCAGAAAATCCATGACTTTATTATAGAGGATGGTATTTACTGTCTCGTCTTTGGTGTAATCTTCTTCATATTCTTCTGCGGAAGTGTAGCCGCTCTCCTCATAGACGGAGTTGACGTAGTCGGTGTATTCATCATCCGAAACGGTGATATTTTCCTTTTCTGCGATCGCGGTCGTCAGCATTTCCGTATAAACCATTTCTTCTACGGCACTCTTGACGTTATCTTCGGAGCTTGCAATGTCAGAGACATCGATACCAAACATGTCTGCAAGAATCTGGTTGTTGGCATCATATTCTTCTTTGCATTTATCGTAGAGATCCTGCGGATAACCGGAAACTTTGGAGTTTTCAAGGATCTGGGAGAGCAGATCATTCTGGGCCGTCTCGGTGTTTGTCTCATCGTAATATTCTTCCAGATCTTTTCTGACACCGGCACGGTATTCATCAACGGTATCATAGTCGGTGTACTTCTTGCAGTAATCGTCATTCAGTTCCGGAACGTTGATCTCCTGCACCGCATTGACCGTTACTTTGAAATCTGCATCTTTTCCGGCGTAATCACCATCGTAATCATCCGAGAGCGTGATCGTAAATTCCAGTGTATCGCCGGCTTTTGCACCGATCAGATGTTCTTCGAACTCCGGCTGGAAATCCTCCGAACCGATCACCAGATCGTAGTCGGTATCCGAATCCCATGCTTCTCCGTCAATGCTTCCGTCGAAGTCAATGTTTACCTGATCGCCGTCTTTTGCGGCACGGTCTACATCCGTATACTCCGCATTTTCATCCAGGGCACTTTCAATCTCAGCCTCCACATCGTCATCGGTTACTTCCGTTTTTACTTTGGTGACGCTCAGACCTTTGTATTCGCCAAGTGTCAGGTATTTGGCATAAGTGCCCCTGGAAGAACACCCTGCCAGAAATGTCATGGTCATTGCTGCAATGGCAGCTGTTGCAACTTTCTTTTTCATAGTTAAATTATTCCTTTCGACTGTATTAAAATGGATGCGGATCGCAGTTGCCGATCCTATGATTGTGTCTTATTATAACATGGATTTGTGAAAAAGTTGTGTTATTGTAAAAAAAATGCTTTTACTATTGTGAACATTATGTTATAATCTAATTAAATTTCCGCGTAAGCGAAGATAAGGAGGCGATAATATGAAACATATTCAGACATTAAATACCAAAAGTCTGCAGAACACAGTAAAGAAAGGCGGATGCGGCGAATGTCAGACATCTTGCCAGTCCGCATGTAAGACATCCTGCACTGTAGGAAATCAGAGCTGCGAAAGCAATAAATAATAACAGGACATACAAGCAAGCAGCGGGCATCTTGCTCGCTGTTTCTTAGCGTCTGGAGAACTGAAAGGGGATTACGGGTTGATCCATCAATATAAAAGCAACGGCTTTAACATCGTTATGGATGTAAACAGCGGTTCCGTACATATCGTAGATGATGTGGTGTACGATGTACTGCCATACCTCGAAAAAAATGAATCAAAAGAAGAGATCTTAAAAGCACTTGCGAACAGCTATGCTCTGGCAGAAATCGAAGAAGCACTGGAAGAATGTCATGAACTGGAAGAAGCCGGGGCACTGTTTACCGAAGATATCTATGAAAATGCAATCGACGCATTTAAAAACCGTCCGACTGTTGTGAAGGCACTCTGCCTGCACATTGCTCACGACTGTAACCTCGCCTGTCGTTACTGCTTTGCAGAAGAAGGTGAGTATCATGGCCGTCGTGCCCTGATGAGCTACGAAGTCGGCAAAAAAGCACTGGATTTCCTGATCGCAAATTCCGGAAGCAGAAGAAATCTGGAAGTGGATTTCTTTGGCGGGGAGCCGCTGATGAACTGGCAGGTAGTAAAAGACCTGGTTGCATACGGAAGAGAGCAGGAGAAGATCCATAACAAAAATTTCCGTTTTACACTGACTACAAACGGCGTTCTGTTAAACGATGAGGTTATGGAGTTCTGTAACCGTGAGATGCAAATGTCGTACTCAGCATCGACGGCAGAAAAGAAGTACATGACTACATGCGTCCGTTCCGCAAAGGAAAAGGAAGCTATGACCTGATTCTCCCGAAATTTGAAAAATTTGCGGAGAGCAGACATCAGGATAAATATTATGTAAGAGGGACCTTTACCAGACACAACTTGGATTTTGCATCCGATGTCCTGCATCTGGCAGATCTGGCTTCAAACAGATCTCCGTGGAGCCGGTTGTTGCTCAGCCGGAAGAGGAGTACGCACTGCGGGAAGAAGATATTCCGGCAATCTGCGAAGAATATGACAGACTGGCAAAGGAAATGATCAAGCGTCATAAGGAAGGAAGGGGATTCAATTTCTTCCATTTTATGATAGACCTGACGGGAGGTCCATGCGTTTACAAACGCCTCTCCGGATGCGGCTCCGGAACAGAATACCTCGCTGTCACACCGTGGGGTGATTTTTATCCGTGTCATCAGTTCGTCGGGGAAGAACAGTTCCTGATGGGAAATGTGGAGGAAGGTATCAAAACACCACAGATCCAGGCTGAGTTTAAAAACTGCAATGTCTATGCAAAAGAAAAGTGCAAAAACTGTTTTGCAAAATTCTACTGCAGCGGCGGATGTGCGGCGAACTCCTGGAATTTCCACAAATCCATCAACGATGCATATGATATCGGATGTGAATTGCAGCGGAAGCGTATCGAATGCGCGATCATGATAAAGCAGCACTCGCTGCCGAGGAAAAGGAGAATTAAGAAACATGAAAAAGAACAAAGCGATTGGTGTAGTCGTTGCGATCGCCCTGTTTCTTGGGCTTTTGACCTACACCACAGCTGTCGGCTTCGGACCTACCGGAACGGGAGCTGCCAAAAACATCACACTTGGTCTGGACCTGTCCGGCGGTGTAAGTATCACATATGAGGTAGTGGGTGATGAGAATCCGTCTGCCGAAGATATGAAAGACACGATTTACAAGCTGCAGCAGCGTGTTGACGGCTACAGCACAGAAGCACAGGTTTACCAGGAAGGTACGAACCGTATCAACATCGAAATCCCTGGTGTATCCGATGCAAATACCATTCTTGAAGAACTTGGCAAACCAGGTTCCCTTCAGTTCCAGCTGGAAGACGGCACCGTTGTCGTAGACGGAAGCCAGGTCGTATCTGCGGAAGCAGGCGTTCAGCAGGATAACCTGAAAAATAACGAGAACGTTGTAAAACTGGAGTTCAACAGTGAAGGTGCCGCAGCCTTTGCAAATGCAACTTCTGAAAATATCGGCAAATCCATCTATATTGTATATGACGGTGATGTCATCAGTGCTCCGACCGTACAGAGTGCGATCACAGACGGTTCTGCTGTCATCACCGGCATGGCAGATGCACAGGAAGCAGAAAACCTTGCTTCTTCCATCCGTATCGGTTCTCTGTCCCTGGAACTGCAGGAGCTGCGTTCTAACGTCGTAGGTGCCCAGCTTGGGGAAGCTGCAATTTCCACCAGCTTAAAAGCAGGAGCGATCGGTCTGGCACTTGTCTGCATCTTTATGATGGTTGTTTACCTGCTGCCAGGTGTTGTTGCAGCGATCTCTCTGCTGCTGTACACCGTACTGACACTGGTTACTTTAAATGCATTTGATATCACACTGACTCTGCCGGGTATCGCAGGTATCATCCTCGGTATTGGTATGGCGGTCGATGCAAACGTTATCATCTATGCACGTATCCGTGAAGAGATCGCAGCCGGAAGATCTGTTAAAAGTGCGATCGATATCGGTTTCAAAAAAGCTCTGTCTGCAATCCTGGACGGAAATATCACAACCCTGATCGCAGCGATCGTGCTGGGTATCATGGGAACCGGTTCCGTAAAAGGTTTCGCATACACACTGGCGATGAGTATCATCCTCTCCATGTTCTCTGCACTGGTTATCTCCAGATATCTGGCAAAGGCATTCTTTGCCCTTGGATTCCAGGATGTGAAATATTATGGCTGTCCGAAAAAGCATGACACCATTGATTTCCTGAAACATAAGAAAGTATTCTTTGCGATCGCGGTCGTATGCATGATCTCCGGTCCGGCTTCCATGCTGATCCACAGCCAGGGCGGTGGAAAAGCACTGAACTACAGCCTTGAGTTTATGGGCGGTACTTCTACAAACGTAACCTTCAACGAAGATTACTCCATCGAAGAGATCGATGAAAAAGTAAAACCGGTTGTACAGGAAGTAACCGGCGATGCAAATATCCAGGCTACCAAGGTAAGCGGTTCCAATCAGGTTATCATAAAGACAAGAGAACTGTCTCTGGATGAAAGAACCGAGCTTAGCCAGAAACTGAATAAAAAATTTGGTGTGGATGAATCCACAATCACCGCAGAGAGCATTTCTTCTACCGTAAGTAATGAAATGCGTCAGGATGCGATCGTTGCGGTTATCATTGCAGCCATCTGCATGCTGATCTACATCTGGCTGCGTTTCAAAGATATCCGTTTCGGTGCAAGTGCCGTTCTGGCTCTGCTCCACGACGTACTGATCGTGCTGGCATTCTATGCGATCGCCAGAATCTCTGTCGGTAATACATTTATTGCCTGCATGCTGACGATCATCGGATACTCTATCAACGCATCTATTGTTATCTTTGACCGTATCCGTGAAAACCTGGGTAACTCAAAGAAACACAGTGACGAAGCACTTAAAGAGATCGTAAACAGAAGTATCACACAGACTCTTACAAGAAGTATCTATACTTCTCTGACAACCTTCATCACGATCGCAGCACTGTTCATTCTCGGCGTTCCGTCGATCCGTGAATTTGCAGCGCCTCTGATGGTTGGTATCGTTGCCGGTGCATTCTCTTCTGTATGCATTTCCGGTCCGCTGTGGTATACACTGAAAACCAAATTCAAAAGCAAAAACAAATAAGTTTTCTGCTTCTTCAAAATAAAAAGATGCTCTTTCCCTCTGTTCGGCGAAAGGGCATCTTTTTTCAGAAAGGACTTTTACTATGGAAAAATGGGTTGTCTCTGCAAAGCGTGCCGATTTTCAGGCAATAGCAGAAAAATTCGGGATCGACCAGGTGACTGCAAGGCTGATCCGAAATCGTGATATTGTAGGTGAACCGGAAATCCGGCAGTATCTTTACGGAACAAAAGAAGATTTCTATGATCCGCATCTGCTGAAAGATGCAGATAAACTGGTAGAGATTCTGATGTGTAAAATAAAAGAACAGAAAAAAATCCGTATCATCGGCGATTATGATATTGATGGCGTGAATGCCTCCTATATTCTGCTGAGAGACTGCGTCGCTGTCATGCCAATGCAGATGTGGAGATCCCGGACCGTATGAAAGACGGCTATGGCATCAACGAACACCTGATCCGCTATGCATATGAAGAAGGAGTCGATACCATTCTGACCTGTGACAATGGAATTGCAGCTGTGGAACAGACAAAACTAGCCAAAAGTCTTGGCATGACCATTCTGATCACCGACCATCACGAAGTACAGGAAGAAGTACCGCCTGCGGATGCCGTAGTCAATCCAAGGCAGGCAGACTGCCCTTATCCGTTCAAGCACTTATGCGGTGCAGCCGTTGCCTATAAAGTGATCTGCTGTCTTTATGAAGCTTATGGTATCCCAAAAGAAGAAACGGAAGAATTTCTGGAGTTTGCCGGTTTTGCAACCGTCGGGGATGTCATGGATCTGATCGGGGAAAATCGGATCCTGGTCAAAGAAGGTTTAAAGCGACTGAACCATACACAGAATGTCGGGATGGCATCCTGATCCGTGCCTGCGGACTGGAAGAAAAAGAGATCAAATCCTACCATATCGGGTTTGTACTGGGACCGTGCATCAACGCTGGCGGAAGACTGGACACTGCGAAACGCTCTCTAAGCCTGCTGCTTCAGAAAGACAGGGCAAAGGCAGATGTGATGGCGGCAGAACTGAAAACACTTAATGACGAGCGAAAAGATATGACACAGACAGGGGCAGAAGAAGCCATAGGATGGATTGAAAAAGAGGGCAGAAGCCAGGATAAAGTCCTGGTTGTCTATCTTCCGGACTGCCATGAAAGCCTGGCCGGGATCATCGCCGGGCGTATCCGGGAACGCTACAACAAACCGGTGTTCGTTCTAACGGACAGCATCGACGGTGTCAAAGGTCCGGACGTTCGATCGAGGCCTATTCCATGTTTGAAGAGATGTCAAAATGCAAAGAGCTCTACACAAAATACGGCGGACATCCGATGGCAGCCGGACTGTCGCTTCCAAAAGAAAATGTGGAAAAATTCCGTACTTTTTTAAATGAGCATACCACACTGACAGAAGAAGATTTTATCCCGAAGATCACGATCGATGTACCGATGCCGATCGGCTATGTCACCGAACATCTGATCGAGGAACTCTCTGTTTTGGAACCATTTGGAAAAGGAAATGAAAAGCCTTTGTTTGCCGAAAAAAATCTAAAATATTTTAAGTATGCGGATTTTAGGAAAGAACAGAAACACGCTGAAAATGCAGGTGCGAAGTCAGCATGGCACCGTCATGGATGCCCTGTATTTTGGTGACATCGAACAGATTCTGACTTATATTATGCAGAAACACGGAGAATCCGAAACAGAAAAATGTTTCCAGGGGCAGGAAAATGCAGTACCCTTCTTTCATCTATTATCCATCTGTCAATGAATACCGTGGAAGAAAGAGCCTTCAGAGATCATTTCGCACTATTGCTGATCTTTCTGCGAAGCAGACGGAAGAGCAGCAAAGAGAAAAGACTTGCCGCAAGAACACACAGCAGGATCAAAGCGGCGGCGTGAAGAAGTAAGCGTCCGGCAGGATCGTGATGACCGGATCGCACGCCGGGTCAAAGATCCAGTAATCATTGCGGAACAGGATCTTATGGAACAGTACAAAACAAAAATCCCAGTTCAAAGCGACAAGCGAGCCGACGATCACCACAAGGAACGTCGGAAATGCGGATAAAACGGCAAAGAAGGGAGCGTTTTTCTTTCGGATCTGCCATGCGGTCAGCAGAAGCGTAAGCGGGACCAGGACGAAGGAAGCGTATTCGATATTCAGGAAAATACGTTTCACCTCTTCAAAATGGATCTCACCTTTTTTCTGACATCATAAAGTCTGAAAACGTAAGCCTGGGATGGACCAGAAATGGAATTATAGTCGATCAGCTCATCGTAATTTCTGCGGATCACTTCCTCTGAATAACCACTCGTGGCAGGAATATCAAGATGATCAATGTCAAAATAATAAAGAGGGCGAAAATGCAGGGTAAACACGATCGCCATGGAAAAAATGCCAAGGGTACAGAGAAAAGCAGCGACCAGATTTTCCAGGAAAAAACAGATCTTCTGATTTGTGGACTCATAATAGAAACAACTCCTTTATCATACTTCGAACAATCTCGGGCAGCAAATGCTTCGTTTTGTCCCTGATATTACTATAGTTCATTCTGATTTTTGCGTCAATTCACTTTTTTGCCATCTATTGACAAAAGCGAATATATTGGGGTAAAATAACAGATAGTTTTAATTATTTATAAGAATTTAACTTTCAGGAGGAAAAGAAAATGGCAGTGCCTTATAACCATAAAGCCATTGAAAAAAAATGGCGTCAGAAATGGGAAGAAAATCCGGTAAATGTCGATGATGGCAAAAGCCGAAATATTATTGTCTGGATATGTTTCCGTATCCGTCAGGAAATGGTCTTCACGTAGGTCACTGGAGAGGTTATGTAATCTCCGATGTATGGAGCCGCTACAAAATGATGCAGGGATATTACCTGATCCATCCGATGGGATGGGATGCATTCGGTCTTCCGGCAGAGAACTATGCAATCAAGACCGGTCAGCATCCGGCCATCTCCACCGCAAAGAACATTTCCAACATCAAACGTCAGATCAACGAGATCGCAGCTATTTATGACTGGGATCGTGAAGTCAATACCACGGATCCGGACTTCTACAAATGGACACAGTGGATCTTTGTAAAAATGTTCAAAGAAGGGCTTGCATACGAAAAGGAGTTTCCGATCAACTGGTGTCCTTCCTGTAAGACAGGTCTGGCAAACGAAGAAGTGGTAAACGGCTGCTGCGAGCGATGCGGCACACCGGTCACCAAGAAAAACTTACGTCAGTGGATGCTGCGTATCACAAAGTATGCAGACCGTCTGTTAAATGACCTGGACAAGCTGGAATGGCCGGAAAAAGTAAAGAAAATGCAGACTGAATGGATCGGCAAATCTTACGGTGCAGAAGTAGATTTTCCGGTAGAAGGAAAAGATGAAAAGATTACAGTCTATACGACAAGACCGGATACCCTTCACGGTGCAACTTTCATGGTACTGGCTCCGGAGCACAAACTGGCAGCAGGTCTTGCAACACCGGATCAGAAAGAAGCCGTTGATGCTTATATCTATGCAGCATCCATGAAATCCAACGTGGACCGTATGCAGGATAAGGAAAAGACTGGTGTATTTACCGGAAGCTATGCGACTAATCCGCTGAACGGAGCAAAGGTTCCGATCTGGCTGTCCGACTATGTACTGGCAGATTACGGTACCGGTGCGATCATGTGTGTACCGGCTCATGATGACCGTGACTTTGAGTTCGCTAAAAAATTTGATATCCCGATTATCCAGGTTATCGCAAAAGACGGCAAAGCAATTGAAAACATGACAGAAGCTTACACCGAAGCTTCCGGAACCATGATCAATTCCGGCGACTGGAACGGTATGGAATCCGCAGTCCTGAAAAAGGAAGCTCCGCATATCATCGAGAAGATGGGTATCGGACGCAAGACCGTAAACTACAAACTGCGTGATTGGGTATTCTCCCGTCAGCGTTACTGGGGTGAACCGATCCCAATCGTACACTGCCCGAAATGCGGAAACGTTCCGGTTCCGGAAGAAGAGCTTCCGCTGCGTCTGCCGGATGTAGAATCCTACGAACCGACCGGTACCGGCGAATCACCGCTGGCAGCGATCGAAGACTGGGTAAACTGCAAATGCCCAGAATGTGGTGCCGCCGCAAAACGTGAGACAAACACTATGCCTCAGTGGGCAGGTTCTTCCTGGTATTTCCTGCGTTATGTAGATTCACATAACGATAAAGAACTGGTATCCAAAGAAAAAGCAGACAAGTACCTTCCGGTAGATATGTACATCGGCGGTGTAGAACATGCTGTACTGCATCTTCTGTATCTCCCGTTTTTATACCAA
>ENA-OQAZ01001232-OQAZ01001232.1-human-gut-metagenome-genome-assembly--contig:-NODE-1232-length-12637-cov-3.467146_pt1 | contig 12637 bp, 21 predicted proteins | sample MGYA00242737_ERZ504531 | MGnify/ENA primary metagenome ERZ504531 (study PRJEB26092, sample SAMD00036244) | human gut metagenome | host: Homo sapiens | study: EMG produced TPA metagenomics assembly of...
GTCGTGAGACAGTTCGGTCCCTATCTGTCGTGGGCGCAGGATATTTGATGGGAGCTGTTCCTAGTACGAGAGGACCGGAGCGGACGTACCTCTGGCGCACCAGTTGTTCTGCCAAGAGCATAGCTGGCAACTATGTACGGATCGGATAAACGCTGAAAGCATCTAAGCGTGAAGCCGACCCAAAGATAAGATATCCCATTGTTTCAAACAAGTAAGACCCCTTGAAGACTACAAGTTGATAGGCACGATGTGTAAGTGGAGCGATCCATTCAGCAAGCGTGTACTAATAGGTCGAGGGCTTGACCACAATTCGCTTGAGACTCTAAGAGTCAACGAAAAAATGTAAGCAGTGATTATTCAGTTTTGAAGGCACGTCCTTCTAAGAAATACTGGACAAAGTACAACAAACATGTTATACTGGTTCAGTCAGATCGGTCGGTGTCGATGACGGTGAGGTTCCACCTGTTCCCATTCCGAACACAGAAGTTAAGCTCACTTGTGCCGAAGATAGTTCGCTGGAAACGGCGCGTGAAAATAGGTAGTCGCCGACTTGAACAAAAACGCTTCAGAAGAGATTCTGAGGCGTTTTTTTACAAAACATAGCAAACAGGGGGAGAAACCATAAACGGCTCCTCCCCCTGTTTTTTCTGAAAGCAGAACGAAAGACGAAAATCAGTGTTTATTGGCCAGCTTGCCGCGAGAATGAAGGAGAGGATTGCTGCAATCACGAAGGTGGAAGCAATGCAGACGACCATCATCAGCAGATTGAAAGCACCGCCGTTTGCTAGGTAGGCAGTGAGGTAATGCCCGGCATGACAAAGGCATAGCACTTGGCGCCCAAAACAACGGTCAGTGCGCCGCCGATGCCATTGGCGATCATAGCAGCAATGAGGGGAGTTTTGTTGGGAACTTGCACGGTGAACAGCGCAGGCTCGGAGATGCCGAGGAACGCGGAAAAGCTTGTGGTGAGGGCCGCAGAACGCAGCTCTTTATCCTTCATACGCAGTGCAGCACCGAAGGCAGCGCCGGATTCGGCCATGTTGTGGCAGAAGGAAACGGGCAGAAGATAGTCATAGCCCAGAGTGGCAATGTTGGAGATCTGGATGGGAGAAGTGGACTGGTGCATACCAAACAGCACGATCAGCGGCATAAAGAAGCCCAGCAGGAAACCGGCGATAGGCCCCAGCAGGCTGAACAGCCAGACGATGCCGTCTGCCAGTGCCAGACCGCCGTAGGCACCAGAGGCGCAAACACCAGCAGAGTCAGCGGCACAGAGATGACCAGTGACAGCATGGGCACCAGCACCATCTTGAGGACATCGGGGATAAAACGGTCGATAAGGTGATATACGATAGCCAGCAGGCCTACGCCTAGGATGACGGGGAAAACGGAGTCTGCATAGGAGAACACCGGAACTGCGATGCCCAGGAAGGTGAAAGGACTGGGGTCTGCACCTACAGCTTCCACAAAGGCGGGATACATCAACGCACCGGCATGCAGACACCGAGGTATTCATTCACCTTGAACTTGCGTGCTGCGGAGATGGCCAGCAGGAAGGGAAGAAAGTAGAAGGGCACATCTGAGATCATGCTCAGGATCTGGCAGGTACCGACACCGGTATTTACGCCAAAGATCTCGGCCAGAGCCAGCAGGCCCTTGAGCATACCGCCTGCCACCAGTGCGGGTAGAATGGCAGAGAAGATGCCGGTGATGATATCCAGAACCTGAGCGCCCTTGATCTTTCCGGCAGAGGAAGCTTATCCGCCGCCGCAGAACTGTCCAGCAGGGGAACTACTTCGTCATACACGCGGTTGACATTGGGCCCGATGATGATCTGGTACTGACCGTCCTTGATCTGTGCGCCAGTACGCCTTTGAGCTGACGGATGTCATCCAGCTTTGCAAGGCTGCCGTCCCGCAGATTGAAGCGCAGCCGCGTTACACAGTGCAGTGCGGTGGAAATATTGCTGCTGCCACCCAGCAGCTCGACGATACTGGCTGCGAGATCCTTGTTGTTCGTTGCCATAAGATTGTCCTCCTTTTACGGTAATATTTTCTCAGGCGAGGTCTTCGCCATTGCTTTCAATGCACTTTTTATACCAGTAAAAGCTGTCCTTGCGGATGCGTTTGCCGGTGCCTTTGCCGCCGTTGTCCAGATCGACATACACAACGCCATAGCGTTTGTCCATTGTCAGCGGCCCGCAGGAGACGATATCCAGAATGCCCACATGGTGTAGCCCAGCAGCTCCACGCCGTCGCGCACAGCTTCCTTCATCTGCTGGATGTGTCCGCGCAGGTAGTCGATACGGTAGGGGTCGTGCACAGTGCCGTCGGCCTCCACCACATCCGAGGTTCCAAGGCCGTTTTCAGCTACGAACAGTGGCAGGCCGTAGCGGTCGTACAGTTGATTCAGGGTGATGCGCAGGCCGATGGGGTCTTTCTGCCAGCCCACTCACTGGTCTCCAGATAGGGGTTCTTATTGGCCATGATGAGGTTGCCGGAGGTCTTTTCCCAGCTTTGGTCGCTGGTGGACACCTGCGAGAAGTAATAGGAGAAGGATACAAAATCTACCGTGCCCTGCTGCAGGATCTCTTCGTCGCCCGGCTCCATCTTGATGTCGATGCCCAGCTTGTCAAAATAGCGGTTCATGTAGGCGGGATACTTGCCGCGTGCCATGATGTCGGTGTAGAACCAGTTGGAATACTGGTCATCAAGGACGGCCTGCATGTTGTCCTCCGGGCGGCAGGTGGCGGGATAGGTGGTGAAGCGTGCGATCATACAGCCGATCTTAGAGCCGGGCAGCATCTCGTGGCCCATTTTTACGACCCGCGCACTGGCAAGGAATTGATGATGAAGGCACTGAAAGATTTCCTGATCCATGTGCGGCTCCTGATCGGGGATCAGACACACACCGTCCCAGGGGGAAAAACGGCCTGCATTGATCTCGTTGAAGGGCAGCCAGTAGTCTACCAGATCGCCCAGCTCACGGAACAGCACTTCCACATAGCGGCAGTAAAAGTCGATGGTTTTGCGGTTCTTCCAGCCGCCGTACTTCAATACCAGCTGCACCGGGATGTCATAGTGCAGGATGGTGGCAAAAACCTTCATGCCATGCTTTTTGCACTCGCCGAACAGATCTTTATAGTAGCGGATGCCTTCGGGGTTCGGCTGAGCGTCATCGCCGTTGGGGAACAGCCGGGCCCAGCAGATAGAGGTGCGAAAGACTTTCATGCCCATTTCTGCGAGCAGCGCAAGGTCCTGCTTGTAGGTGTGATAGAAGTCGATGCCGCGGCGATTGGGATAATACGTGGTGCCCATATCCTGCAGTGCCTGATCGAACTCTGCCTTGGAGAACGGACTGCGTGGTGCTTTGCCTCGACCTGTTCATGGTCCATGCAGGGTCGAGGTAGCGGAGATCCTGTGTGGAAATGCCCTTGCCGCCATCCCGGAAACCACCGTCTGCCTGAGAACAGGAAATGGCACCGCCCCACAGAAAATCGGTATCAAAACCGGAACTTGTCTTATAAGCCATGAAAATGCACTCCTTTTATAACAAGTTGTAACGATACTGGATTCTTTTTGTTGAAAAAGCTCTTTCTGTATGCTATTATAGCAGAAAGAAAAATGTATGATAATGACATAAAACTTGGAAAATAGTATCAAAATCGGAGACATTGCTATGAATCCTACCGAACTGGAGCTGTTCCTTTACCGCCATACCGAAAGCGAAAGTTGGCATTTGCAGCACCCCGGACAGCTGAGCCACCTTTACGATAAGATGAAACAGGAGGAATTCCGAGGTGAGGTGGGATACTGTTTTGACTTTGTGAACACTCTGAAAAAAGACATGATCGGCATGATCAAGGAGACCCGGTTTACCGTTATCCCGAAGCACCACCATGTGGATATGGAACTGAACTACATCTACAGCGGGTCGTGCACCTTTGTCATCAATGGCAGAGAAATTACTCTGAAAAAAGGCGATTTGTGCATTCTGGACAGTGACGTTTGGCACAGCGCCACCAGCTATAAAAAAGAGCACGATATCGTCATCAACATCGTGTTCCGCAGGCAGTTTTTTGATGGAGTGTTTCTGAGCAGGCTGTCACAGCAGGGAGTGGTGGCAAGTTTTCTGGTCGATGCAGTCTCCCGCAACCGCAGGCATGACAAATACCTCATCTTCCATACCCAGAACGAACCAAAGATCCACTCTCTCATCCAATTCCTGTTGTGTGAATATTTTGACCGCAGCAGCTGCTATGGTGAGTTGATCAAAGCCTATGCCACCGCACTGTTTTTGGAATTGGTGAACGTAATGCACTCACAGGCAGAGCGGACCATATCCGACAGCAATGAGATCCTTGTACCGGTGCTGCAATATCTGGAAAAGAACTATAAGACCTGTACCCTTACACAGCTGGCAGAAAAGTTCGGCTATAACCCGAACTATCTCAGTGCCCAGCTCAAGCACATTACAGGCTGTTCTTTTGTGGAACTGAAGAACAGCCAGCAGTTCTCTGAGGCGGCGTTTCTGTTGGCGAACACCGAATGCGCCATCGGCGAGATCATGGAAAAGATCGGCTGCAGCAACCGGACATTCTTTTACCGGAAGTTTGAGCAGATCTACCGCATGACCCCGCGGGAATACCGTGTGCAGGCCAGAAAGCTGCAGGAATAAAAAGAAACCCTGCGCACTGCACAGGGCTTCATGGGGGTAGACAGGGGAAAACCCGCTGGCATTTTGGCTACACACAGTATTATATGACGTCGAAATTGCAGGACGGAACGGTTTGCCTGCTGCAATTTGACTATGCCGTGCCCTACTCCGACCCTGCGCTGCGGGGCGTGCTGCCGGATATGCAGACCGTGCACTGCATTCTGGGCATTCTGCTGCTGATAGGGGCAGTGGTGTGGAGCACCCACAGGACCGGGCGCTTCCTGACCCGGGAGACCGAAAAGCTGACCGCCGCCGCGCAGGCGGTGGCGCGGAAGGATCTGGACAGCGCCGTGTTTCCGGTGCGAAGGTGCGGGAGTACGAGAGCGCTTTGCAGGCATTGCAGACCATGGGCGATGAATTGACCGGTAGCCTGCAGAAGCAGTGGGACATGGAGCAGCGGCAGCGGGAGCAGATCATTCGGCTGTCCCACAAGCTGAAAACGCCGCTGACCATCATCGAGGGCAACGCGGAGCTGCTGGCGGAGGATGACCTGACTGAGGAACAGCGGGCGCAGGTGGAAGCGATTCTGCAGGGTGCAGAGCAGACCCGCACCTATCTGGGAAAGATCCGTGCCGAGGTGCAGACCCCTTTGAAGTATCGACAGAGAAAATGAAAACAGCCCGGTGCGAAACCCTTTCGCACCGGGCTGTCTGCTGTGATAAGCGAAAATTACGCTGCTCAGCCACCATCATCTTGCTGGCCTTGTAGATGTCGCCGCAGCCGAGGGTGATGACCAGATCGCCCTCCGGGCGTTCTGCTTGACCCAATCGGCAGCCTCCTCCAGACTGTTCACCAGAACAGAGCCGGGGATCTGGGCAGCCAGCTTTGCGCTGGTGATGCTGGGGTCGTTGGGCTCACGGCTGCCCATGATGGGAGTGAGCACCGTGATGTCGGGGATCTTGAGCACATCCACAAAGTCGTTGAACAGCATCTTGGTGCGGCTGTATGTAAACGGCTGGTGGACGGCGATCAGCCGCTTATAACCCATTTCCTTGGCCGTGGTCAGGGTGGCGCGCAGCTCGGTGGGGTGATGGGCATAATCGTCCACGACCAACGCACCGTTGCATTCGCCGTAGACCTCAAAGCGGCGGCCGGCACCCTTGAAGTTCAGGCAGCATCGGCGCACTGCTCCACGGTCAGACCGATGAAGCGGCAGACGGCGCACATGGCAAGTGCATTGTAAATGTTGTGGTAGCCGGGCACAGCCAGACGGATATGGCCGGTGACCTTGTTCCACTCCTTCAGTCGAACTCAAAGAAGCCGGGCTTGTATTCGTTCACGTTCAATGCCTGATAATCGCCGTCGTTCTGGATGCCAAAGGTACGCACGCGGCGGTCCAGCGTGTACATGACATCCATGGTGTTCTTGTCGTCCGCATTGGCAAAGATCATGAACTTGGTCATCAGCAAAGCGCTTGAAGCAAACTTCAGCTCGCCCATGCTGCCGTAGTAATCCAGATGGTCGTTGTCGATGTTCAGCACAACGGACAGATAGGGGGTCAGCTTGAGGAAGGTCTCGGCGAACTCGCAGGACTCGATCACGATGTCGTCGCCCTTGCCGGCCTTGCCGTAGCCGTTGATGAGGGGCAGCTTGCCGCCGATGACAGCGGACGGGTCGCGGCCTGCCAGCTCCAGCGCGGTGGTGATCATAGAAGTGGTGGTGGTTTTTCCGTGAGTGCCGGAGACGCAGATGCTCTGTTTGTACAGGCGGCTCACATAACCCAGCAGAACGCTGCGCTCGATGGTGGGGATGCCGTAGGAGCAGCGGCATTCAGTTCCACGTTATCTTTGGAAATGGCGGCAGAGTAGACCACCATGTCGGTGCCGATCACATTATCGGCGCTGTGACCCAGGCTGACCTTGACACCCATCTCACGCTCGTAGCGGATGATGCTGCCATCCAGCACATCGCTGCCGGAGATCTCGTAGCCTTTTGCGGCAAGGATCTGGATGAGCGGATACATGCCGCTGCCGCCGCAGCCGATGAAGTGGATCTTTTTTACATTGTCCAGCAGGTGCTGGTTGTAATCGGTGTACATGAACATATAAGGCAACCTCCAAATAAATAACGGCCGCAGAGCAGACCGATTCAATCCATTCTATTAGGATACATCTTATTATATAATTTTTGGCGGACAAAATAAACAGGTAAACCCGAATTTTCGGAAAGAACCATAAATCCAATTCGGAATTTGTGATAAGTGTACAAGAAAACCGAAACCGGGAACTTCTTCATAAAAGATTTACATTTGCCTTTACAAAATACTTAACAACTTTGAATCATCTGTGGTAAAATAGAAAAGGACAATTTTTTAAGGGATCGTTGGTGCGGCCGACAGAGGATGCAGAACGGTTTTATAAAAGGAGAAATAATGTGAGAATCAAGATCACAGCGGACAGCACCTGCGACCTGTCCGAAGAGCTTTTGGCACAGTGGGACATTGCCCTGATGCCCATGCACATTCTGATGGGCGAGGATAGCTATCTGGACGGCGTAACGATCCACCCGGCAGATGTGTTTGCCTATGTGAATGCGGGCGGCAAAATGCCCAAATCCGCCGCCGCAAATCTGGTGGAATATACCGAATTTTTTGAGCCGTTTGCCAAAGAGTGCGATGCGGTGATCCATATTTCGGTCAGCAGCAAGCTTTCGTCCTGCTTCCAGAATGCGAAGCTGGCGGCAGGCGAATTCGAGAATGTCTATGTGGTGGACAGCCAGAATATCTGTACCGGGCAGGGCTATCTGGTGCTGAAAGCGGCCAAGTGGGCTGCAGATGGCCTGCCCCCTCGCAACATTACGATGCGGCTGCAGAGCCTTGCCAAACGGGTAGAGCTGAGCTTTGTACTGGACCGGCTGGACTTTATGGCCAAGAGCGGCCGCTGCTCCGGTGTGCTGGCCTTCGGGGCAAACCTGCTGGGCATCAAGCCCGCACTGGAAGTGATCGACGGCGAGCTGAAGGTAGTCAAAAAATACCGCGGCAGCCTGCCCATCTGCGTGGGCAAGTACATCACCGACCGTCTGGTGGAACGCGACGACATCGAGGATAGCCTTGTGTTCATCTCCTCCTGCCAGCCGAAGCCCGGCTGCATGGACGCAGTGAAGGCGGGCTGAAGAAATACGGCAGTTTCAAGGAATGCCACGAGACAGACATCGGCACCACCATCGGGGGCTATTCCGGCCCGGGTACCATTGGCATTGTGTTTGCACGGAAGGAAAAATAAAAAAGTGGCTGTTGCACATGCGACAGCCACTTTTTCTCACTGGGAGCGGCGTTTTAAAATTTCATCCAGAATAGCATCGGCCACATCGGCCTTGCTCATCAGCGGCAGCTCACGGGTGCCGTCCGGGGTAATGAGGGTGACTACATTGGTGTCCACACCAAAACCGGCACCGGCCACTTTCAGGTTGTTGGCAACCACCATGTCCAGATTCTTTTTGGTCAGCTTTGCAGAGGAGTTTTCCACAAGATCGCGGGTCTCCATGGAAAAACCGCAGAGGAACTGGTGGGTCTTTTTGGGGCCGATGGTGCCCAGAATATCCGGCGTGCGTTCCAGAGGAATGGACATGTCGCCGTCCTTTTTTTTTGATCTTGTCGTTTGCCACGGCAGCGGGGCGGTAGTCGGCCACGGCAGCGGCCATAATGAGCACATCCGTAGCATCAAAGCGGCTGGTGACGGCTTCGTACATCTGCTGAGCAGTGGTCACGGGCACATCGGTGGTAAACTTGACCGGCTGCAGGGCAGTCTCGCCGTGGATAAGGGTGACATCCGCGCCGCGCATGGCGGCGGCACGGGCAAGGGCATAGCCATCTTGCCGGTGGAATGGTTGGTGAGGTAGCGCACCGGGTCCAGCGGCTCCTGCGTGGGGCCGGCGGTGACGGCAATGCGCAGACCGGCAAGATCTTTGGGCCGGGCAATGGCATGCAGGATATACTCGATCAGCACATCTTCCTTAGGCAGACGGCCGCTGCCAACATCCTTGCAGGCCAGCACGCCGCTCTCGGAGGGGATCACCGTGAAGCCGTAGCGTTCCAGCGTGGCGATATTATCCTGCGTGATGGGGTTTTCCAGCATTCCGGTATTCATGGCCGGAGAAACGAGCTTGGGGCACTTTGCAGCCAACACTGTGGTGGTGAGCATATCATCGGCGATGCCGTGGGCCATCTTGGCGATGACGTTGGCAGTGGCCGGGGCGACAAGGATCACATCGGCTTTTTTTGCCAGCGAGATGTGGGTGACTTCAAACTTGAAATCCCGGTCAAAGGTATCCACCATGCACTTGTGGCCGGTAAGCGTTTCAAATGTAACAGGGGTGATGAACTGGGTCGCATTTTTGGTCATGATGACCTCCACATCGGCTCCCAGCTTGCGCAGTGCGCTGGCCACGTTGGCCATTTTATAGGCGGCAATGCCGCCGCTTACGCCCAGAAGGACGCATTTTCCGTTCAGATCCATTGGTAAAACCTCCTGCAAAAACGTACTGTTTCCACATTTCTTACCTTAGTATAATGCAAAAGTTCCGCCAGCACAACAAAATCTTTGTACAGGCTTGTAACTGGGGACAAAATGCGGTAAAATACAGCTTGACAAAGAATAGACAGACTGCGGTGAGGGGCAGGCCATCGGGGAGCTTTCTCCGCCGTCCTGCCGGATACTGCCGCGTTATAAAGGGAAAACAGAATTATGATCTTAGCCATTGATATAGGCAACACCACCGTCGCCCTTGGGGGCATTCGGGACGGACGTGTATGCTTTGTGGCGCGCATGGACACGGTGCGCACCCGCACGGCTGCAGAATATCGTGTCGAAATGGATAAAATTTTTGCGCACCGCCGCCATCCTGAGCGCCCCATGCGCTTTGAGGCGCTGTGCTCACCAGCGTGGTGCCCCAGATCACCGGGGCACTGGCTGAGTGCGCCCGCCATTATACGGGCAGGAAGCCGGTCATCGTCTCGCCGGAGATCCGAACCGGACTGACCATGGGCGTGGATGAACCCCACGCCGTGGGCAAGGATCGCCTTGTGGATGCGGCTTATGCGGCGGCAAATTTTCCGCTGCCGGTGGTCACGGTGGACCTTGGCACTGCCACGACCTTTAATGTGGTGGACGAGAACCGCGTGTTCCGGGGCGGTGTCATCTGCCGGGGCTTTCCACCGGGCTGCGGGCACTGGGCGACCGCTGTGCCCAGCTGCCGCAGGTGCATCTTGGCTCGCCCAAAAGCGCCATTGGCACCAACACCGAAAAATGCATGCTGTCCGGCTCCGTGATGGGCACGGCTGTGCTCATTGACGGCATGGTGCAGCGCATTGAGGAAGAGCTTGGCCGTCCGGCCACTCTGGTGGTAACAGGAGGGCTGGCAAAGTATGTGACACCGCTGTGCCGCCACCCGCTGACCTACGACCCGGAGCTGCTGATGAAGGGACTTGCCTTTTGTACCAGCTCAATGCGTCCCAGCCGCAGCACCACGGTGCGGGCGGCGGCAGGCACTATGGCCGGCAGAACCAGCACGGCCATGCAAAACAGCGCACCTACCCAAAAAGCGCACCCGCCGCGAGCCGGAAGCGCTGGTAGGCTGACCAACGACAGGATGGGGAGAAAAATCAGATGAAATTAGGCATTCTTGGCACGGGCAAGATCGTGCGGGAATTTTTGCCATGGCTTGCAGAGCACACGCCTTTTACGGTGCAGGCCATCTGCAGCACCGAGCGCAGCGCCGAGCTGGCTCAGAGCCTTTGCGGCCAGTACGGCGTGCCGCAGCACACCACCAATTTTCTGGAACTGCTGCAGTGGGTGGATGTGGTGTACATTGCAGTGCCGAACCTGCAGCATGTGCGCTATGCCCGCGTGGCGCTGGAAGCAGGCAAGCATGTTATTGTGGAAAAGCCGCTGGCACCCACGGCGGCCCAGACGGAAGAACTGGTAAATCTGGCACGGCACAAAAAGGTGTTCCTGTTTGAAGCCATCACCACCCAGTACCTTGAAAACTACGCAAAGATCCGGGAGCTGCTGCCCCGCATTGGCACCGTGAAGCTGGTACAGTGCAATTTCAGCCAGTATTCCAGCCGGTACGATGCCTTCTGTGCAGGTGATGTACAGCCTGCCTTTGACCCGGCCTGTGCCGGCGGTGCCTGATGGATCTTGGCGTATATAATGTAAGCTACATCGTGGGCCTGTTCGGGGAGCCGAATCAGCCAAATATACCGCCAACATGGAGCGCGGCATCGACACCAGCGGCATCCTGACCATGGATTACAGCGGCTTCAAGGCCGTGAGCATCGCCGCCAAGGACTGCGCGGCCCCGGCCCGGTACATCATTCAGGGCACGAAGGGCTATATCCTGCAGAAGTCTACCGCCAACTGCTGCGGCGGCATCACCTTCCACCTAACGAGGGCAAGGAAGAGCACTATAACCTGAATGGCGGCAGGCCCCGGCAGGCGGCAGAGTTTGAAGCCTTTGCCCGTGCGCTGGAGAGCGGAGATCAGGAGCTGTGCGGCCGGATGCAGGATACCACCATCGCGGTGAGCCGTGTGCTCACGGTGGCCCGCCGCAATGCGGGCATCCGCTTCCCGTGCGACCACTGAAAAAGCCTTTCCCATTGGAACACGCCCTGACAAAAACGCGCTCCAAATTGTTTGAATATTTACTTTAAAACCCGCATAGAGCGGGCAGATTTGCGCCGTATCCGACGTATAGGGCGGAACGGCAGCAGGAGGAAAACTGAATATGAAAAATACGAAAACTCTTACCCGTGTGGCGCTGCTGGTTGCCATTGAGCTGGTCATGAAGATGGTGGGTCTGGGCAGTGTGCCTGTGGGCCCGCTGTACATGAGCTTCCTGACCCTTCCCATTGCAGTGGGTGCCATCACCATGGGCCCCGCTGTGGGCGCATTGCTGGGCGGTGTGTTCGGCGCAGTGAGCTTCTACGATGCCATCACCGGTGCTTCCGCTATGACGGGTGCGCTGTTTCAGGTAAGCCCTGTGAACACCTTTATCCTGTGCGTGGGTATGCGCGTGCTGATGGGCCTGTGCTGCGGCTGATTTTCAGCAGCCTGAAGCGCTTTGACAAGCCCGGCACATGGAGCTACATCGTCAGCGCCATGTGCGCCCCGTTCCTGAACACGGTATTCTTCATGGGCTGGATCGTGCTGGCCTTCTACGGCTGTGACTACGTGCAGAACCTCGTGTCCGTCAAGGGTGCTGCGAACCCCTTCATGTTCGTGGTGCTGCTGGTCGGCGTGCAGGGCGTGGCCGAGTTCCTTGTCTCCGGCATTCTGGGCGGCATCGTAGCCCGTGCTGTGGCAAAGTTCGTAAAATAAAAGATGTGCCGGATGTCAGGGCGGCGCATTCTATAATCGTGATAAAAACTCCTCCGGCGAAAGCTGGAGGAGTTTTTTTCACAACAAATATTTCTCCTGCATAGGATGGCCCACGAGCAGGCAAAGGGGGATGCGGTATGGAAGCGAAAAAGCTGTTTGCGGTGGTGGGCACCGATGCCCGGCAGGCGGCGGCAGGCCGGGTGCTGGAACGGGCAGGTTATGCGGTGGGCGGAGCGAACAGGTTGCACTGACAGATATATCCTGCTGCCTCTGCCGCTGGACGCGGCCCGCACCCCGCTGGCAGAGCTGCTGCGGCCGCAAAGCCCGGTGCGGTGGCACTGGGCGGCAGGCTCTCAGTTCAGGCAAAGGCCATCGCACAGAAAGCTGGCGTGGAGCTGGTGGATTACTTTGCCCGACCGGAGCTGACGGTGTACAATGCCATCCTACGGCGGAGGGCTGCATTGGCCATCCTGCTGGCCGAGCGCACCCGTACCTGTGGGGCACAAACCTTCTGCTGCTGGGCTTTGGCCCGGTGGGACAGGCGCTGGGGCGCGGCTGGCGGCAGCTGGGGGCAAATGTGACCTGGTTTGTGCCCGGCGCGCCGA
>ENA-OQAZ01001234-OQAZ01001234.1-human-gut-metagenome-genome-assembly--contig:-NODE-1234-length-12613-cov-1.640477_pt1 | contig 12613 bp, 21 predicted proteins | sample MGYA00242737_ERZ504531 | MGnify/ENA primary metagenome ERZ504531 (study PRJEB26092, sample SAMD00036244) | human gut metagenome | host: Homo sapiens | study: EMG produced TPA metagenomics assembly of...
AAATTTTTATCAGGAGGTTTATCTATGAATATTACAGGACAGGATTGATCCATGCTTGCTCAGCAATCGGCGCCGGTATCGCGATGATCGCCGGTATCGGACCTGGTGTTGGACAGGGTATCGCCGCTGGTTTCGGCGCATCTGCAGTCGGCCGCAACCCGGGCGCGAAATCTGATATTACATCGACCATGCTTCTTGGACAGGCCGTTGCCGAGACGACCGGTCTTTATGGTCTTGTTGTTGCCATTATCCTTATGTTCGTTAAGCCGTTCGGTTGATCCGGATATGGGAACAGAAAAAAACTTCCGGGTATGCGCGGAAGTTTGTAAAGGAGGCGAGATGAGACCTTGGAACGGTTAATAAATTTTGACCCTCAATGGATCAACGACATTGTGATCACGGGAATCAATATTTTTATCCTGTTCTTTGTAATGTCGTATTTCCTCTTTAATCCGGCGCGTGAAGTACTGGAAAAAAGAAGAAAGCGGATCGCGGGCGATCTGGAAACGGCAAAGACGAGCCGCGAAGATGCGCTCGCGCTGAAAGCAGAGTATGAGGATAAAATAAAGTCCATCGACAAAGAGGCGCAGGAAATTCTCGACGCAGCGAGGAAAAAAGCGAAAAAGCAGGAAGCTGATATCTTAGCGGAAGCGAGAGAGGAAGCAAACCGCATCGTTGACCGGGCAAACCGGGAGATCGAGCTGGAGAAGAAGAAAGCGCTTGAGGACATGAAGACGGAGATCGTTTCCATTGCGTCCCTGATGGCAGAGAAGGCAGTTGCCGCTTCCATGGATGTAAAGATCCAGGATTCCCTGATCGAGGAGACTTTAAAGGAAATGGGTGAGAGCACATGGCAAAGTTAGTGTCAAAGGTCTACGGCGACGCGCTGTTTGAAGCTGCCATGGAGCGGGATATGCTGTCGCCTGTATATGAGGAAGTACAGTCACTGCAGACGATCCTCATGGAGAATGCAGACCTTGTACAATTTTTGAACCATCCGCAGATCATAAAAGAAGAGAAGTTAAAGGTTGTGGAAAATATCTTTAAAGGAAGAGTTTCCGATGACCTGATGGGATTTCTTGAGACCGTGATCGAAAAGGGACGGCAGAAGGAGTTCCCGAAGATCCTCGACTATTTTGTGAATCGTGTAAAGGAATATAAAAAGATCGGTATCGTAACTGTCACAAGTGCGGTGGAGCTCTCCGCGGAGCAGAAGGCCCATACGGAGGCGAAGCTTTTGGAGACAACAGCTTTTGTGAGTCTGGAGGTTACCTATAGCGTTGATCCTGCGATCCTCGGAGGACTCGTGATCAGGATCGGTGACCGCGTGGTGGACAGCAGCATCAAGACAAGACTCGGGGAGATCCGGAGAGACTTAATGAAGCTGCAGCTGGCGTGATCCCGGCGGATCCGGGACCGGAAACAGCAGTCCGCAGCAGAAATAATACTGAACAGTTACGTGATGAAATGGAAAAGAAAGAAGGTGCAGACCTCAAATGAATTTAAAACCAGAAGAGATCAGCTCGGTCATCAAAGAGCAGATCGAAAGATATTCGACGAAGCTGGAAGTCTCTGACGTGGGTACTGTCATCCAGGTAGCGGACGGCATTACACGAATCCACGGTCTTGAGAATGCCATGCAGGGAGAACTTCTGGAATTTCCGGGAGAGGTTTACGGCATGGTGTTAAACCTTGAGGAGGACAACGTCGGAGCGGTTCTGCTCGGTGATTCCTCAAGCATCAGTGAGGGAGACACCGTAAAGACGACAGGACGTGTCGTTGAGGTTCCTGTGGGTGATGCCCTGACAGGACGTGTCGTGAATGCTTAGGACAGCCTATCGATGGAAAAGGTCCGATCCTTACGGATAAATTCAGAAAGATCGAGCGTGTTGCCCACGGTGTTATCGAGAGAAAATCCGTAGACACCCCGCTTCAGACAGGTATCAAGGCGATCGATGCCATGGTTCCGATCGGACGCGGACAGCGTGAGCTTATTATCGGCGACCGTCAGACTGGTAAGACGGCGATCGCGATCGATACGATTATTAACCAGAAGGGACAGGGAGTTCACTGTATTTATGTTGCAATTGGACAGAAAGCATCAACAGTTGCGACAATCGTGAAAACTCTTGAGGAGTTCGGTGCGATGGATTACACGACGCTTGTCGTATCAACAGCTTCCGACCTTGCCCCGTTACAGTATATTGCCCCCGTATTCCGGCTGCGCAATCGGTGAAGAGTGGATGGAGAACGGCGAGGATGTTCTTGTCGTTTACGATGACTTAAGTAAGCATGCGGCGGCATACCGTACCCTGTCCCTGCTTCTTAAGAGACCGCCGGGACGTGAGGCATATCCGGGCGATGTTTTCTATCTGCATTCCAGACTGTTAGAGCGCGCGTCCAGACTTTCCGATGACCTTGGCGGCGGTTCTCTTACCGCACTTCCGATCATCGAGACGCAGGCGGGTGACGTATCGGCCTACATTCCGACAAACGTCATCTCCATCACAGACGGACAGATCTACTTAGAGACCGAGATGTTCAACTCCGGTTTCCGCCCGGCGATCAATGCGGGTCTTTCTGTATCCCGAGTTGCGGCGCGGCACAGATCAAGGCGATGAAGAAGATCGCTGCCCCGATCCGTGTGGAGCTTGCCCAGTACCGTGAGCTCGCTTCCTTCGCCCAGTTCGGTTCCGAACTTGATGCCAGCACAAAGGAACAGCTTGCCCAGGGCGAACGCATCCGTGAAGTTTTAAAGCAGCCGCAGTATCAGCCGATGCCGGTCGAGTATCAGGTCATCATTATCTATGCGGCGACAAAGAAATATCTCCTCGATATTCCGACAAATCAGGTTCTTGATTTCGAGAAGGAACTGTTTAAGTTTATCGATACAAAGTATCCGGAGATCCCGGCAAGCATCCGCGAGGCGAAGCAGATGACACCGGAGACTGAAGAATTGCTGAAAAAAGCTATTGAAGAGTGCAAGGCAGCAAGATAAGGCAGGTGATGTATCATGCAACCATGAGAGATATTAAACGAAGGAAATCCAGTATTGAGAGTACCGAGCAGATTACCAAAGCCATGAAACTTGTTGCCACTGTAAAACTCCAGAAATCCAGAACGAAGGCGGAAAATTCGAGACTGTACTTCAATCTGATGTACCAGACGATTCAGGAGATGCTGAAGAAATCCACCGGGATCCGGCACCGCTATTTAAAGAGCGGGGATTCGAAGAAAAAGGCAGTTATCGTCGTTTCTTCCAATCGCGGACTTGCCGGCGGATATAACTCCAACATCATCCGTCTCGTGACGGAGAGCGGGATCCCGAAAGAGGACGCCCTCATCTTTGCGATCGGGCGGAAAGGACGCGACGGACTCGCAAGGAAAGGCTATGAGATCAAAGCGGATTACTCCGACGTGATCGACGAGCCGCTCTACTCCGACGCGCAGCAGATCTCAAAAGAGCTTTTAGCCATGTTTGAGAAGAATGAAATCGGAGAGATCTATCTGGCGTACACGGCGTTCAAAAATACCGTAAGCCAGATCCCGACGTTCTTAAAGCTTCTGCCGGTGGATCTTGCGGCAGCAGGGCCAAAGGGCGAAGTAAAAGAAGAAAAAATCGGATCTTCTCATTATGAACTATGAGCCGGACGAGGACGAAGTTCTGGATGCAATTATTCCGAAGTATGTGAGCAGCCTGATCTACGGGGCATTCTTGGAGGCCGTTGCCAGTGAGAACGGTGCGCGAATGACTGCAATGGATTCGGCTACGAACAACGCGGAAGAGATGATCGGAAAACTGTCGCTGCAGTACAACCGCGCGCGTCAGGGATCTATCACTCAGGAGTTGACAGAGATCATCGCGGGCGCGAATGCATCGATGGTTAAAAAGAAATATGAGTAATTATTTGGCAAACTTGTGTACTTGCGGTGTTGGAGGTAAAAGACAGCATACAGGAGACAGAAATCAGTCGGTATGATGTGCTGGAATGGATTTTTACCGCTGGCTTGAGTGGCTGAATAGTTATGATAGAGACAAGGAGAAGTGAGATGGCAGAGAAAAACATTGGTAAAATTACTCAGGTCATCAGTGCCGTCCTGGATATCAAATTTCCCCAGGCGGGCTGCCTGAGATCAATGACGCCATTGAGATCACCACAAAGGATGGCGGGATCCTCACGGTTGAGGTTGCCCAGCATCTCGGTGATGATACGGTAAGATGCATCGCTCTCGGTCCCACCGACGGTCTTGTCCGCGGCATGGATGCCGTAGCGACCGGTGGACCGATCATGGTGCCGGTCGGTGAGCAGACACTTGGAAGAATTTTCAATGTTCTGGGACAGCCGATCGACAATAAAGAAGCTCCGAAGACGGAGAAAAAGCTCCCGATCCACCGCAAAGCCCCGAGCTTTGAGGAACAGTCCACAGAGACAGAGATCCTTGAGACAGGTATCAAGGTCGTTGATCTCCTCTGCCCGTACCAGAAAGGTGGAAAGATCGGTCTGTTTGGCGGTGCCGGTGTAGGTAAGACAGTCCTGATTCAGGAGCTGATCCGAAATATTGCGACAGAGCACGGCGGATATTCCGTATTTACAGGCGTTGGTGAGCGTACCCGTGAGGGAAATGACCTTTACTATGAGATGTCCGATTCGGGCGTTATCAATAAGACGACCATGGTGTTCGGCAGATGAACGAACCGCCGGGATCCCGTATGCGTGTGGGTCTTACCGGTCTTACCATGGCAGAGTATTTCCGTGACGAAGGCGGAAAGATGTGCTGTTATTCATCGACAACATCTTCCGTTTCAGTCAGGCTGGTTCTGAGGTATCTGCGCTGCTTGGACGTATGCCGTCAGCCGTAGGTTACCAGCCGACTTACAGACGGAGATGGGCGCCCTTCAGGAGCGGATCACCTCCACAAAGAACGGTTCCATCACATCTGTACAGGCAGTTTACGTTCCGGCTGATGACTTAACAGACCCGGCTCCGGCAAATACCTTTACCCATCTGGACGCGACGACCGTACTCAGCCGTTCTATCGTAGAGCTTGGTATTTACCCGGCTGTAGATCCGCTTGAGTCTACGTCCCGTATCCTTGATCCGCGTATTGTTGGTGAGGAACATTACAAGGTTGCCCGCGGCGTACAGGAAGTGCTGCAGAGATATAAGGAACTTCAGGACATTATCGCAATGCTCGGTATGGATGAGCTTTCCGAGGAAGATAAGCTTACCGTATCCCCGTGCGAGAAAGATCCAGAGATTCTTATCCCAGCCGTTCTTTGCAGCCGGACAGTTTACCGGTCTGGAAGGCCGATATGTTCCGCTTTCCGAGACGATTCAGGGATTCAAGGAGATCCTCGAAGGCAAACATGACGATATTCCGGAGAATCTGTTCCTCAACGCAGGAAATATTGATGATGTTCTCGCCCGCGTGAAATAGGGGGTGTGGACATGGCGGAAATGATGAGACTTCAGATCGTTACGCCGGATGAGGCGTTTTTCGACGGAGAGGTTTCAATGGTGGAGCTCAACACGGCAGACGGGGAGGCCGGAATCTATCCGAAGCATATCCCGATGGTCGTCGCGGTTGCACCGGGCGTTCTTAAGATCCACGGGGCAGACGGCGTGAAAAAAGCGGCACTGCTTTCCGGATTTTTACAGATCCTGCCGGAGAAGGTGACGATCCTCGCAGAAGCCTGCGAGTGGCCGGAAAATATCGATGGCAAGAGAGCCAATGAAGCCAGAATCCGTGCAGAGAGACGTCTGGCGGAAAAGAATCCACAGACCGATATTGACCGCGCTGAAGCCGCTTTGAAGCGGGCGCTGGTGAGACTGTCGCTGGTGGATGAAAAATAAAACAGAACTGTATTTTATTACAGCGATAAAACAGCATGTGAATCCTTTTGTAAGCAGAGCTTAAAGGTGATTCTTTAAACATGCTGTTTTATTTTAGTCAGATAAGGCTCCCGCTTCTTTCCAGAGGTAAGTGATGGAAGAGCGGGAGCCTGGTTTTTGACCGAGAGGAACACTCCGCAAGAATACACCGTGATCCTGTAAGGAATATGTCAGCTTTGCTGACCGGAATCATGCACCAAGTCTCACAGATGTTCGGCTCGAAGTGATATGTAGTTAAGAAATTTTGTAGAGTTTACTTCTTTCTTATGGAAAGCAGCGGCTCACTTACCCCATCAAGTCCTACCAGTGCGAAGATCGCAGCCAGAACTCTCTGGGAGCCTTTATAGGCATCCTTGCTGTCATACCACTCGTCAACGGAATGGCAGGCACCGCCTTTTCCGCCTCCGCCGACGCAGATCGCAGGGATTCCAAGGCTGATCGGGATATTTGCATCCGTACTTCCTGCGCTTTCATATTCTACAGTCTCATTGCATGCCTCAAAGGCTGTTGCTGCCGCGCTCACGATCTCACAGTCCTTCGGCTGGCTTCCCGCCGGACGGTTTCCGATCTGTTTTACTTCCACAGTGATACGTCCGTTGTGATCAAAGCTGTCCTTAGATTCTTCGTAGGAACGCTCGGTTTCCCAACGGTTATTTTCGTCCTCAACTGCACGTTTGATACACTCCTGAAGCTTTGCATCAAGCTCTTCAAGCTCCTTCAAGCCGTTGGAACGGATATCGACAAGCATGGAACATTCATATGCGATGGCATTGATAGAGGTTCCGCCGTTTACGACACCGACGGAGAAGGTAGTCTTCGGTTCTCTCGGGGTGCGGAGCTCGGAGATATAGGAGATAGCGCGTCCCATGCAAAGATCGGGTTTACAAGACCGAAGGCACCGAAGGAATGTCCACCCGGTCCGCAGAAGGTTACCTCGTAGCGGTGGCTTCCGGTGCCGCCGTGGCAGATCAGACAGCTGCTCCATCAACGGAGATAAAACCGTCAACCTTGTCGGAATTTTGTGAGAAGAAGTGGCGCATTCCGCGGAGGTCTCCGAGACCTTCCTCGCCGACGTTGCCGCCGATGATGATGTCTCCGACCGGTTTCAGCCCGGATTCTGTGATGGCTCTTGCCATGGTGAGGATCTCAGCAAGTCCGCGGGTATCATCACCGATTCCGGCGCGTAGATCTTTGTTCCTTCACGTTTTACCGGGAGCGGAGTATCCGGCGGGAAAACGGTGTCTAGATGTGCGGAGACATAGAGGGTCGGACCATCCCCGGTTCCGTGGATATGTGCATATACGTTGTGGACCTCATCCATCACCGGATCAAGACCTGCTTCGGTCAGAAGTTCTTTAAAACGCTCTGCGCGCTTTTCTTCGTGCGGGCTGAAGGAAGAAATCTGAACGAGTTCGATCTGCTGGTCGATCGTGTGAGATTCATCGTTTTTCAGATATTCGAAGGCGTGAACCATCTTGTCGGATTTTAAGAGTGCCTGAATCGCTTCTTTCATGTTGGGAACCATCCTTCAATTTGATATAGATAGATTTATCATATCGCGAAAAGAAATATTTGTAAAGAAAATGGAGATAAATGAGTAATTCTGTAAGTATATTTTGTATTGAAAATATAATCAGAAAATAATCTGACCCTAAAATTGTTTCAGCGTCTGTTGCTTCAAAGAATGAAAGATTATACGAGGATACTAAGTGATTATTAAGAGAGTCGGCCTGGATTTAAAAGTGGTGTGGGAGAGCTGTGAATGGAATTATGGGATACATAGGATCGCCGCAGAAAAGAGTGAGAAGACAGATAGAAAACAGGGACAATGACGCGCAAATAAAAAGCACATCATTGTCCCTGATATATGTTACCTGCTTATCAGGTATCAATACCCGGAGGCTGTTTTACTGATCATTCGTCAGCTTCATCTTATCAAACGCATAGAAGACAAGGCTTAAGATCATGCCGACTACGCAGGCGAGGACCATACCGGTGAGCTGGACGTTTCCGAAGTTTACCTTGATCCCGGAAAGCCCGGTGACAAAGATCACAGCGGTCAGGGCCTGGTTGCGGTTCTTACCGTAATCGACTTTGGAGTCAACGAGGATCCGGAGACCGGAGGTTCCGATCATGCCGTAGAGCAGGAAAGAGATTCCGCCGATGACCGGACCCGGGATCGTCTGGATCAGAGTCGATAACTTTCCGATAAAGGAGCAGATGATCGAGATCACAGCCGCACCGGCGATAACCTGGACACTGTAGACCTTTGTGACTGCCATAACGCCGATATTCTCGCCGTATGTCGTTGTCGGAACGGATCCGATGAGACCGGAAACCATTGTGGAGAAGTTGTCACCGAAGATGCTGCGGTGAAGTCCCGGATCCTTTAAGAGGTCGCGGCCGACGATCTTACTTGTTACAACTTGATGTCCGATATGCTCGGAGGTGATGACCAGGATGACCGGCATGATGATCATGATCGCTTCCATATTAAATTTTGGAGCGGTGAAGTTCGGGATCGCAAAGATCGGGGCAGCGGCAACCGCAGAGAAATCAACGATCCCACATGCAACGGCAGCGACATATCCGGCAATCACGGCGATCAGGATCGGGATAACAGATAAAAATCCCCGGAACAGGACAGAACCGAAAACGGCAAAGCCAAGTGTTACGAGGAACACGATCAGATTCTTCGGATCAATGGTCTCGTCCAAGAGTCCCGCATTGCTTGCCGCGCTGGAAGAGAGCTCCAATCCGATCAGGGCTACGACCGGCCCCATGGCAGCAGGCGGGAGAACGACGTCGATCCATTTATATCCGATCTTATAAATGATGAATGCGAGGATACATCCGACGAAACCGACGGCAACGAATCCGCCGAGGGCATATTCATAACCGAATTTTGCGATCACGATGCCGGCCGGGGCGAGAAATGCGAAACTGGAACCGAGATAGGCGGGAGCTTTTCCCTTTGTGATAAAGATAAACATGAGAGTTCCGACACCGTTCATGAAAAGAACGATCGCGGGATTGATTCCGAATAAGAACGGAACGAGAACGGATGCGCCGAACATGGCGAACATGTGCTGGATGCTCAGGGGGATCAGAAGGTTAAAGGGAACCTTTTCGTCCACCTGAATGATCTTATGGCTTTCCATACGGGACCTCCTTGAGAATAATTGGTTTTTTAGTACTTGCGCCTGCGCCGGACGTTCCCGGTTTTAGGCATTTTTTCTATTCTATCACATTCCTGTTATTTGTCCAGAAAAAATCAGGGGGAAATTGCAGGAAAGGATATGAAGTTAACGAATTTCTGGGCTTCCGCTCTTGACAAAGCTTTGGAATCTCCATATAATGACCCATATAGCCGCGTTAAAGCATGCGGTATATAATGGAAAAGCGATGAAGGGAACAAGTAGGGAAATGACCTGCTCCGCACAGAAAGCTGCCGGTGGATGAGAGGCGCGCGGACTTCTTTTTCTGAATACATCCCGGAGCTGCACACCGAAAGCGTGAACGGAGATATCCGGAGAATGTGAGTAGGCTGTGACGGAACTGGCACCCGTTAGAAATGCCGGGGTCTTTTATGATGAGGACTCCATGAGCCGGAGCGTGTGAGCGTTTCGGGAACATCAGGTGGTAACACGAGCGTATGCCTCGTCCTTTTGGGAAACAAGGGACGGGGCTTTTTTGTACCTGCAAGGAGAATGTTCAGTGCCGGAGTTGCCGGACTGGACTGAGACTGAAAGAGTCAGGCAGCAGGAGAAAGAACGCTTCGTCCGGATAGCAGGTCTTCATATAAAGACCAACACAGGCGGAAGAAACGAACATCCGCAGAAAATTACAGAAAAGGAGTAAACAAAATGGGAGTTTACGAAGAGTTACAGGCCCGCGGCTTGATCGCGCAGGTCACAAACGAAGAAGAGATCCGCAAAATGGTCAATGAAGGAAAAGCCGTATTCTACATCGGCTTTGACCCGACTGCGGACAGCTTCATGTGGGACATTTCATGGCACTCTGCTTAATGAAACGTTTGCAGATGGCTGGAAACAAGCCGATCGCGCTGATCGGCGGCGGCACCGGAATGGTCGGAGATCCGTCCGGACGTACCGATATGAGAACTATGATGACGGTTGAGACAATTCAGCACAACTGTGACTGCTTTAAGAAGCAGATGAGCCGTTTCATCGACTCTCCGAAGGAAAAGCCATGATGGTAAACAACGCTGAATGGCTTATGAACTTAAATTACATTGATTTCTTAAGAGAGATCGGACCGCACTTTTCCGTCAACAACATGCTCCGCGCGGAGTGCTACAAGCAGAGAATGGAGAAAGGCTTAAGCTTCTTAGAGTTCAACTACATGTTAATGCAGAGCTACGACTTCTACGAGCTGTTCCAGAGATATGGCTGCAACATGCAGTTCGGCGGAGATGACCAGTGGAGCAACATGCTCGGTGGTACAGAGCTGATCAGAAGAAAACTCGGCAAGGACGCGCACGCAATGACGATCACACTGCTCTTAAACTCTGAGGGCAAGAAGATGGGTAAGACCCAGTCCGGCGCTGTATGGCTGGATCCGAATAAGACAACTCCGTTTGAGTTCTACCAGTACTGGAGAAACGTCGGTGACGCAGACGTATTAAAGTGCCTGCGCATGCTCACATTCCTTCCGCTTGAGCAGATCGATGAGATGGACAAATGGGAAGGCAGCCAGTTAAATCAGGCGAAGGAGATCCTTGCATACGAGCTTACAAGCCTTGTTCACGGCGAGGAGGAAGCAAAGAAAGCACAGGAGAGCGCACGTGCATTATTCGCAGGCGGCGCTGCGGCAGAAATGCCGACAGCAGAACTTTCCGACGCAGATCTTTCTGATGGTTCGATCGACCTCCTTTCCATCGTACAGAAATCCGCCTCTGCGCGTCACGTTCTGAGGCGAGAAGAAACGTAGAGCAGGGCGGCGTTTCCGTAGACGGTGAGATCGTGAAGGATATTAAGTCTGTATACACGAAAGAGCAGCTTTCCGGTGAAGGAATCGTTGTAAAGCGCGGTAAGAAGAACTTCAGACGCGTTGTAGTCAAATAGTTACTTTTCATGGGAGGAATTTTCTGAACTGAAATTCCGTATGATACCGTCATGACCGCGGATTTTGCCGATTCGGAATGCGAAGTATCAGCAAAATCTGTTACAGTGCGCGGGCATGGAGTGCCCGTGTACTGTAACGAGTAAAGAAATGAAAGTTTTGAATCATCACTTGGAATACTTCCGGCGGTATGTTATACTAAAATAATAAGAAAATCATAATTGCCCGACAGTAATTTCTATTACAATTCAGCCGTACGCTGGTTTGTCTGAACTGAATTTCCCGCTGTCGGGCAGTTATGTAAAACAGGGATTACACAGGAGGAATAAGCCCATGCTGTTAGTAAAAAACGCAAAAGTTTACGCACCGGAATATCTCGGAGTGAAGGATATCCTGATTGCCGGAGGAAGAATCGAAAGAATTGCGGATCATCTGCCGGAGTATGAGGGATGTGAAGTAATCGACGGAACCGGAAAGATCGTGACTCCGGGTATTATCGAACCGTCATGTCCATGTGACTGGGAGGCGGCGGAGAAGGAAGCTTCCACACTCAGGCACCGCAGGTCCAGCTGTCCAGCCTGATCAAGGGTGGTGTTACAACTGTACTTGGACTTTTGGGAACTGACGGAATCAGCAGAAGCGTGGAGAATCTTTTAGCAAAGGTAAAAGCGTTAAAAGAAGAGGGAATTTCCGCGTTATAGCGATCTGCGGAGCCTATGGTTATCCGAGTACGACCGTGACCGGAAGTGTCAGCAAGGACATTATGTTTATCGATGAGATCCTTGGAGTGAAGCTTGCGATCTCTGATCACCGTGCGCCGAATATCACGACAGAGGAACTGATCCGTCTGGCCAGTGATGTCCGCACCGCAGGAATGCTGAGTGGAAAACCTGGATTTATCTGCCTTCACATGGGCGGAGATAAGAGAGCATTAAAACCGGTATTTGAGGCATTAGAGCGCACCTCGATTCCGCCGAAAACATTTCAGCCGACTCACGTGGGACGCAACGCGAACCTCTTAGAGGATGCGTTTAAGTTCGCGAAGATGGGCGGAACGATCGACCTCACCTGTGGGGAATCTGAAAGTAAGTTCCACTCTGTTGCAGATGCTGTCAAGAAAGCGAAAAAAGAAGGAGTTCCAATGGAGAAGGTGACCATGAGCTCCGACGGACAGGGAAGCTGGTCTAACTATGATGCAGAAGGAAAACTTGTGGAGATCGGTGTTTCCGATGTGGATACGATCTACCGTCAGATCGTCTACATGGTAAAAGAAGAAAATATGGATTTGGAGGAACTTCTGGCTCTCGGAACTAAGAATCCGGCGATGGCTCTGGAATTATATCCGAAAAAGGGTGCTGTGAAGGAAGAAAGTGATGCGGATATCCTGATCATGAATGAAGATCTCTCTCTTGATACGGTGATCGCTATGGGCGTGCCTATGATGAGAGACGGGAAAATCCTTAAAAAGGGAACGTATGAGAAATAATGTTGCTGCCTGTGCGAGGTGTCAATATGCCTGACTATGTACTGTAACAGATTGCCGAGCTTCGCATTCCGAATCGGCAAAATCCACTACCACCGACATGTATTCGTACGGAATTTTCAGTTCAGTAAAATTTCCACCCGAGATCCAG
>ENA-OQAZ01001236-OQAZ01001236.1-human-gut-metagenome-genome-assembly--contig:-NODE-1236-length-12584-cov-2.604239_pt1 | contig 12584 bp, 21 predicted proteins | sample MGYA00242737_ERZ504531 | MGnify/ENA primary metagenome ERZ504531 (study PRJEB26092, sample SAMD00036244) | human gut metagenome | host: Homo sapiens | study: EMG produced TPA metagenomics assembly of...
CTCGTACAGTGGGGTAATTTTTTCATTTCTCATGGCTGTACCTCCTGAAACAAAAATGCTCTAAGTGATTGCTTCACTAACCATGACAAAATCATGATTAAGAAGTCACTTAGAGCATATATCACCTGCAGCCAGCTTGTATTTTTTGTACTGCCTTACCGCAAAATGGTTCGGGTCTTTCTGCTCCAGTTCATCAAACATCAGATCCACTGGATTCTTGAAATTCTCATCATCTTCCCTGGCTTCTGACGCATTGATCATTTCCAACAGAGTATTAAAATTTTTTTTCTTCTTCCCTGCCTTCATACCAGATATAACCAATCAGGCACAATAATAGAGTTTTTCCGCCTTTACCCAAAAATCCTCACCCGATTGCTGCCCCTTCACCTTTGGTATTAGCAATAATGGTTGTTACCAGTTTTAGAATATCTTTTTCACTGCGGATATATACAAATGGATTATAGTGCATGGATTTTTTGAAATTAATTGTATTCAAAACTTTGATTTTATACGGTTCGTATATAATTTTTCCCTCTTTGTCCCGCACGATTTTTCCATTCTCATCCGTCATCGGACTGCCTTTTGCCAGCATACTGCCAACTTCCAGAAGCACAGTTCCCTTCGGATCAGTAATCACATAAGAGCTGTGCATCTGCATAATGTTAGGCTTTACAAAAAATCTGGTTTTTCCAGAACCGGAACCGCCAATTACCAGAATGTTTTTATTCCTGGCGTATTTCGGATTCTTTGGTCTGCTTGACATAGTAAGACTCTCTGTTTCTGTGAGAATAATATTATTTTCAAATTCAGGATCCGCATATGGTCGTATATCTTTTTCTGTTCCCCATCTGGCAGAACCATACTCCACACCCAGCCGATATTTCCTGGCATTTTTCGTGCGGTAAATAATAACAAATTTTACAACCACGCCTCCTGCGATTCCCCAAAACAGATCCATATAATTCAAACTTGGCCAGAGATTCCGAAACGCCAGTTCAAAATAAGTAATAGTGTTCATAAATTTATCCCAGGAAGTTGCTCCGGTGTTTACCCGATACAGCCAGGCAATCTTATTGAAAAAATAAGCAAACATCAGATAGGGGAAATTAGCTAAAAACAGCTTTTTCTGATCTGTCCTCTTCAATTCACTTGCCTTATCCGTAATCTGATTTTTCACATCCGCAAGCATTTTTCCTGGGATACTCTCTGAAGAAAAAAAAAGCTTTTCCAGATATTTTTCTCTTTTTCGGAGAGCCTCTGATATGCTGAACTTTTCTTCTTTTCTTCTTATGCTGCCGTTTTTTCTCCGTCATAAACTCTGCCTCTGTCTTTCTGCTGTTCTCTTGCTCGTTCTCTGTTCTTTCCTTTAGACACAGCATCCTTAAAGTGCATAAGTTTTTTCATAATAGATGGTTTATCCTTTTTATTCATCTGTACACCCAAATATTTCTTAAATGCCAGATTCATCATTTCTGTATCCTGCCCTTTAAAGAACACATAGTAAGTCGGTGGCTTGGTCGAACTGTCTTTTTTCAAGGCAAAATCTAAGCGATATTTCTTCGCCACACGCTCAAAGGACTTGATATTTCCATCTGTGATTTCAATATTGGATAAACCAGAACCCTGGCTTTTCAGTTCTTTGTATGACTGTTTTCCAACCTTATAAGGATTCTTTCCTTTTTGTTTCTGTCCTGACAGATACTTCCGCAGCATATTTTTTAACACGTCGGCAGTCACTCTTGCAGTTTTAACCGACAATGCGATTGTTTTCTGAGTAACTTCTTCCTGCAATTTGCACGCCTCCTTTCGATTCTGATCAGCAAATTATGGTGGAACTAACAGATGGGGGAGATATATTTTCATCGGAATTTGGCTCCTTTCCACTTCCCGACAAATTGTCGAGAAGTATTCTTTAAAATATAAAAAGCCGGCTGATTCCAATTTCTAATAAAATGGACCAACCGGCTACAAATTCTCTATTTTGTTTTTTCATTAATAAGCTGTTTTTTTATGAATACCAGCATTGAAATGAACTCAACTAACAACTCATATGCACTATGTATATCATCCGTTCCATATTCAACAATCCCATTATGCAGAATATTATTTCTAAACGGAATTCTTTTATCAATTTCCTTTGTATAAGCGTCAGTATTTGCAAACACTACATATGTAATTCCCATAACGTAAAGTTTTCCCACACTCTCAGAAGACATTCCCTCATTTTCATCTATAGACATTCGTTTTACTATTTGTTTCACTTTTGAATAAGGCTGTTTCGTGTAATTTAAAGTATTATATATTAACGGTTCTATATGTGATAACAATATTACTAATTTTTCACGTTCACTTATGGACGGATTGCTTATAATACTTTTTATATAACAATGTAATTTATTTTCTTGCTCATAATACTCCATAAGTTCTTCTTCCGCATCTTCTTTATCAATAAGCCCATAACTGTCTACCAACCACCAGACATCTTCATAATTCAAATCATAATTACTTAGTTTTTGAACGTTTTGCAAAAAGTTGCGTATTCTTAACATCATCTGGTATATTTTTTAAAAATTCTGTCAAACTTCCAAATAAAGTATCTGGTATATTTTGTGAGAAACGACTTATTTTTTTTGAAAACTCAAGTAACACATCACCCAATTTATCTGTATCTATAAAATGATCTTCTTTATTCATCAGACCCTCCCTCTACTTATTTGTTCAATTTATTTTATTATAACCAATCATACTTATTCTGTCATTTATTTCTTAAACTCAGTAATAAATATACAGTACTGAATTGCACATACAACTTTCCTTCTTCCCAATCCATCTGATCCATCAGTAAACACTGAAATAATACATCTACATCCTGCAATTTATAAATCCGATTGCACGTTTCTGACAAACCTTTTAATTCCAGAACCTCTTGCATTGCGTTTCGTCTGTGCATAAGACATTGCAAGTATAATGCTTCAAGATGTTTCTGGCTGAAAATAAGTGCTGTCGTATCCTGTTCATTGACTGTACATTTACGTTTTTCTAACTCTTCCTGGGAAATATCCAGAAAACACCGGATATTTTCGACATATACATCACCATCAAATGTTGGATGCTTTTTCTTAATCCATCGTTTCGCCGCTACCTCCATATTCTTTCTGTCTCGATCAGATCTGGCACTACGGAAATTCAGCCTTTTGCCCATTTCTGCATAGATATTACTTTTCACCTGCCGATCTGCCAAAGCTGCGTATTCTTCATTGCGAAAAAAATAATCTAAAAGTTGGTTCATCTTAGCCTGACTATCTACCAAATGATAACATTCTTCGGAAAACTCCAAACCCGCAAATGCAACTGGCGCACTTCCTTTTTTGATTTCTTTTTCAATCACTCTCAAAATGTCTCTCTTTGATTCCATTTCTTGCTTTCCTTTCTCTTCTTCAATTTTCTGATTCTGTTCACAGATCATCAATAAGTTTTCATCTGCTCTTTTCGCTGTCAGTGTTAATGAATAACAAACCAAAACCAGAAACAGCGATATCAATGCACTTCCTACACCAATCATAAAAACTTTTCCCCCTCCAATACATGAAGCAATCCGTCCCACTTAAAAAACGGACTGATTTTTTTCAGCATAGCAATCAAGTCCGCTTCATTTTCTATTTCAATATCCAAAAATTCTATTACACTAATTTCAAGTCCATCCGCAATTTTCTTTAATTGTTCTACTTTCGGCTTTCGTATGCTATTTCATACTTCCGAATTGTATTCACATTAATTCCTGTTCGTTCTGCAAGCAGCTCCTGCGATAGCCCTCTCTGTTTCCGAAAATAACGAATCTTTTCATTTATCTCCATGTCTTTCATCTGTTGAACTTCTCGACAATTTGTCGGGAAGTTGTTCCCTTTCCCAGTTTTCTTTTCCTTCATATCCATACATAGATATTTCCTCATCCAACAGCCTTGCAACCATAAAGCAACAACACAGCAAAAACAAAAGCACTATTCCTGCCATAATAATAATTATCAAATCAATCACATCTCATTCTCCTATGTAAGCGGTACAGAAAAAGCAGCCTTGACAGACTGCTTTTTCAATCACCATATTCTATTTTTGTTCTCATGTAAAAAGGCTTCCGAAATTGTGCGAATCCCAAACGCTAATCCATCTATGTAAGCGTCTCTCTGTTCTGTTTGTTTAAGATTTAAAGTATATTCCTTGTAATCCTCAAACATTGCCTGCAGATCCGGACTCATTAGACTTATCATTTCCTTTTCTAATGTTTCACACAGTTCCTTTGTCTCTTCATAACTTTTACTTTGTGTTTCACATTGATTCATTGGATAAATGCTATAATACAATTTTTCCAGTTGCTTTTCGCTCATTTTTGATCACCATTTCTTTCAGTCTTTTTATGATCCATATAATTCCAGAAATGCCGTTTTTTAGCAAAATGCCTGCTACAGCTAATAATCTCCAGGCAAGAACCCCTATTCCAATCAAACTTCCTACCATCAGTTTAAGTACCACCAAACCAAGCATTTCCCCTGTCCCCACATTTCTTGGAACGACCAACAAAAACATTTTCTGGATTCCGAAAGGTATTCCCACAAAAAGCAATAATTTTCTCCAGTCTAATATTTCACCATTCATGCACATAGGGTGAACAATTAAGCAGATAATCATAGCTATTGCACCAGGAATTATCAATTTTGTTATAATTTCTTTTCCTCTCATATGCCACCTCCGTACATATCATGATTTACTTTTGCCTGGTAATAATTGCCTATTGTCGTTATTGAATTCATAAGACAGGTAAGCAAATACGCTTTTATGTTCTTTACTTCCCTGGTATTCTCATGCAGACAGTCAAGTACATACTCTATGTGGCTTTCTTCCAGCAACAATAATCTGCTTTTTACGAACTGATATGGGTATTTCACTCCACTGATCGTAATATTCTCCCGTTCTATGCTGATTGTTTCCACAATTAGTGCCACAATTTCATCCAACTGTTGCTGTTCCCCTAGTCTGCATCGTTGTACAAGACAGTCATATTCAATATTTCTTTTTACAAGTGCAGTATTCATCTGGAATAACTCCATCTCTTCCATCAAATCCATTGACTGCTGTTCGGAAGAATCTGAAAGATTGATAAGATCAGTATTACTTCTGTCAGTATTACTAATATCAGTATAATTATAATTAGTATTATTAGGATCGGTTTTTCCGACTTCTGTACTTCGGTTTTTCCGAACTCTTGACTTCGATTTTTCCGACTTCCAGACTTCGGTTTTTCCGAACTCTTGACTTCGACTTTCCAGAACTCCAGACTTCGGTTTTTCCGAACTCTTGACTTCGGCTTTTCCGACTTCTTGATCTTTCCGGTTATCATTCTCTGCTGAATCTAATAACTTTTTCTTTTCTATATACAAAGCTCTTTACATAAATAATTGTTGGTTTTCCCAATCCTCTCTTTACTCTTTCAATCAAACCAATTCCTTTATCAGTATCTAATTCTGCAAGAATTTTCACACCTTTGTCTTTTCCGCAATTCATATATTCCATCACCTGTTCCAATGTAAATATGATATAAACTTTCCCCTCATTGTCCACCCAATTATTTCTGATAGACAAAGCCATTCTGTCCAGCATCAGCATAAAGAACCTTTGCATCGCTGGACAGATTACGGAAATATTCATCTGTGAATAATACTTTGGGAATACGGTAAAAAGCAAACTGTTCCGATTCATAATCGTGAAAATAACCAAACTCTATTTTTGTGCTTTCGGATTTTGCCATTTTGCTTTCCCTCCTTCCCTCGTTATTGGCTTTTCTTCCAGTTATCAAGCAGTTCATAGATAACCTGTTCAATCTGTTCTCTGTTATATTCCTTTGGGAAATACTTTCGTATTTTCTTTTCAGTTAAAGTAACTTTTCCTGTCTCTGTTTTCTTTTCATTCAGAATAAGCTGTACCGCTAATTCTGTCAGATTACCTTCATCGCTGTATTGCTTCAGTTTTGTTGCCATTGAACCTGTAACAGAGCTTGCTCCAGACACTATGCAGTCTTTCACCCAAATCTGCTCCATTTCTGATAAATAGGTTAATGAAACACCTACTGTAAAATTAATCTTTCCTTCATCCAACAATTTCAGCAATTCCGGAATAAGACAGGTCAAGCGTATGTAACGCTGAACGGTTCTTCCACTGTCACCTGCAGCCTGTCCAACCAGATCTGCACTGTCAACAGAAACTGCGTTTTCCTCTTTTATGCCTTGATGTTTTACTGCATCCATCTTCATCTTATAAGCATATGCCTTTTCGCTTGGAAGCAAATTTTCTCTCTGTATATTAGAATCCACCATAACGATTACGGCTTCATCATCGGTATAGTTCCGTATGAGTACTGGCATTTTACTTTTTCCAGCCAGTTCGCAACCACGTTTTCTCCTGTGACCAGCAATCAGTTCATATCCTCCCTCTGCGCGAGGACGTACCAATGCAGGATTTAAGATGCCATAATTCTTGATACTTTCTACTGTTTCAGCCATTTTTTCATCATCATTTACATGAAATGGATGATTTCTAAAAGGATGTAACTCATTTAATGGCACTTCAACAATCTGATTAAGAGTATTCTGTTCGGCTTCATTGATTCCAAGCAATTCATCATAAGAAGTAAGCTGAATTTCTTTCTTAGGTTTACGCATGATTCAGCACCTCCTGGACAAGTGCCTGATAACTGTACGCACCTTTTCCTTTTGCATAATAAGAAAAAATACTGACACCTTCTGATGCAGTTTCGGCAAGAGCCTCTGTTCTTGGAATCGTCTGATCAAAAATTCTAATCTCTGCTCCATAAGCATCTCGTACTGCCTGCTTATTTCTCTTTGAATTATTATAATGACTGCTGTCCATTGTAAACAGAATCCCTTCAATCTGTAAATCAGGATTAAATCTCTGATGAATGCCTTTCACAACTTTCAGTAATTCCATGAGGCCATCTGCCGCATAGTATTGAGGCTGCACCGGAATCAAAACGCTATCAGCTGCACTTAACGCATTAATTGTCATCATTCCCAATGAGGGCATACAATCAATCAGAATATAGTCATAATCATTTTCCAAAAGTTCCAAATATTCTTTTAAGACTTTTTCTCTGTCCTCTACCGTAAATAATGACATGTCCATTCCCGAAAGAAGTTTATTAGATGGAATTACATCTATTCCTTCCTCATGGTGTAAAATTGCTTCCCTGGGATCAAATTCTAATCCCATAATGATATTTTCCATCATTGTTTTCAATGTTACCCTTAAGTTCTTTGGAAAACCAAGTCCCATTGTCAAATGTCCCTGTGGATCAGCATCTATCAGCATTACACGTTTTCCAACCTTAGACAGTCCTACTCCAAGATTAATAGTGGTTGTAGTCTTTGCTACTCCACCTTTTTGATTTGCGATTGCGATTATTTTGCACATGATATAATTCTCCTGTTTTTCTACTATTTTTTATTTACATTACTTTTTTCAATTTCAGCATAAGCTCTATAATATTTGCTCGTCCCTTTATTGGAATAAAGTTCCGATAATTCCATAACTTCAATTTTAGGATGACGCTGCAGGATTTTCTGAAACCATGCAATATCATTTTTTGTTCCCATCAGTCTCACTTTCAGCATTAATCTATTCCTCCAAGCATGGCATGTAACTTTTGATTGTACACTACATATTCCGGATAACGGATCTGTATTGCCTGCCAAAAATATGGTGCATATACACAGCAGAAGATATCCTCTACTGTATACTGTCTGCACTCGTTTACCTGTTCCTCTGCATCTTCATAATCCAAACGCTTGGCGTGCTGTTACAGTACAGATTAAATGCCATCCTTACCACTTTTAAGCTACCGCTTGTCTGCCATCCTTCATGTAACATTTCGTTTTAACAGACCCCGTTTTAAAATTATAAATTCTGTCAGCATTTTTTCTGGTATCTCCATTAATACCCAGACAATAACACAATGCCTTATGGTACACATCCTGATACCGTACTTCTTGTAATTTTCATAGTAGAATTTTTCATGTGCATCACTGATAAAAATAATGTTTTCTGCTCCTAACGCTGTACTTTTCATTTTGAACCTCCTTGAAATAAAAAAGGACCTTACCAATTGTTCTACCAATTAATAAGGTCATACTATATGTTACTTTTCTAAATTCGTGCTAGGGATTCCTCTTTAGTAAAAACTTAGTAAAACATCCCTACTGGTTCAAAAATATACTGTAAAATCAAGGTTTTTCAGAATTTTGCTAAGGTAGTGCCGTGGCAGATGAATAATACTTTTATCATTGTTGCATAACCTCGCATTTCTTAGTTTTTCTTGGTATTTCGGGCTTTGTGAGCCTTTGTAAATTTTTGCTTTCTGGCATAACCTGGTTTATTTTCGCATAATATCGTCCGCAAAAGGTGTAAAATAAGGTGTATGTTTTTCTATTTTACACCTTGCTATTTTCAATTAAAAATCGTAATTACACAACCTGAATCCGGGCAACTTCTTCCCTGGCATCCTCAAGATTTACATACGTATATGTATTCAGCGTTACGCTGATGTCTGAGTGCCCCATCAAATATTGCAATGCTTTTGGATTCATTCCGGATTTTGCCATATTTGAGCAATAGGTATGCCGACATACATGTGGATGTGTCAAGTATAGGATAAAAAAAATTTTATTTTTTTCTGCCGAAGACTATCTGACGCTTCCATCAGGTAGTCCCAGTACCTTTATTATCTTCTGATAAGTCATTCTTGTCCTGCTCAAGTTACCTCTGTTCCGAAAAAATATCGTCAAAATTCCATTCGATTTCAATTTCATCATGACTATGAACACGGATCACTTTGATAATCTCACGCAGCTTCTCTGTATCGAACTTCTGAATTCCCAAGAAATCTTTTAGTTTTATTTTATCAGAAAGTTCATTTTGTTCAAGAAGCTTTTTGCTATTCTCCGCATCTTCTATCTTTCGTTTTATTTCATCCAGCTGTACACTTATCTTTCCAGCTCTCTGCTTATACGAATCACGATCTATACGACCATCTTTGTAATCATCATAGAATTTCATCTTTTCCGAGGTCAACTGTCGGCTCTGTTTTTGCAATTCTGCGGTATTGATCTCTTTGTAGTCGCATTGCCTGTTGGAAGATACTTTCTTTTCTTTTTCCAACATTGACGCTGCATACTGATGAACAAGCCCAAGGATATTCTACTCTAGCGGTTCCCGTCGGATCACCAGACTTCGACACACAGGATCTCCATTGGTTCGAGCATCTGAGCATTTTAGCAGATGCTCCGTTTCTTTTAGTAAAGAATGCCCACAGTTGGCACATATCAGTAATGCCGGCTGTTTTTTACGCCTTTCCAGAATAAAATTGGTGCGTGATTCCGCAACACTTCTCTTCTTTTTCGGATGCATTTCATTTGCTTTTTCAAACAATGCCCTGTCTATAATTGCCGTATGATGATTTTCCAGGCGAACCCATTCTGTTTCATCATTCAGAACTGCTTTATGACCGGTATGCATACTGCAACGTGTTTTTCCCCAGATTCTGGTTCCAATATAAATCTCATCCCGGACAATTGCCGCTACTGTCGTAGGGCTCCAGTGTTTCTTTTTGATCGTGTCAAACCTCTGGAACTGCACCTGGTCCCCTCTTGATAATTTCTGCTCATCACAAGTGGCAATCGCCTGTCTGTTCAATTCCCTTGTAATATCTGCAAAACTTGTTCCTTCCGCTGCCATTTTAAAAATCATTTTCACAACTTTTGCAGCCTCCGGATCTACTTCCAGCCTTCCATCTTTCCTTTTTTATACCATATCTGGCATTTACCGGAAGGCGTGTACCATTTCTCGTTCTTGTCTGCAATGCTGATGAAATTTTCTTGGACAAATCCAGGCTATACATATTGTATACCAGATTCTGCAATGCCACATTCATTCCACCAGTCATTCCGCTGCTTGCTGCACTGTCATAGCTGTCATTAATCGAAATAAATCGTATCTGTAGAAGTGGAAAAATATATTCAATATAAAATCCAACTTCCAGATAGTCTCTTCCAAATCTGGAAAAGTCTTTCACAACTACACAGCCGATTTCTCCGCTTTTCATGTCATCCTGCAGCTGTTGAAATCCCTGCCTTTTAAAATGAGTACCGCTGACACCGTCATCCACATATTCCAGAATATCCGACTCAGCTACACCCAGCTCATCAATTACAAATGATTTTAACAGAATTCTCTGAGAAGTTACACTGTCGCTCTCTTTTTTGGCTCTGCATCTACATTGTCATCTTCTGCAGACAAACGGATGTAAACAGCTGTTTTTCTAAGATCTGTCATCTTGACTGCGCCTCCTTCTCTTTCTTTAGTTTCTGTAAATCTGCAAACTGATCGTCATATACCAGCTTGATCTCATAATCATACTTACCATGGATAATAATTGAATCCACAAAGGCATCTGCCATTTCTTTTGTCAGCTTACGCTTTGACATATAAGTATGTATCACATTTCCCCAGCCTTCTTCAATGTGGTAATCCTGGGAATACCGAACCTGTGCCGCCAATACTGTGTCCAGACGGCTCTTGATATTCTCAATTTCATTGGAATAGATCCGAGAAAACTGTATGTATTCTTCTTCTGTAATCAAACGTTCGGAATAGTCTTCATATAAATCCGATTTACGCTTACTGATACGGCTTAGTTCCCGTCGAAGTTTTCCCACCTCTTTATCCAAAAGCAGGTACTGTGTCTGATTTTTGGAAGCTGCATTCATTTTCTGAATCATTTTTTCTGTATCCAATACGGTTTTCATATGCGTTTGGATCAGGCGAAGAACATCGTCATCCACATATTCTTTTCTGACTCTGTGCCCTTTGCATTGCTTTCCTCCGGATTTATGGTTAGTATTGGCTCCGCAGATATAAAAGAATGTGCCATTTCTTTCTCTGGACAACGTCATGCGGTTGCCACAGCCTCCGCACCATATCTTTCCTGTATAGAAATTATGGTTTCTAATAGCCCCATTGTTCTGCTGATGTTTCTTCTTATAAGCTTCCGTATATTCCTGGATTTTAGATTGTACCTGTTGAAACAACTCTCTATCTATAATCCCTTCATGCGTGTTCTCCACATGCACCCAATCACTCTCTGGTCGATTTCTCTGTTTATTTCCCTGGAAAACACTTTGCTGATATTTTCCAAATACAGAATCACCTGTGCAATGAACATCCTGAAGTACTCGCTTCACTTCATAATTGTTCCAGGGTTTTGACTCCGGAAGCGGCTTTTCACCGGTTTTATAGAATTTTCTCTGTAAAGTCGGCGATAAAACTCCATCTTTATTGAGCTGTCTTGCAATATCACTATATTTCCTGCCATTCATATACATAGAAAATATACTTTTCAGATGGTCTGCAGCTTCTTCATCAACAATCAACTGATGATGGTCTTCTTCTGACTTTCTATAACCATACGGTTCCCAGGCACTTGTAAATTTCCCCTCTTTCCAAAGTGCTTTTTTTGCGCTGCTGCTCTTCTTGGCAAGGTCTTTCGAATAGAACTCATTGATAATATTCTTCAGTGGAACTGTAAGATCCACACCCTCTCTGAAGGAATCGAAATCATCTGTCACAGCCAGGAATCTTACATGGAAAAACGGGAATACTCGTTCAATATAATTGCTGGTTTCGACATAATTTCTTCCAAGTCTGGACAAATCTTTTACAATAACACAATTGATTTTTCCATGCTTGATATCTTCCATCATCTGTACAAATCCAGGACGGTCAAAATTAGAGCCTGAGTAGCCATCATCAACTCGGACTGAAACAACTTCTATATCTTTTTTGTCTTTCAGGAAATCCAGACTCAAAGCTTTCTGGTTAGAAATGCTGTTACTTTCCAGTTTTGCTGAACTGGAAATATCGCCATCTTCTTTAGATAATCTGACATAGATGGCGGCATGATAGATTTTATTGATATTCTGATACATATCTTACCTCCTTTTATTACGTCAGAAAATCCATGTAATAAAAGGGGGCTGCATAATTTGTCCTTACCGACATTCTAACACAGTCCCCTCAATCTTGCCAATACTTTTTCAGACACTCAGAAGCATATTCTCAAATGCCTGCTCCATAGATATACCGTTATTGGCAAATCTGACTTTTACTTTCATATTGCCGATCCGGACCAAATATGGATTTCCTACTTTATTCAGAAAAATATCTCTCCGTTCCTGAAGCGATTTATTTCTGTCTGCTTTTATCATCCGTAGATCAGTCATTTCATTGATATCTACATCACTGAAATCCTGCTCCAGATAGTTTCTGTATTCCTCTGCCGTCATGCCCTTCTCCTTCCATTCCCATCTGAATCTGTACTGCTTTCAGTACCCGATCCAGGCTCCACTTGTTCACTCTTCCGCATTTCTCAATAATACATTTCGTAGAAATGCTCATAACCTGTTCAGCCAGTGCCAGGCTTCCTTTTCGGATTCCCGTCATATCATATTTGCTGATAAATACAT
>ENA-OQAZ01001237-OQAZ01001237.1-human-gut-metagenome-genome-assembly--contig:-NODE-1237-length-12581-cov-6.431508_pt1 | contig 12581 bp, 21 predicted proteins | sample MGYA00242737_ERZ504531 | MGnify/ENA primary metagenome ERZ504531 (study PRJEB26092, sample SAMD00036244) | human gut metagenome | host: Homo sapiens | study: EMG produced TPA metagenomics assembly of...
CATGAGGGCAATATGTCATTATCTGGGCGAACCCTGATTCATGAATAATTAAAAAATGAAAATCCCCCGGCATCCGGTTTGGGCGGTGTCGGGGGATTTTTTTGTTAGTCTTTCGATGTAGAAATCATATTCCAGCAACTCTTTCATGTACCGGTCACGCTCTGCTTTAGATTTAAAATCACTTCTAATTGTTACCCATGAGTCAGGATTATCCAAATTTTTTTGCCTTGATAATTGGCTTCCCATTTCTTTCTCCAGCTCTTATTATCCAGAAACCTGAATCACATACTTTTTTTTGGTCTCTTGCGTTCATATCAATATTCTATTAATTTAAAGTTACCGGAAGTAAGTATATTTTCTACATTATTACTACTAAGAAGATTAGACAAGAACAATGCCGCATTTTTCAATTGTTGTTCTATAGAATTAAGATTCTTGATTATTTCTTCTGTATATGGCAATACACATTCATCTTCTCCCAGATGATATTTATAATTACTTGCAATATAATCGCCAACTCTTCTATTATAATTATTAGGAGAATCTCTTCCGCATTTAATTGTTTGATAATAAGTCACACTATCATTTAACTTTTCTTCGATAAGTATCTTATATCCAAACTTAATAAGATTGTAGCCGTCTGTAAACACGTCGTTAATACAGAATTTACCTCCATATTTACTGAATTGCGGCAAAAGAAAACCACTTTCATCTTTAACAAAGTTCCCACTTGCTCCAAATTCAACTCTTATAACAAGCCTTCTTTGTATTACTGCATTTCTATATTCATCTATTGCTTTATAAACCTTATGTTCTAATTCTTTTAATGACTCAAAATAGCAACGATTTATATCTTCCAAAGGTTTTACTATTGAAATAAGTGAAGCAGGTGCTTCAAATGTAAACTTCCCATTAGTATTACACTTTACAACTATTTCGTAAATAGTTTCTCCTAGTTTTATCTTTATTGTTTTAATCTTTGCCATATTATTCAAGAACCATTTGTTTTCCGTAAATCTTCGCCACTTCGTATTCTGCCTGACATCCTTTGCTGTCTTGCCATCCACGGCAGAAATAGACTGCATCGCATTCCAAGAGAGCCTGAATGTCTCGCCCCATGTGTTCCGCATAAGATGCGTTGGAATCTGGTGATACGTCGAACGGAGTTACCGGCTCGTAGCCATTACTTACCAATCCGTTTTTTACAAGGTCTAAATGAAGTTTTACTCCTATAATGTCTTTCCCGCTTATAGATGGAGATATATACTTTCTTTTTCATAAATCAATAATTTCGGTTTTTAAACTCTTACGTACTTCTTCCATCATGTCCAGTGTGTCGTTATTTTCTACGTTGAAACAGACACCCAGCCATACTGGATTTTCTTTTGAACGCTGTACTGATAAGTCGCAGGGGCGGTTCCACTTCACCCACACATACATAAACTGGCTTATTGCGCTGTAGTGAATCTTCACCGCCACTCTGCGAGGTTTGAACAGGTCAGGCATTTGTTCCAGCGTGAATGAAGATGCCAAACTTTCCGTCGTCTCGTGTCATGGGGTCGCATCCTCCAAGCAGTATCGCACGTTCCTGGCAGCGTTCATTCTCAAACACGCAATACTGACACGGATTGTCTAAGCTGGTAATATTGGCTACTTCCTGGAATTTTATCGGGGTTCCGTCTGCTAACTGACGGACTTCCCCTGGTTTCATGTCGTTAATCATAATCACATAGCCGATAAAGACAACGGTAACTTACGTTCTTTCCCTTCTTCATCCTTCAGCGTAACCTGGATGACTGGCAGGTAGGTACCGGACGGTATGCAGCTTGATGATGTTGATACCGTCGATGAACTCTGCATCGCGGCTGGTGGCTGCCAGCTTCTCCAGTTCGAGCACCTTGTTGGCTTTCAAGGCTCCCTTGCGGTCTTTTGCCAGAAGTCCCATGACTACCTGCACAAGTTCTGCGCTGTTTTCGTCCTTTGCTAACGTCTTCAGGTATGCCTTCACCTTTTCTATGCCAGCTTCTACAGTGTCGTCCCATCCCTCGTTTACGCGGTTTCCAAGCGTGATGGACATTGTACCATCGGCTGTGGTGAATGTGTCGCTCTGACGGTCGGATTTCGTCTTGAACAGCTCGTTCTTTGTCTTGATAAGGGTGGCAAACTCTGTGAATACTTCTTCTTTCAGTCGCTCCATTTCGCTGGATAGGTTCTGAAGCTTTGCCACTGCGTTTTGTACCGTCTGGTCTACAAGTTGCTTGTAGGCTTCGCGTTCGTTCTGTACACGGTCTTTTTCGGCCTTTTCTTCTGCTTCCAACTGTGCTTTCAGTGCTGCTCTCTGTTCTGCGGTCAATGCTTTTAAATCAATCATAATTACTTGTTTTTAAAGGTTAATAAAATTCTGTATAATAAAGCCGTATAGGCCTCTGTTCCGATAGATTCGCATGTAGTATGCTCTTATTTCGCTAAGGTTGTCCGTATCGTGGCGGCACCTCACTGCCAGGTGATGACCCAGTACGTTAATCACTACGCGCCACACTCTGTATTTCTTCTTCATATCGTCGTTTCCGTGCTATAGGTTATCTTTCCTTTCTCCTTTCCGGTCACGAGGCGGTAGTTTTCCTTCGCCTCGCGATTCAGTTCATCGTACCTCTTTACGAGGGTGCTTCTTTCGGCCACCAGGTTGCGGAACTGCTGTCCCGTCATCTCGCGGCTTCCTATCTGCGCATTAATACGGTCGATGCGTTCCTCTATGCGGGGAAGTTCGTCCAGGATGTAGTTAATGCGGTTTATGCGCTGGTCGTTAACATCGTATTCAGCCATTCTGTTTTCGTTTAATAGATTCAAGTTTCGGTATCAGTGCGGACAGTTCTTCGCTGTCCAGTTCGTAAAGAGGCTTCCCGGCGATGCGAGGGCTGCGGAGATAAGCGTTAACCGCATTCCAGGAAGAGGTATCTACTCCAATCTGCTGAAGGCGTTTCAGCACCGCGCTGCGCTGCCATTTCAGCGACTTCTCGATAAGCCTTTCGGCCACCGGCTTGATGGTGGTGTTGGCTCCGGTGATGTAACCAGCCAGGTACTGCGACTCGGCGTAGGTGAGTTCCTTGGTGGTGTCGGTGCGTCCGTCGGTCAGCTCCAGAATCAGTGCGCGGTACTGTTCTTCCGACAAGCCGTAGCGTGCATACAGCACGTGCAGCTTCTTAATCATCCATTTCGGTATCATTCTCTTCGTTGTCGTATTCATTGCTATCTTTTACTTGATTTCCGTAATACAATGCGGCCCTTTCCTCATTTATTACTACTGTTCCTCCAGGCATCGTCCTGCTATCTGGCACTCATTCCTTCCACGTGACAGATTATCTTAGCCAGCTTCTTGCACAGCTTCCCGCTGCTGGTATAAGGTGCTCCTCCTGTATCGTCTTCGTGAGCGATAAACACAAACAGGTGATTCGGATAATCACGCTGCAATGCGCGGAGTGCACCTCCCTTCAGTTCATCTTTGTAGATGGTAATGTTATCGATGAAGACGATGCGTGCCGATTTCTTCTTTGAGATGCGTTCTTTCAGTTCTTCCAGCGGCTCGTAGTCTATAAAGTTCAGGTTACGGTCTTTCTCCGTGATTCCTGCACGTGAACAGGCACGGGTGAACTCCATTTCCACTCCTTCCTCTGCCGACACGTACAGCACCTTTTTCTTGGTGCTGAGGTAACGTGCAAGCTGGAGGGCAAATGTGGTCTTTCCGTTCTTTTCCTTCCCATAGATAAGCCATATTCCGTTGTCGGAAGGCTCACCGAACGGTTCCTGATACGCACCTTCCATCTGCAAGGTGGTGAACCGCTGGGAGTAGATGTTTTTCACTGATAATGCTCTTGCCATAATCGTTATGAGTTAAGGATTAACATTTTTTCCGCACGGCGCAGACCGGTGATATTGTTTCCGGTGCTCACGGTAAGACACTGGTTCACGAGTTTCTGAAGGTTGGTCTTGTCTTCCATGTTCACATACAGCACATCGGTCAGCAGCTTGCGGTAGAACTCTATCTGTTCGTCCTTGTTGGTAGGTACCACGTGTGCGTAGGCATCGCTGAATCGTGAGAAGATTTCCTCAAATCCTACTGACTCACGGCTGATTCCGTCTGTTATCTTCTTGCGAAGTCCGTTGGCACCCATCATGTACCATCCGCAAGCCCCTTCCGTGGCGTTGTAGAATTCCTTCAGGTCGAGGAATGCGTTATATTCCAGGTCTCCGGCTTCATCGATGATGACCACGGGCTTTTCGAGCACATTCAGCGCGTTCTTGATGCGCATCTTCACATCCTGATAGCGTCCGGCAGATTCCACGCCGATAACCTGTGCCAGCGTGCGTGTGAAAAGAATCTTTGTCTTGCACTGCGATCCGTCTACATAAAAGCAGTTCTTCAGCGTCTTGGCCAGATGCTTTGCACTGTAGGTCTTTCCGATTGCGCACTTGTCGACGAATATCATGCCCCATCCGTAGTTCTTGCAAGCCAGCACACCGCGCTCAATTGCATTGAAAACCTCTGTACGTGCCATCTTCCAGGGGCGTTTGTTCACCTGTACACCCAGAATGGATGCAATGTTCAGCCACTTCTGTGCAGAAAGCTTTCCTTCCGTGCGTCCGTTCTTAATCTCGCTCCATACGCTGGCGCTCATTCCATACTTGCGTGCAAACTGTGTTGCGGTTCCACCATAGTTTTCTGAAGCCTGCAATAAGGCTTTCACGCACATGTCAATCAGTTGTTTACTTACTTCAATCATGGTTCAATATCTTTAAAAGTTACTTGTCAGTTGTTGTATCAATAGCTGTTTATCGTCTTTTTGAATAGCTTTCGAATTGTTTTCGAACGTGTTCTCTTCTTCGCCTTCATCGAGCACTTCCACCTGTTCAGGTTCTACCGTTTCAGGTTCCAAATCTTCTGTTTCCAGCGTTTCGGGTTCCTGATCATCTTCGTAGTGTCTCTTCTGTTCAAGTCCGGGGATGACAAACTTGTTGTTAACCACATTCGTGCGGTGGTCTATCACCATCACCTTGTCAATTTCCGACTTTCTCCGGCTGATATATCCGCTGAAAGTGTTGATGTAAGCCATTACAAGGCTCATATTCTTGCGGTCGTCAGCGGTCTGTTCTATCTTCGCACGATGGAATTTCGGCTTCTGTATGGCTTCGCAGATGCATCTGTCAGCACCTCGCAGATAAACCAGTGCTTTCATCACGTTTCCTTCGTTATCGTCCAGCCAGTAGATGTCTACTTCCTTACCTTCCACCAGCTCCAGCAAGGGAATCAGTTCATCTCCTGTGCTGATTTCGCCATCGATGCCAAGAAAGAATTCTTTTCGCTGTAGCTTGATGGTCCCGGCTTTGCAGCTGCTCTCTGTCTTGTATCCGATGTAAGGAAGAATCATCTTCCAGTTTGTCTCCTGACGAAGATTCGGGTTCTGGTTCTCGGTGAACACCTCCCAGCGCGTCATTCCTTTGTATTTCACCTGGTCGGGATGCAGACTGTTGTTCCAGTTCTGAATATCCGTGAGGCAGTCGTACACAATGTCATCGAACGGGATAATCGGACAGTCATCTTCTCCTTTCTGGTTGCTTTCTCGAAGTGAATTCGGACGTGCCAGCCATCCTTCACGTTTTTTTTCTGTATCGTAGCGAAGTTTTTCCCACATTCTTTCGATGTATTTAGCTCTCGCCTTGTTGGCTTCCATACGTACGTACTGGAACATTCCACCGTCGGCCAACATGTTATTACGATAAGTAGCGTTCAATGAGCTTTCGCACTCTATCTCGGCAGGAAGAGGAATACCCCATGCCGTGTAATTACGCACAATGTTGCGGTAGAAATCCACGATAATACCTTCCTTGGTCTTTCCGTACACCCATGCAGTGAAGCACTGTGCGCCGACATCGTATGCGCAGTAGAAACATACACGCTTCCGTTTTTCGAACCAAAATGGAGGATTACGGTCGTCCACTGAGATGATGCTACCTGCATATTCAGGCTTCAGCATGGAGCCACCAGGAATAAAGTCGGAAATAAAACGCTGTCTGTCACCTGCACGCTTGCTGAATGTCACGATTTTGCTGTGCCATGTGTCCAGATAGGACGTGATGGTGCGAAGACTGAGCTTTCCATATTCCTTTGGGTCGTACACTTCTCCTGTTTCCTGGTTGATAATTTCCACATAACCGGAAAGGAATGCGCTGTACTGGTCGGCCACCTCGGTAGGAGTAGGCTTATGCTTCTGGCTCATGAACATGCTTTCGAGAAGCTGCATCTGCGCAAACGTTTTCACGCTGGCGTGCTGGTTACCAAACACGCCTTTCACCAGCGAAGCATAGCGTTCTTGTCCGTTCAATGCACCGTAATTACGAAGCTTTTCACGCAGACGGATCATGTTTTCCGGAAGATTGTATTCGCGATGGAACTTGCGTACAAGCACAGGGGCAAAGGTGCGCAGGTCTTCGCATACGGAAGCTTCCAGCCCGCGAACGGTATTCTTTCCTTTTCCAAGCCATTCTGCACGACGGGCCTGAATAAGAGCAAGGCCGGCGTTCAAAAGGCTGGCAGTGGTGACGTATGCTTGTTTCTGAGAGTCTTTCAGTTCGCCGGTAGGGGTGCGATAGCTGTTGTAGAAGGATACTGCATCCTGGTCAATCTGGAAAAAGTCAAGAAGGATGTGTTCTTTCTTTCGCGGGTCGCCGATAGCATCCTGAATCTCTTGTGGAAGGCTGTCGAACACAATCGTAACCACACATCCTCTACCTCCACCACGGTCGGCACGCTTGATGCCGCACGTCTTGTTCTCATAGCGGTATAGTGTTGTACGAAGATGAATCCAACCAGAAAAGAACGGTTTCCCGTTCATATCTCTTGCCTGAAGGACTTCATCTTTCGTTACCACCAATATGTTTTCCTTGTTATAGTGAGGCATATTATTCTGTTTTCTGATTAGTGCAGCCTCAGAAGTCGAACCTGAAGCTAAGCCGCCTGCATCTTTTTGCCTTGTCAATACCTATTGCGTTAAAGATTACTTCATACCAAAACCAATCCTATGACAAATTCACGTTATCCTGAAAACGTGCAGGTTCTTATAGCTGCGTGTGAGTTATCTGTCTGCCTTGTCCATCTTAATTGCTACGGGAACCAGCGATGCAGACAAGAGTGCGATTCCGGCTATATTCAGCCATCCTTCTGTAAATGTGTTTGCCACTGCAAGGGCGAGTATTGCGATAAGTATGTTTCTTGTTTTCATAAGCTTTCGGTTTTTAAAGACCGTCATATCTTCACAGACCGGACGGTTTTTGCTACATTTGTAGCGTACTAATCAATCATTTATGTTTATGGATAAAAATAACCCGTATGATTTGCTTGGAAATGTTTCAGCAAATGCTCTAAGTTTAGGTCTTCAAGCATTATGTCAAGTACAAGTTCTTAAAAAAGAACTTGTAGCATTTATGTCTGCACATTCTTCAGAAAAAGAAGAAGACATTATTAATCGAATGAATAAGTCTTATGCAGATGAATTTAATGCGGAACTTGAATGCCTTTCAAAGCAGTTAGGAGACATGTTTGAACCTCTTTTGAAGAAGGTACAAGAGAATAAAAAGCTTTAATCGCAATCTTCTCAACCTGCTTTTTCTGAGCCAGCGTCAGTCCTTGACGCTGGTTTCTTTTTTTCTTCCTCATACAGCTCCCCTCCTGTATCTTCTTGAATTCATACCTACACCAGGGCATACTACAATACAGCTTCTTTCTCGGGCTTTCTCGTTCCTGGTGAGTGCCAAGAAATTTGGTTTCAGGATTAGCGTTAGAACCTGATTTTTCAGGGTGAAAGAATCTTGCAACATCTTGTGGAAATTTTCTTTTTTCATAATCAAAAAAATTAAATGGTTAATATTATGTTACTTAACAACAAAATCAATTTTAGCCAGCATCTTTCTCCGGATCTTCTTGAAAAAGCCAACAAACTTGCTGGAATCAGTTCTGCTATCCTCTCGGTATTGTTTCTTTTTAAGTCCTAACAAAGAAATTTCCAAATTTCTGATAGGGTCGGATTCGTCAAGGTAACTATATTTTCGAACTGAAATCCTATCAGAATATACCTCCTCGTAATCTACATATACGGTTCTTTTCACATAATCAACTGACATCCCTAATTTGCAGGGTTCTCCAACAGCCGTAATATCTATTGTTATTCGTCTTGTATTTTCCATATTGAATCATTTAACAACAAACTTAATCTTAGCGAGAACCTTATCGAGGTTCTGTATTTCTTCAACAAACCGCTTAGTAGCGGTAAACTCAATCGTGGAACCGTCATAACTAAACGGATACCCATACAATACCAAGTAATTAGCCAGACGCTGGCAATACTTATTAGTGCTATATGTTTTCATTTTCTTGTATGTTATTCATTGATAGCACCTGTTGAATTTTTATCACGTAAGGCTAATATTCCAAAAGACAAAGCCTCAATAACATTATTCTTCAGTGTACGATACCCTCTACACTGCATGTAAAAAGTTCTGTAAGTAAGACGTTTTTTTATACCGTTCTTCTCGCAATAAGAAATATAAAACCCATACATCATATGTAGATTAGTTCTTGTTTCTTTCAAATAAGATTTCCAAAACTCAGGATCTTTCATTTCTCCATTTCTTACTTTCTCCATACACTCCGCATATTCTTTCAATACGTCTTTATATTCTTTTGAATCAGCTTCGTCTAAACGAAAAGTCTTTCTTACATACTTTTGTGAATTGATTTTTGCACTTTCCATACTTTCTTTGTTTATTTGTGAATTAATAGTGACGCAAATATATGTTTTCATTTTGAAAACAACAAGCAAAAAGGAATAAATATTTTCATATTGAAAATTAATATGGAACAAAAAGAAATTATCGAAAGACTAAAAGTGGCACTTAATATCCAGAAGGATAAAGATTTAGCTGCATTTTTAGGAGTGGACAAATCAACTTTATCAAATTATAAATCGGGGAATAGAGATATAGATTATAAATCACTATTTTCAAAATGCAAACAAATCAATATTCATTGGTTGATTACAGGAGAGGGAGAAATGCTTTTACCTCCTACAAAAGGAAACATAAATTATATTAATGGAGGAAATAACGTAACGGGAAATGTAAATGGCGGACAAATGCTTAACATAACTATGCCCGAATCCGGTAGTCAAAAAATTATTAAGCCCAATGGAAAAATTAAGATACAACGGACGGATTCAACAAAAAGTGTAAATACGAGGGAGGCTGAATTACTAAAAGAGAATTCAGACTTAAAAGAAAGAATCGCTTTTCTGGAAGGAAGTATGAAAGGTAAGGATGATTTAATAGCCAATCTTCAGAAGACTATCGAACTTTTGTGTAATAGGCAATAATTTTTTGTGTGTTTCTCTTCTTTTATAACGCAGTATTACAACAATGTATACTAAGATAAGTTTACTATGAATATTCTATCATTAATAGAAAAGGCTTTATTTAAATCTTTTCAATCAAAACTGAAAATGAGCGAAAAAGAAGCACAAGAGTCTGCTTCCCTGTTTATTCAAAAAGTAGGAGAATACAAGCCATCTGCAAAAGAACAAAAAGAAACTGAAATGTTTCATTTATTGGGCTCTCATTGTGATACATTCCAACACTTTATTCAAACTGTTCACACAAAATATATTGATACTATATTTTGGTTGTCTAAAGACAGTACACATGAAGAATTAAGTAAAGCATATGAAGCACTATGCCATTATGAGTATTCATATAGAAGATATAATAAAGACATATTGGAATTGTTAGATATATCCAACATTGGAAACCGTACATCATTAGGTCAATTCCTGCTGCATCCTTCAAAGAAATATAGCTATTTTGAAAATGAAATAATAAAAGCATATATAAAAGGGCTTAAATATTGGAAAAGAGAATCTAAAGATATGTCACAAAATGAAGAGGATAAACTGAAATCTAATATAGAAAAGATATTAAACTTTTATCCTTTTATTAAAGCAAATGAAGAGGCAATGAGTATTGAAATCCCTAAATGCAAATGGTAATATGAAAAAAGAAGTAAAATCCACAAACGAAATTTTAGAAAATTTTGCATTCCATGTAAATTCATTAATGGAGTCATGGTTTAGTAACGAATCTCAGGCAATTAAGGAAAATGATTATGATATTATTGCACAGTCAGGAGCAAAACTTCTATCTATTGCTGCAAAATCATGTCACTTTAAAGATGAGTTTGAGGCTTCTTATTCTTTGGGATTACTATTAAGTTCCAGTATTATATCTAAAAAAACATACACAGCTTACGAGTTGAATTTTAATATGTACAAAGGCTGTTTATCTTTTGAAGCATATATAGGAGATGCGGAATATTTAAAGAATATGCAAGACGACTTCTATATAGAATTTTTCTCTGCCTGCCAGAAGTATGGTTTTGAATACGACGATGGTTATGGTGGAACTTCCGGAAAGAGCATTTTTCATAAGTCTATTAAGAGTAATATATTCAGACTTATCCGAAATTATACAAAAAAAGTAATCACTGATAAGAATGGGCTTGATGTGTTTCAATATGAGTCTTTAGGAAAATTTCGAAAGGTCTGGGACTGTTACAACCTTGACTTCGAACAAATGTATAATGAGCTATGTATAGCCATGAAATATTTCTATAAATCAACTATCACCTTTGGAAGGCTAAAGATGAAGAACTCAAAAAGAAATCAAGAAAAGCCGATAATATGTGAATATCCGATTTTCATATATTTCCAAATTATTTTTTTACCATGGTTTTTTTAGCTTCTACTGAGTTTTAAACAATATTCTTCACCGATTTTGAAATCCGGTGCCGTGGCAGTCGCTTTAACCCATGGCATCGGCTTTTCATCCTCATTTATTACCCTAAACAATACTTTGTATCTCATATTTTAATACTTTCTTTTCCCAAAATATACACTTTTATCTATACTATTTCGAATTATAAGATGTAAAATATTGATTTACAATGAATTATTAACAAGCAAAATCAAACAGCAATTTCCATATATATATCCCAATCCGTTAAAACAGACACTTCAACCCCACAAACAACCCCCTAAACATTTGCTTACTTGTACACTTTGTACCTACTTTTGTATATCCAAACTACATAAAACACATTGCAGCGTAATATTTCACTGTATACCCAAACGTATACCCTTTTGTATATCCAATCCCTAATTTAACATGAATCAACAAAATAGCGACACGCTTAGATCCTCCTTTAAAACCGCTTCGAAAAGCCGTTATTTGCAGGTGCTTTCCATACCTAATACTTGCATATACTAAGTATTTGCACTATTTTTGTAGAAAAGAAAATGCAAATAAGGAAATATGGAGAAGATAATAAACGTACACCTCATTTTTGAGAAAAAAGACTATTATTTCGGCAGCCTGGCAGCCATTTACAGCGTCCTCACTCCAGAACAGGTAGGAGTGAAATATAACACGCTCAGAAACGCTAAATGGAGGGAAATTTCGGTATACCAAACAAACAGAGCCATCATAAAACAGGGCGAACTAATACGCTCAGGACGAAAATAAGGCCGTTTCTGGCACTTTCTGAGCATCTTTGGTACAAATACACACAACGGCAACATAAAATCAATTATGCCGCCGTTTTTGCTTCTATTTTTTCCCGTACAATCTATTGCGCGTTCCACATTTTGCGCCAACATGCTTGTGCTTTTTGTTTTCTTCACGATGGAGTTAACCCGCACGCTACCCACATTTACCCATCAACGAACTTTCTTCACATTTTGTTTTTTAATCGATTTTCGTCTATCTCTCTGACATCAAGCACGTTTCAGCGTTTTCAACTCATCAAACTTTCTTCACATCTTGTTTTACTGGGGGTAAATGTGCATGCGGTCAATACGGGAAATGCCATTTTTATTCGTTTGGGTCACCGTTCGGGTGAGCAACCGGGGTATTTGCGGAATGTGACGATTAAGGATATGTATGTGGAAGTACCTTTTGGCCGTCCGGACATCAACTATGACCTGCGTGGACCGGCGGTGACGTTCTTTCATAATCCGTTCCCGAGTTCCATCTCAGGCATTCCGGGACATGATATTGAAAACGTGAAGTTGGAGAATATAGAGATTGTGTATCCGGGACGTGCTACGCGCGGAATAGCTTATATGTCGGTGAGCCGCTTGAAAGACGTGCTGGAAAATGAAAAAGGATATCCGGAATTTACCATGTTCGAAGAACTGCCTTCATGGGGATTCTATGTGCGCCATGTGAAAGGGATTCAGATGCACAATATCAAGTTGCGTTTGCAGGAAGATGATTTCCGTCCGGCTTTTGTGTTCGACAGGGTAAGCGATGTACGTCTTTCGGACATTAGTTTGCCGGAGAATAAAAAGGCGGGACAGGTGGTGCTACGGCAGACAAGTTTGCAATCGGCCGATAATGCGGTGAAAGAGTATATCACGGAGGTGGAATAAGGGCTTTCGGGCTTTGGGCAGATAAAAGCATGATGCTTCCTGAGTCACGGAATA
>ENA-OQAZ01001238-OQAZ01001238.1-human-gut-metagenome-genome-assembly--contig:-NODE-1238-length-12579-cov-4.895358_pt1 | contig 12579 bp, 18 predicted proteins | sample MGYA00242737_ERZ504531 | MGnify/ENA primary metagenome ERZ504531 (study PRJEB26092, sample SAMD00036244) | human gut metagenome | host: Homo sapiens | study: EMG produced TPA metagenomics assembly of...
TCTCTGCAGATATACTTCTTGCCCTCTTCCTCTTTCTGATCTTTCTCTAAGCCTTTCTCTGCTGTAATGGTCAGATAACCATTCTCTAAAGAAGCCTTAATCTCATCCTTTTTGAATCCCGGAAGATCCATCTCAAGCTCATAGCCTTTATCGCTTTCCTTGATATCGGTGAGCATCATTCTCTTTCCGTTGTGTCCGTATAATTTCTTCTGTGCCTTCTGTACGTCCCTGTCATCATACCAAGGATCATTGAACCATGGATCACTGAAAAATGTATCAAATAAGTTGTTGTTTGTAGTTGTTAATAACATAGGTCATACCTCCTTATATACCTGTAACTTTCCTTTTGGAAATTTGCTTTCTTTTGTTTACAAGTATGTTATAGCACCATTATTAGCACTCGTCAATAGCGAGTGCTAATAAAAATTATAAACTTTTTATTAACCAGTACAACACAACCTTATCTTCTGCGGATAATACTGCAGCACCATATACAGCTTCATCTTATCTACCCTGTTCCAGTCTTTCTTTGATACCTGCTGCTCATCCATTATATACGGTATCACAAAAGATACATCCTCACCGGCATTAAGCTTTATCTCCAAAGCTTCCAAAGTAGGATTTAATTTAAAAAACAGTTCCATGTCATACTGATTACCATTGGTTCCCATTTCAAATGCAAGGCTTGTAAGGTCAAGTGATGTTGTATCGTCCTTTACTTTGGTAACTGACAACGTTATAAATCCCACACGCACACTGTCGAAAGGATACTCTGAACCATCATCCATCTGATGATATACATAATCCGGACATTTTTCTTTTAGGAGACTGCCATCGCCCCACTCCCATCCGGTCTGCTTTATCTCATAATTTCCAAGCTTTATAGTGTCATTGTCTGTATATGTGATGACCTTTGGGGATGGATAGCAATGATTCAGATAAACAATCCTTGCCAAAACAGCAATCATCACAATTCCTATGAGCATTCCCGAAAAAAGCCTTACTTGTTTTGATTTTCTTTGCTTCATAATAAATTCTCCTCGTCACTTCAATTTAAACCTTCCGCTGTCCACCAGATAGATTACATCTGATAGATTTTCAAGCTCATCCTTATCGTGAGAGCTAAGCAGTATAAGACTTCCTTTATCACGCATATCCCTTATGATTTCTGACAGTTTTTCCTGCCCCTCCTTGTCCAGGGCGTTAAAAGGTTCATCCAGCAAAAGAAGCTTTGGTTCCTCCATAATGGCACAGGCAATACCCAGTCTCTGCTTCATTCCAAGAGAATATTTTCTATACTTTCTCTTATCGTGTGGGTTCAGTCCAACCGTTTCAAGTGCCCTGCTTATATCAACTTCACCTTTATTTATTGATGCAAGCATTTTTAGATTGTCATAGCCTGTATAACTATCTATAAAGGCAGGATTCTCAATAAGCATTCCTATCCTTTCCGGAAAAGCCATATTTTTTCCAAGCACCTTGCCGTCGATACTGATGGTACCGCTTGTAGGATACATAAGTCCGCTTACCGCTCTCATCAGCATTGTCTTGCCGGAGCCGTTTACGCCCTTAAATCCATATATATTACCACTTTCCAGTGTCATGCATACATCATCGAGTACCAGAGCATCCTTTATCTTTTTAGAAACATGTTCTATCTCTATCTTCATAAAATACCTCACAAAATATTCTTTCTGTTAAAATACACACTTCCGGACACAATAGAAACCACCATCACAATAATGCAGCTTATTATTCCGGCAGCCGCATCCATTCCGCCCGCACAGAGCCTGTTGTTTCTGATGATCATAAGATAATTGCCCATAAGAAACGGACTCACCCAGTAAACAGACACCACAAGATAAACTATTGAAACAATATATCCAGCGATCGCACCGGCAAAAATACTGATAGTAAGCTGCACCACCGCAATTGTACAGGCGCATATCATTGGCAGTATCAGCCATACAATCACTTCATTTCCGGTCGAAAACCGCTGCATATCTATTCCCATTTCCATGAGCATATCATCAGGCTTTGTGCTCCACTTCCCGATTGCACATGTCACAGCCGCAAGAACAAGTATCATTGCAGCATAATACATAATCACATTTATGAGCGTCCATATGTACTTACTCCATAACCACTTAAACCTGCTGCCAGACAATATCAGTGTCTTTTTGCCTGCACCATACAGATCTGACAATGGATAAAATCCTACCACAAAAAATAAAAACGCATAAAACAAAAACCATGACACCGGAATGGTAAATACGCTGTCATCTGTCTTTATGTATGGCGGCATACCCTGAAGTATATTTGTAAAGTATGCCAAAAATCCAAGCTCCGGTGAATTTACACTAAAATCACTGACGGTGATAAATGAAAAAAATACAAATATGAATACTCCGACTAACCATTTTATCTTGTTTTCCCTAAATCCTTTTCTGATATCATATAAGATCAGATTTGCAAAAATTCTCCTATTCATAAGCAACAAGCTCTTTCTTTACCGCATGTATGTAAAATATCACATTTACCACTATAAGGATAATAAACGCACAGATCACAACCCGGATATCATTCTAAACGGCGCACTTGGCCTAAGAAACATTACCGGTGATAAACTCACCCTGTTTACAAAATGAACCATGCAGAACACAAATATGTATATGATAAACGGTGTCAGCAATATCCAGAACCGGTTTCTTACAAAATTAACCGCCCACAACACCGCACAGTTTAAAAGTCCCCAGAAGCAGCCATCAATCAGCACAAAAATCAGATTGTATACAAGTGGATGTGTATAAAATACCCCTGACATGATATCCATTGCCGCTACCGGGAATGTGCCTGTTCCTACCTGTGGTATTACCATCGGAAATACCATTGCAGTAAGCAGGAAGTCAAACACCAGTGGTATCATTCCAATAAGCGCACCGCTTACAAATGCAGCTCCGTATTTTGCTCTTATATAATCACTCTTCTTTCCTCTTGATATAATCTGGGCAGCATACCCTGACTTAACATCAAAATAAAAGCTTCTGCCATACGGTATTGCACACAAAGCAGGCATTATCAGATAAAGCAGCAACGGCTGCACACTTGCATTATCCGCACCTATCCATTTCTCATATGCAGACAATGGATACGTGTCGTAGTAAACATACATCCTCCATATCCACACATTTTCCATAAAATGCCATACACATATTGCAAACGCAACACACAATGTGGCAGCAAATAATCTGTTTCTAAAAGCACGTTTTATTTCAAGTTTAAATATTCTATTCATAACTACAGCTCCAGTTTAAAACATTTTTGCACCTTATCATTGGTTTTTGAATCTATACCCTCTATACAATAATAAATATACTTAGAATCTTCAGGTATTCCCTCATCCTGAATAATATATCCAAGCTCTGATGTAATACACTCGCCTTTGCCTAAAACATAATGATATACGTCACTTTCATCTCCTCCAAGCCAATAGTTGTCTATATATACACAATCTGAGTTTTCCTGTATTCTCTCCATATCATCCTTGATGGCATACAGAACACCCACATTTCTATTACCTTCAATCTGCTTATCATCTCCATCCTTATAAACGATTGTCAATGTTATAAAAATATAACTATTACCATTACTCAGATTATAATTATCATCAATAGCTTCACCATATAAATCTTTCAAATAATCCAAAACAGTATCCTTATTTCTGTTTCCAAACTCTGTGGTATGCTCATACTTTTTTATAAGTAATTCCATTTATCTCAATTGTATCATCAACTGACACGATATCGTCTTTGTTAACATACTCCGCATCCAGCACATACGTAGCAGGAGCCTGGTCTACTACACCGGTGTCACCTTCTTTCTTTGAAGCCTCATCCTTTACAATACCGGATTTTCCCTCTAGCCTGGCATTTGAATGTGAGCAGGCTGAAAGCCCCGCTGCCATCATGATCACCGCCATTATTGCTGTAATTTTTTTCCTCTTCATACTCTTTCTTCTCCTTTGCTTGCTGATGTTTAATTGTTATGATGATTATAAACCTGTGATGTGTCATAGTTGTAAAATAAAAAAATCCATTGCAATTTTAATTATTGCAATGGATTTTTGTCACGACTTTACAATCAACCTATTTATCAGAATATCTTTTTATTAAGTCTATTTACTTATCCGATACCACCTTACAGCGCTTCTTATGAAATGCAATTCCGTATTTTATGATATTGCATCTGCCCTCTTCACGAAGTACAGCATCATATCTGCGTGTATTTATCTGATTCATTGCATCTTCACAAGATTTATCCAATCCTTGAAAAGACGTTGCATATTTGACCTCTATGATAATTCCCGAATCAGGATCCTCCGGTTTTATGATAATGTCACTGAATCCATCCCCTGATTCCCTGTTCGATTTGATCAGCCAGTTCGGATTGCTTCCTCTCAAAAGGCCAAGCAAAAGACCATGGTAGAAATTTTCTTTCTGTCTATCGCGAGCCTTAGTGTCCAGAATACTTATCATACGGTCCAGGATTATATTGAGCTGTCTCTGAATCTTTTCGTTGTCAGCCTCAAGAATAGCCTTTGACAGCACTCTGATCTCATCATTGTCCTTTGCTACAACTTCCTTGAACCATTCCTGTATCTGCAGAATAAAAACTTCTCTGACCTCTTTGTTTGGGATAACAAGTTTAAGTGCATAATTCTCACTATCCGGCAATTTCACTTCACCTACTTTTGTCAGGTATCCTGTAGTAAAAAGTACACTCCATATATTATCTATATTTTTGTCTATTTCATTGTACGTAAGTTCAAGATGAACCACTTTTTCAATAGACTCTCCGGCAATTAAGCGCTCAACCTCATCCTTGGTTGTCGAATCAGCTATATTTATAAGGCGTCTTACAAGGCTGTTTCCACTACTGTTTATCCAGTAAGTCTGTGGTCTGGCAGTTGGATTAGCAACAAGATTGTCCACATAATTTATAACATCCCAAGGACAGTATACATCCACATTACCAAAATGATAACCATCATACCACTCCTTTGCCTCTTCAAAATGTGATGTCAGTCCATAGTCTGCAAGAAGATTTTTCACCTCATCATCCGAAAATCCAAACTGCTCGTCAAATCTGGCATCAAGAATCGATAAAACTTTAAAATTATTTATTCCGGTAAAAATGCTTTCTTTCGAGATACGAAGACACCCTGTAAGAATTGCAAATTGTAAATAATCATTTGTTTTTAAAACTTTTCCCAAAATACCTCTGATAAGCTCGACCATTTCATCGTAGTAACCGTGCTGGAATGCTTTATCCAGCGGTACATCATATTCGTCTATTATAAAAATAGTATTCTTGCCATAGTGTTTAGTCAAAAGCTGAGATAACACTTTTAATGATGAAATAACCACACCATCACTCATATGATATTTTCCATCTTTAATCTGTATAATTCCCTGATACTGCTCTTTTTCATTTTTACTGAGCTTATCACTATTCATTAGGAACGAAAATCCATTTGCTATTTCACCTATTATCTGGACAAGTGCATCATATGCCCTGTCAAACGTTAACCCGTTAACATCTTTAAATGATATAAACACAACCGGATATTTTCCCATGTATTCATTGCATAAAGCTGTATTTTGTGAAATATACAAGCCATCAAATATAGATTTATCCGTACCTATTTCAAAAAAGCTCTTAAACATACTCATATTAAGAGTCTTACCGAAACGACGCGGACGGGTAAAAAGATTTACTTCTCCCCAATTTTGCAGGAGCTGCTCTATAAGCCTCGTTTTATCTATATAATAAAAGCCCGATTTTCGTATTTTTTCAAAATTATCTATTCCAACCGGTAATTTTAATGTTCTATCCATCAAAGCCTCCATAAAAAAATCCGCTATAACTGTTAATCATAGTATAGCGGATTATTTTATAAAATACAATAATTGTGTTATTGGGTTCTCTTTTACATCCTACTGACCTTTCCAGCCTCTATCTTCATGACCTCATCACACAATATTTCTATATCCTCATGTATGTGACTGGCTAAAATAACCAGTTTCCCCTGCTCTTTGAGATCAAGCAGTATTTCTCTTATATCACTTACGCCTATACTATCAAGTGCATTCATCGGCTCATCCAGTATAAGAATGTCCGGATTTTCCATCATAGCCTGTGCAAGACCAAGTCTTTGTTTCATTCCGAGAGAATAATGCTTTACTGATTTTTTATCGTCCGGATCCAAACCAACAGTTCTAATACATCTTCTTATATCATCATCTGTTATCGTTCCTCGTATTGATGCAAGATACTTCAAATTTTTAAAGCCTGAATAATGTGGTAGAAATCCGGGATTTTCAATTATAAAACCTATATTTTTCGGAAAATCCACATCTTTTCCTACTATTTTCCCATTGACTGACACCGTACCATCAGTTGTATCCATCAATCCGCAAATGCATTTAAGCAACACTGTTTTTCCTGAACCGTTTCGTCCTATTATTCCATATATTTTCCCAGATTCAAATTCCATACATACCTTGTCCAATACTAAATGCTCTTTAAACTTAACCGTAACATCATCCAATTTAATCAAACTTTTATTTTCCATTTTTCAACCTCTTTACCAGTTTTCCCTTATGATTTGAAACAATGCATAATATTCCCAGCCCAATTAGCGTTATGCTAAAGAACCTAAATGTATATCCAAGATTGAGCCCCCATTTTGCCGCATATCCATAATACAGCTCTAACTGAGACAAACTCATAGGTGAAAACTTATACGCATAACCCATCCAATCATTTGCTATACACACATCCAGCACCGATAATATAATACCAATAACAGTTCCTACACCCTTACCGGTTATTTTATTGCCCCAATATATCACCAGTCCCAGCCATAACACACTGCAAAATTCGAGTATAATACTTATTACCAGTGCAGAAAGAGGTGTGTAATTTGCTATTATATTTGGAGACACCGCTAATTGTATGCCATACTGTGTTCCTGCGTTAGTTTTACCTAATGTTCCCCATATTTTACCCCATTCTCCGGAAAAATCTATCCTGGTTATATATGGAATTATGCTTGCAGCAAAAATACCTGCAACATATATAAGTGTCATTTTAATAATATATATGACTTGTCCAAGTCCCCATGCCGTTTTTCCGGAACGTGATACCATATACCGATATGTCTCATTTTCATATGGCGCATTTCCGAAAATAATAATCGCACATGCTGCTATTATAAACTGTACTCTATAGTTGTTTATAACAAATACAAAAGCATACGGTGTTACTTTTACATTAACAATACTGCTAAAAGATGCAATATTGGTAAGTGATTCCATTACATATATCATAGCCACAAATATTGCAATCGGAATTCTTATATTCTCATATAACATACGCAGATTATATCTTGATACCCGGTTTGCTTTAATAAATAGTTCCACTTTTTAAGCCCTCCTTCATTTTTCCAACAAAAAAAGCACCTATAAGTGTGACAATTGTAAGTGATATGGCAATAGCTATAATTAGCGTCAATCCACTTGATTTTATAACTACCTGCCCTATAAGAATCATATCTGGTCTAACCATATCAGGTACCCTTATTATCTGAAATATCCTACATATCCCTGTCCGTTTCTTAAGCCGGCTATCAAATCGTTAAATGAATCAAAGCATATTGAAAAAATAATACCTGCTATCGCAATTATAAGTCCTGCATTTATTGTCCTGCCAAATTCTGCCCTAATGACTTTATTCATGCTATTTCATCTCCCGTAATTGCATTTATTCTAATTGTATATCCACAGCTTCAGCGCCATTTCCATTTACTTCAAAATCAAGACACCATACAGGAATAAGTTTTATATCCGTAAATGAATCATTCTGCAAAAGCGGGAAATATTCCATCCATATATTAGTAACTTTATGTTCATCCGTAAGTATCACGTCTCCGAATTTCTTATTTAAAGCCTCTGTAATTCCCTTTTCTCCGATAATATCAACATTTGCATTACATACATCAGGCTCCTCCATAATTCCTGATACAAAAACTGATTCTATTCCTCTATTTGATATCATAACCTCAATGTTTACAGGCTGTGTAATCAGCACATCTCTTGTCTGCTGCAATATCGGATCATCATTTGCATACACCTGCAGACCGTCTATCTTTATTCCATATGTAAAACAATAGATTTCTGTATCTGTCCCAAATGTCATGCTCTGCTGTTTTTTTGCACTTAGAAGGTCTTTATAATCAGAATCCTGTTCCATATTACTTTGTATATTGTTTAAATCAGCACTATTAAATGCCGTAATATTCTCTTTACCAAGCTCGCCCGGTATTCCCATTTTATCAGTCAGTTCTTTTACCTGTGCCCTTGCCTCGGTTATTGATTCAAACTGTAGCTCCTTAGTTTCTGCAAGCTTTTTTTCATCTGCATATCCACAAAGTAACTGCAGATATGATGTATCATCATCCTTAGAATAGCTCATTGAACCTGCTTCTCCACCAATATAGGAATCGTCATAATTAAACCCTCCGGCATCATCTTTTACCAAGTCTGATTCTTTTATGTCCGGATACAAATATGCCATAATATCCTTCAGATTAAAATCTTTTAATTTAGTGTTATATTCATTTAACTGTGTTTCAGGCATTTGCAAGGTTGCATCAATATATAGATTTTCATCAATTTTCTTATTTATTATTTCTTTGCTTCCTGTTTTTTCAGTATCTTGAGAATTAATTTCTGTATTATATTTTTTTGTATTGTTTATTTCATTACTATTGTTTGAAGATGTACATCCAGCTAGTGTCAGACCTAATCCACATGTAACTGCGCATACTTAATTAGTGTTTTTTTATTCATTTATATCAGTTTCCTTCTTATAACCTGTAAAGGCCAAGGCATAATCTGCCTTGGTCTTGATAATGCCTAATATGTTACTCTTCCTATAACATTCAATTGACTACTTGATGTACTGCAATCATCTTTCTTTCCTCTCATATAATACAATGTTGACTTCTTGGCACTTTTTGTATATGCATATGATCGCGATGTTTCCTGAGACGTATGCTTTACATAATTACTCATTGTAGCATTGTCTGCTGCTCTTCTTATTCTTGTTCCAAATACATTATTAGAATATATACTACTGCTGTTTATAGTCAGATAATATCTTTGCTCTGTATCATTCTTTGTTCCGGAATTACTTGAAACGAATCCCTCAGGACTATAGAATGTAAAATTGTATCCTACAGTATTTGCCATTGTTGGAACTGCACTTGACGCAATTATCATTACGGCTGTCAATGCTGTAATTATTTTCTTCTTCATAAATTTCTCCTTTGCGTTTAAAATCTCATTAATAAGTTACATAACAATAATTATTGTTGTTCGAAGTTGATGACAATTTCAATTATCTTCATCTTTCTATTTTTTTCAATACTATTTACATGAGACGACATTTTTTAGTCATTTCTGGTCTATTTTAATATAATAGATATCATTGATATTTAATAATATCATTCTCTTTACTATGATAGATTAGAAATTTTTATTAAGTAAAAATAATCACTACAAAGCGAAAGAATCCGTTGCAACTGTGATAATTGCAACGGACTCTTATATGATTACATAGACAGTTTATAATCATTTTCATTAAAAATCATATTATGACAAATTGCCACTAATTGTAATAATTCCGCAAGTATTATTCCACTCTCTATAAACACTGTATAATATCTATATCCTATTATCCATAAAACTCCTACTACACCAAATATCACCCCCACAATAAATATCGTTACTTTTTTACAGAATTTTTTGTCATTATCGTCCAGCCTTTTGTTAACTGAATCTATAGGACTAAACACCATAAGCAATATAGTTGCTGCAATATACATGATATTTACTATAAATATATTTTTTTATGTATTTTCCTATCAGTAATGTTACTATAATTACAATACTTGATAACACCAAACATTTTTTGAAGCTATCCGCATGATATCCACCGGAAAACTTTCTTATCAGTATAAAAGGCATAATCATAGCTATCGCTTCGGTTATCATTCCCAAAAAAGCTCCTATTACCGAAGCAAAAACAATCGGATATAGGAGCGAGAACAAACAATGAACTGCATATGCATACAGTTCACGTTCGTCAGTGGTAATAGCTTTCTGTAAAATTAACCAATCTGCTATTTTATCACTCATATTATTTAGTTTTCCTTTTAAATTTTGATAATCCTTTTGGACTTTCAGGTTCATACATCACACCACAGGATGCTGAGTTTGCTTCTATTCTAAGCATCGTATCAATGTACCTTTGACATGTGAAATAATGTTTTTTCTTCTGTCTGTCGCAATCTTCATTAGTTGCCTCCTTTTGTAAATATTCATCAACTTCTACTTGCCATCATCTTCTCATAAATGATGATAAGGCTTTTTTTATAATAAATCTATATTGTTTACTCTAAACAGCATTTTTCTCTTAAAATTGTCGTAATATGGCTAATATTTGTCGTTTTTACACTGTCCCGCAGATTTTTTCATTCATACAATTATAAATTATCTATATTACAGAATATATCTGCATTACTTTGTTCATTATTATTTAAATAACTGCTACCATTTACATAAAACATGAAAGGAATTAATGATCTTGGATTTTGATTACATTACTATGGGACAACGCATTAAGCAGCGTCGTAAAGAATTAAATATGACACAAGCAGATTTTGCTGAAAAATTAGGTATCTCTCAAAATCACATTTCTGCGATTGAATGCGGCTCTCAGCATCTAAGCTTTGAGCTTTTTGTTTCTATATGTAATACATTATCTATAAATCCTGATTATTTAATAAACGGATGTACACATCTCTCTAACACTCCACTTCAAGTGATGGATAATCTTACTCTTTGTGATGATACTTCCGTTGAGCTAACACGCAGATTTACAGAACTGCTGGTTGAGCTTTATCCGAATAAATCAAACCAAAAATAGCTTATTTATGTCTTTTCGTACCGTCTTCTTGCCTTAATTCTCATACTCTTCTATAATGATATCAACAATTATGTTTTATAGGAGATTTTTTAATGAGAATACTTATTTGTGACGATGATTTATCTATCACGCAGTCACTATCCCAAATAATCAAAACATATTTCAACAAAAAGAAAGTAAATAATCTCGATATTATAACCTTTAATGATGGGGACAGCTTCTTTCTGATAAATCCCAAAAAGATATCGTCTTTTTAGATGTGGAAATGCCCGGTTTTGACGGCATCTATGTGGGAAATGAACTAAAAAAGCAGAATGAATCCGTTATTATTTTTATAGTGACATCTTACCTCGAATATCTGGATGCCGCCATGAGATTCCATGTATTCAGATACTTATCTAAGCCAATAGATAAACAACGGTTATTCCAAAATTTAGATGATGCACTTGAGCTATACTATTCTATCAATCAAAAAATCGCTGTTGAAACAAAATCCGGAGTTACGTCTGTTTTGACTTGCGATATCGTATATGTGGAAGCAAAGGGTAGAAAAGTTATAGTACACACTTCTACTGCTGATTTGGATTCCACTCAGACACTTCAATTTTGGATAGATCATCTACCACAGGCTACCTTTTTTCAGTCTCACCGCAGCTATATTGTTAATATGGCTATGGTAACAAGCTTTGATCACGAGCTGATATACCTTTGTGATGGTCAGTTCACAGCGTATTTAACAAGAAGAAAATTCACCGAATTTAAGAAAGCATATTTGATGTTTATGGAAAGTAAGAGGTAAGTATTATGAATACTACAATTTATTATTTTTTAATTTATATTGCAGAAGCTCTGATTTGTATTCAATATACTTCTAATATATTTTCAGATCGCTTTTCCCATTTTAAAACCTTTATCGCAATTTTTATTTTATACTCAACATTATTCATAATTTCACTTTTACAAAATCCATATATTAATGTCATAGTTTTTTTTATTTTTCATATATTCATTTTCTGCTGCTTATTTCAAACCACAAAGTTAAATGCTGTTTTTCACTCACTTATCCTTACCATTACAATGATCTTTACAGAACTCATTGTTCTTACTATTTATTCAAATATAAGTGTGCATTTTTATACCGAAATTTATATACATCACATTACTCTCGTAATGGCTATAATCAGCAAATTACTATATTTTATCATCACATTTTTTATATCACATACCTTGTTAAAAAATAGCAACAATACCATACCATTTTCTTCTAGAGAATGTTTTCTCTTATGTATAATTCCAATATTATCATTATGGATATCTTTTACTTTTATACATTTGTGTCTTACAACTCCATTGAAAAACAAACTTGATGCAATGATAAGTATAAGCATGCTTTTTATTCTAGTCAAGTCCAAATTTGTGTGTAAATTCATCTTTCAGTTATGTGGTTTTACCTACGCTACTTTTATCTTCAAGAGATTTGACTGAATGGAGCTTAGTTTATCATAATACTCTTTCATATCAAAGATT
>ENA-OQAZ01001239-OQAZ01001239.1-human-gut-metagenome-genome-assembly--contig:-NODE-1239-length-12576-cov-3.503414_pt1 | contig 12576 bp, 10 predicted proteins | sample MGYA00242737_ERZ504531 | MGnify/ENA primary metagenome ERZ504531 (study PRJEB26092, sample SAMD00036244) | human gut metagenome | host: Homo sapiens | study: EMG produced TPA metagenomics assembly of...
AAGCCGCGTCTCATGCGCTACAATGCCTCTCGACTCCCCCAAATGATGGAAGCACTTTTAAATTTGATTGTCAATGCACTTGATGCCATATCTGACAATGGAAACGTTCAAATTATTCTTACAAAATCAAACGAACAATTTGTCGTATCTATAATAGATGATGGCTGCGGGATTGCACCCAAACAACTGCTTACTATTTTCCATCCTTTTACTACCACAAAGCCAGATGGTACTGGGCTTGGCCTTCCAGTTGCCAAACGTATTATTGAAGGACATGGCGGTCATATACGCGTAAGCTCTGCTCCAAATCAGGGTGCCACCTTTACCTTCCTTCTGCCCTGTTCTTTTTCATCTGACAAAAAATAATAATGCCGCATACAAAGCCTATTATAGCACCCACTATATGTGCGCAATTGTTGACACCACTTTCGGCAAATCCATGATATAAAGTGAAAAACATCATGAAAATAAGCTGCCGAAGCGTAATTTCTTCAAAATGACCTTTTGACAATAAAACAATACATAGTAAAAGGCCTGCGATTCCAAAAATTGCACCAGATGCACCAGCTGTCGCTACAAGCAAATCCCCCTGATGCACATACCACCAGACAGACGCAACATTTGCGCCAATGCCACTGATTAAATATACACCAAGAAAACGCCACTTTCCAATACAACGCTCTGCCAATGCACCAAGATACAAAAGAACAAGCATATTGTTAAATAAATGATCCCATCCAAAGTGAAGAAAAACGCTTGTAACAAGACGCCACCACTCTGGCTTTTGAACAAACTCACCAATTTGCAGCACCATCATATTCATCAATGCCGATTCTTTTCCTCCAATCTCACCGACTGCAACGATGCATTGAATCAAAATATTAAGAATCACCAACATCAACGTAACCTCTGGTACTCTGTTAATTGCTATTCGTTTTCCATTAAAACGATCTAAAAAACGCTCCTTTCTAATCAGGGTAGCATAAAGATCACAAAATTCAGACGGCTGACCGTCAAAAATCACTGGCTGTCCAGTATCATCTATAAACCACCTTGGGTAAAAGCCTGTTACAAGCTGCTTTGAAATTGAAAAATCATCTGACAGCACAAGTGCAAGAAATTGACACTCCAGCTGTTTTTGCTCTCTAACCTTCTGTGCTGCATAATCAACTACCCTATCAATTCTCCACGGATCGGCTGCCAGCTTATTTGGATCATCGAACAGACAAACTGCATACAGCTTCGTATCCTCTTTGATCCATACACCACAAGGAAAATTTGCTGCAGCAATATTCGTATATCCACCACGCTTCAGCTTTTTTTCCACAAATTCGCGCATCAGTTTTTGATCCACCCTTATCACCTCGTTGTACTTAACAAAAGTTACAATTCACAGGACACATATTTGAATGAACTGTAACTAGCAAAATTCTGTCAGTCAACTTTATCATTAGAAATAAGATTTGTCAATGTTTTGGCTTTAATATCCAATATGCATAAATGCTGCTGCCACTGCCGCCACGACTATGAAAATCCCAACAGCTGCAAGCAGATTTTATTGATGAGATCTAACAAAAGCAAACGCTTCCCTGCTGTAAAAAACACATATCCCAAAATAACCATAATCAATAATATGCCAATAACTGTAACTGACGATTTTTTTTGCTTGCATTTTGTTTTTTCCCTCTTAGGTGAATCTGACACTTGCTGCACATTTTTATATTGTTTTTCCTGCTGTATTTTCTGTTGTTTTTCCTGTTCACTTGCACCAGAATCAGTCTGTTTAGAATCGCTCTGTCCACATTCTTGGTCTGTTATTTGCTTATTAATTTGAGAACTTATCTGCACAGAAGATACTTTAGAATCACAAGAATCATTTGTGGCATTCTCTAACCGATCTTTTATGCATCCAACAATTACACTGATTGACAAATTTTCCCGAAGGCTTTCCTGAAAGAGTCCATATGCCAGTTCTAAGCTTCTTCTATCATCATAATCAATATGATCAATCAAAAATCGACATAATACATTTACAGACTGATGCAACGGCATATGCTGATATGGATAATAGCAAAATCGAATACGTTCTAAGCTTTTCGACACATATATATACTGAGGTTCAAGTAATATTCCTTCTCCGTCTAGCAAATAACGCCCTGCCTCTGAAACTGCACTGCAAAACTGCAATAGAAGTGACACCATCTCATCATAGGTGATCTTTCTGGCATCAAGAAATTCCGGTAAGTCTTCTAATGATGTAATCTCATAGCTAAGCGTACTTTTTCCATTCATCTGCTGAACATGTACAGATAAAAATCCATTGATCCTATTGTTAATCAGCATTGACAACCTATAATCTGATCTGGCTTCCTCGTCTGTCTCTATCATCATATACTGATAATCAAGCCTTCGGCTGTATGATACTTCCATTTGTGCCATTATATCACCCCCTGTAATGAATTTTTATTGCTTTTCGTAAAATGTTCAATCTTCAGCTGATATTTCTTTAGAATCTGACGCTGTTTCTTTATCCCGCTTGATTCCTCTTACCAGTCTGATAAACTCCTCCTGCTTTGATTCATGTACCTGCACTTGTCCTGTAATTTCTGTTGGTGTTCCCCATAAACGCATCAGGGCAAAAAAAGGAAGACGTATTGGTGCCTTATATGTAATCTTAACCATTCCAGGTCCTGCCTTCACCAAAAATGATGGCATATCACAGGCAAATAATTCACCTTCTATATGCGTATTTGCATATTCACAAATTATATCCTGGTTTGCCGTATTCTGCGAGATCCGCCATAAAAGCCCTTTTTCCTGAAGTTCTTCCCAAGAAAAAGCTCCATCTTTCATACTACTGTTTTCTGTCACCAAAAGCATCGCTTTTTGCGCTGTATGCCACGATACTTCCTCTAACACTGCTTTATCATGAGTGAAAAAACCATAATAAATACACATAAAAACAGCCATGAGAACTGTCATCATAATCAAGCTGGCCTCTACAGTAAAGCTTGCTTTTTCCCGAAATAAAAGCTTCTTTTTGATCAGAATAACAATCTTTTTCTTTTCCTGCTTCACAAAAACACCTCTTTCTCGTAAAGCTAACATTCGCAGTCCGGTTTTACTACTTGTTTATAAACGCAGTATATATCAGACAATTGATGCAAATTGAGACAAGCAGCCAAGGAACAAATGGTATTTCTTTTTGGTAAACATGTGTTATAAAAACTCTTTGCATCAACTGTGCACACAGACAAAGAATACTGCCTACAAATAAAATTTCCAGCCCTATTTCCACCCCACAGCCCGCTCCAAGCAAAAATATGCAAAGTACATCACCCATTCCAATGCCTTTACTAAAACGCGCCAAAAAGCCACACTATCATCCCTGGAAATAAGCAAAACACTAAATCAAGGATTTCGCATCCACAAAAGAAATTCCAAATCATTGCAATAACTGTACATCCAATCAGCCAGCACACAGATACATTATGAAATAACAAATCAGTTGCCGCTGGAAGCAAAAAGCATAAAATAATAAAAATCCACCTTGCCTGCGTCATGATTTTCCTCCATCATCCTGTTTGGCACAGCGGCTGCAGCAGTGACGATCTGAAACCTCTGAAAGCTTTACTGACTTTACATTTCTTCTTAGCGCCGCACAATTTGGATCTGTGTGAAAACGATTTCCACTTGATGTAATATACACCCAAAAACCACTTCCACCTTTTTCGCATCTGTCACATGCATAATACTTGCTGCCATCATCACTGCGGTAATTGACTACCTCATTATGACGGATCTGTTTCACAGAAAGCTTCAAATATGAACAGTCCAAACTTGTATGGTACACACTTCCTGTTTCCGTAATATACACAATTTGGTCTTCCTTAGTCTCATCTTCTATCTTATCGCCATCTTGCGATGGTGCTTTATTTCCGCTCCATACACGCTGACACTCCCGCTGTGTAAATAAAAGTGAACCGAAATTTCCCGGAAGAAAAGGAACTCTCACGCGATATGTTACGGTAAGATCTAAATTTCCATCATCATCTGGAAAACGAGAACCAAGTACGGTCAGTCCATCACTTCCTCCTATAATCCATGAACGATCTAAAATTTCTCTTCCCACTGAATACAGAAGCTTTTGTTTTAAATAAACTGCTGTAATTCCACCTTGAACTATCAGCGTGATCACATCCTCTGCTTCTTCACCGCCTACATCTTCTGCCTCATTTGGCTCTTCAAGCAAATAATAATATCCAGCAGCACTTGTAACTGAATCCTTCATTCCCTGCTGAATCCGCGTCTGTATCTGTATAACCTCAAAAAAAGACATAAGCGCCATAATAACACTAAGAAAAATAGGCAGCACTATACTGGCTTCAACAGTCAGCGAACCGTTACATTGCTGGCAGCCAACTGAAAAACAAAATGATCGATACCTGGATTTTTTTTTGAATGCTCTTCTATGATCAACTGCCAGCCTCATGGTACACCACCTTTCTTTATTTTAATTTTAATCTAATACATACGGCTTTGTTCGCACGAAATCTCATATCCAGACCCAGCAAAACAATAAAAAATCGGTGCCGCCTTCATACTTGCCTTAACCTGTACAGCTCCCAAACAATCCGCCATCGAAAAATCAGGATTTTTTTTCTCTCATTCTAAGCTGAATGACATCCATTGTATGATAGCGTCTATCACTTCGCCCTTGCGCATACAAAAGAAGGCGTAAGTATTCATCATATGACAGTCCATTATTCTCTTTTGCTGTTAAAAACAAATCTCCATCCAAAAAATCTGCGATCTGTGAAAACTCCAATGTCCAGCTTTCTGAGTTTTTAATAATAGGAATATTGCCTCCGCTTAGCAATGTTCTTACATCAACTATAGCCTCAGCAAATGACCAACCTGCAATCATTGTAAACTGCGTCAGCTTAATGGCAGGATATACGCCAGTCCAACCAACAAGAGTAGCTGCCGCTGTCTCTGCCTGAGATGATAAGACAGGATCCTTCCATGCAGAAAATAAATTCAGTCCCTCTCTCATTAAAAGAAGTGAATTTACTGTTGATTTTAAATTTTCCTTATCACTTGTTTTGCCATTTAGTATATATTCTAGCTCATATGCCATTTTATTTGTCTCGCCTGTACTTGTAAAACTGCGGCAATGCTCTAAAAGATATTCTGTAAACAAAAAACTTTCTTCCATTTCACTAATCGCAGAGTGATACCATGTAAAATTTACAGTTCTCCACTTTGATGGAAGATCCTCTGCCTCAATAACATATCCTGATGCAGCCTGATCAAACGGCAGTACAAAATTCAGCCAACCATCTTCCTTGAGCTTTTCTAATTTTTCAAGCCAGCTTTCCTCTATCGCTTCCTCATACTTCTTCTTTTCTTCATTCGTTTTTTCTAAAAACTGCTCATCAAAACTTTCTTGTTCCAGTTCCTGCTGCTCTTTTGCCATTGTCTTCGCATCATCACCCATTTCCAGCTCTTCAAGCTGCTCTTGTACTTTTTCAACCGCAATTCCAAGTGTGCGGTATTTCATAAATTCCAGTACGCTTCTGGCAAATAATTCTCCTTCATTTTCAATGACTGAAACCGTATTTTCAATCTCTGCAGTGCTGCTTGTTCCTCTATATAGATTCCCAGATAAAAGCAAATGGTCTTGTTTTGGATTTGCGTTCATCGTCAAATATTTGCTTACAACCTCCTCTATATCTTGATTATTACTTAATTCATTTTCATTTAAAAGCATTAAATCAAATTCATTAAGTAATTCACGATCATACATAGAAAATAATGAATCCATTGCAGAGTCTGTAGCACAGACCAGGCGCTGACGAAGTCCAAATATCCTCGCATGCTCTGTCATCATCATAATAAATCCAATAAATAGTACAAGCAGCAGCGATAAAAATACAGTTATACTGGCTTTCTCATGTAACCTTTTCATCATCCATACAATTCACTTACTGTACTATTTACATGACTAAAAATTCCAGTTACGATAGCGGTAAGCTGTTCTCTAAAAATTACAACAATTGCCAAAAGCACTACAAGAACTAAGATCACCTCAACAGTAGTAACTCCCTTTGTATTATTTCTAAATCTTCTAATTTTCTTCACTGCGCCATCAGTGATACGACAAAAAACCGTATGTTTTTTAATTCCTTCCATCGAAATATACCTCCTTCCGTAATTCTTTATTTTTAATCACTACATACTCATAAATGCAGGTATCATTACTATAGCCATTACTAATCCAAGCAAAAGAAACATCGGAAACAACATTTTGGTTTCCATACGCTCACCATCTGTATTGCTTGGTTTTTTCTCTGTTCTAACGCCTGTGTCAGTTCTTGATCAAGCTGCTGCTCTAATCCCGATATTCCTTGACGCAAATTCTGTTCAAGGCTGCTTCCTAACTTCAAATAGCAGTGTGCTCTGCACCTCCTTCCAAATGCACCATATGCTGCTGCTTCATTTACACCTGCCTCTATCTGATTTCGGGTAACAAGCATTTCTTCAAACAGATAACGTTGATATCCCTTGCATTTATGCTGTGTTTCTTCATATTCTGCAGCCAAACGATTCCATGCCGTGCGTACATTTAATCCACACTGAATCATCAATCCTAACTCAAACACAAAATTAGGATAATCAGCTATCAGCTGTTTATTTCGATTCTCAAATGCTTCTTTCCTTTTTTGCCTTGCAATTTCATATAAAATAAACGGCAATAGTAAAAATAGCGCTGGCATCAGGCGGATCGGCTGTGTTTGCACTGTTTTATAGGTTAACTTCTTTCCTTCTATATTTTCAGGAAGCGTCACTATCGACTTTGTTTTCGTATTATTATTTTCATCCTTTAACTGTTTTGTCAAAAGCATCATATAATACTGCGCATCCTTCTTTGGCATCATCAGTCTCACATCAAGTGTATAATACTGTTCATACATAGAATAAGATAGCTTTACCTGAAGCTGTGCAGTAACACCCTCTGGAGGGATATCTTGTATTTGAATCACGCCAAAATCATCCAAAAATTCTGGAGTTAAGCTTTTCCACGCCACACGTATTCCATAAATTGTGGAAGAAACGAGAGAAAGATTAGTCTGAACATTTTCAAGTGATTCATTCTCTCCTAAAATCTGTTCTTTTACTGAATCAAATGCATCATCAAACACAGCTATCATACCTTGTGTCTCTGGTTCTTTTCCATCTACACTTACGTGAATGGTCTGATCTCCCTCTTCTAAACCTTCCACTGTCAAACTATAGTCTTTTGTCTGTCCAAACTCCGGACGCTCTAGCTCTGTTTTTTGTATTTGTGTATCTGGAAGAAATGAAACAACAATTCCAAGCACACTCGCCAAAAATAAACATATCCAAAAATTTGCCATCTGCCTTGCGCCTTGAAGCTGCAGCTTTTTCTTTGCATCCTCTCTTACATATAAGGCATTTGCCACTCTCTTTCTTCTTCACTTTGAGCTGGCTGCTTCTTTAAAAGCAAATCATAAATCCACAGTCCCATTGGAAATAAAAACCGTAACCATTCTTTTTTGTTTCCCTCACTCAGAATGTTGTCAATTGTTTCCTTTTTATAATCTCGTTTCCATACAGCAATTACTACTAATCCCACCATCAGACAACTAAAAAACAACGCCATGCAGCACACCTCCCTATTATTGCCTTTCAGCAACTTCATTCTTTCTTGTTTTAGTTACAGCATCCTTAATTACAGACTATTCTAGTCTCGTTATCCTCTCAGAAAGAAGATATGCCGTTATATAAATAAAAAGGCACACTGTCATAATCATCTTTCCTGTCATCGTCTCATACATTACACTAAGCAGCTGCGGTGATGTAACAGATAAATATAAAAGGATTCCAACTGGCATCAAATTCATAATCTTTTGTTCTAGCTTTTTCCCTGCAAGCATTGTCTCGATCTGAGACTGCGTCTGCACTTTCAATACAAGCTGACTAGCGATTTTCTGCAAAATAAATGGCATTGATGCACCACTTCTCTTAGCAAGCGCAAAAGCTTTTGCAAATTCTTTTACTTCTTCTATCTCACATGCATCTGCAAACGACAGCCATACATGCTCAGCAGGTTCTCCCAAACTCATTTTTGTAAGCATTGTCTGCATAACCTGAACCATATAAGCAGTTTCTCCTTCCATCATAGATAGCTGCTCAGAAGCCTCCTGCATTGCATTTTCTGCTGAATGGCCAGTCCTAAATGCACCAGATAACAATTGAATTAATTCTTGAAATTCGCGTCTGATACGCTGTATTTGCTTTTCATGCAGCGATTTTCTAATCCATCGAAAGAAAAAATAAATAAACGGTAGCATTGAAATAAATCCTGGCAAAAAATCATGATAAAAAATATAAGTAAGCCCTAACCAGCCTGCTGCTCCCACAGCTCCATACAAAAGCTTCTCCTTAAAGCCTAATACCTCAGGAAGACAATACAATTCCTGCGCTCTTAAGTTTTTCGCAGTTTTTAAGTGAATGAACCGCCTCGAGTTTTCCTGTGATCTTTCCATCCACAACCCCCGTTTCCTGAAATTGATACAGTACAGACAGTGTTACATTTCCTTTTTCGTCAAGACCAGTAACTTCCTGAATAGAAAGTACCTTTCGGGAACGATCTCGTAAACGCCCCAAATGAATTACAATATCAATTGCCGAGGCAATTTGTCCCCTTATTGCTGCAAGCGGAAGCTCCACTCCCATCAAAACCATTGTCTCAAGACGTGTCATCATATCCTGTGCACTATTGGCATGACCCGTTGAAAGTGAACCATCATGACCAGTATTCATCGCTTGAAGCATATCTAGCGCAGCCGCATCTCGTACCTCTCCGACAACAATACGATCAGGACGAATACGCAGACTATTTCTAATCAAGTCCCGAATTGTCACTTCATATTTTCCTTCCTGGCTTGCATTTCTTGACTCTAAGCGAACCAGATTTTGGATATGATATAAACGAAGCTCTGCGGAATCTTCTATCGTGACAACACGCTCCTGATCAGGAATATACTCCGCAAGTGCTCCCAAAAATGTGGTCTTTCCTGAACCGGTTCCTCCTGATATAAATATATTGTAGCGTGCTCGCACCAGATTCGCTAAGAATTGCGCTGCATCCTCTGACAATGCACCCCATTTTATTAGTTGGTGCATATCAGGAGGATGCTTTGCAAATCGCCTGATCGTAAGAATCGGACCATTGAGCGCGATTGGAGGAAGAATAATATTTACTCGTGATCCATCCTCAAGGCGAGCATCTGCCATTGGATTTGCCTCATTTACCCGGCGATTTACTTTCGCTACAATTTGCTGAATTACATCCTCTAATTTCTCCTGCGATGAAAATGCCTTAGGAAAACGAACTAACTCACCTTGCTTTTCCACATAAATCTGATCATAACCATTGACCATGATCTCTGTCACTTCCGGGTCATCTAATGCCTCACTTAATACATCAAGCCTTCGAAATGAATCATACAATGCCTGTCTTAGCTGCGTCAAAACCCGCACTGAAAATTGTTTTCTGTACTGCGGCATCATCAAAACCTCATCAATGCTTGCATACAATTCATCATCTGTCAGCTCTCTTGTCATATCAAGCTGCTCCACTACTTGGGTACGCAACAATCCAAAAAGATTTTGCCGTTGTTTTTCATCATCTTCATTACTGTTTCTTTGACCTTTCAGCAAAAACAGCTCCTCATCGCATTTTTTCATTTTATTTACCATTCACTCTTTATTAAATTGCGCACATAATCTCCTGCTTCTCCCCACAGAGCGTATTCTAACCGTTCCTTCATTGTTCCATTTTGCGCACACTGAGGCAAAGTTACAATCTGCATACGCTGCAAAAGCTCATCACTACCATTTTTCTCAAGCCAAAGCTCAAAACGTCTTTGCTGATCTTTTGCCAAACGTTCTGAAAGCACTGGCACATACAGCTGAGAACACATCGAAAACATTGAATCTGCAAGCCACAGCTTTGATCCAATATCTAAAACAATCGCTGCGTATTCTGTCTCCTGCGCAATTTTTAAAATCAACTGGCTCCATTCTTCTGGCTGTATTGCACATAGATCCTCTGGACAATTCATTCCAGTAAGCACATCAACTCCATGCCAATGTGATACAAGTACTGGCAATTTTTCCTTTAATTTTTGTCTTTGCCAGTAAAAATAGGCATCTGATAGCGTTCCTTTTTCACCTTGCTCCTCTGATATATTTTCTTCCTCATCCCAAAACGGCAATTCATCAAAACCTATATACAAGACTGATCGCTTGCGCGCCAGTAACTCCCCAAGCAAAAGAGAAAACGTTGTCTTTCCACATCTTCCCACTGGAGAATACACACCGTATATAGGACACGATTCCTGCATTACTGGACTGTCCTTTTTCTCATGATCACTCATATGCTGCATCAATTGATTTAATAATTGATCCGTAGGCTGATATTTATAAATATGGTTTCCCTTCTGATCACGTGCCTGATCTTTATGTTCCGTTAAATATAAAACATCCTGCGTTTTCTTGCACATATCACCATATGATTCTAGACTGCTTTCTTCAGAAAGAAGAAGAAGCTGCGGTGTATGCCCCTGCAGATAATCTGACAGCTTATCTGCCTGCGAAAATACCTGCACTTCAAATGGCATATTTTCCTTGCGGTTCACATATTCTGCAAGATTTTTTCCATAAGCCTCTTCCTGCTCATACATTGCCACTACCTTTTTCATATGCACACTTTCTCCTTTCTTTTTCACTGGTATTTTTACCACTAAAATTTCATTCATAATAAATTAAAATTTACTGATGAGCACATTTTAACAGATTGATAGTTAAAGTCAATGTTTTTTCTATTTATTTAATAATAAGCATCCATATTGTATATATAATACATATTGTGTGAGTTTATATTTTTATTTTTACACAAAAAAAGCCTTATCTACCCCAACATTTTAGAGTAGAAAGGCTTTTTAATTTTACATTATTTTTAATTATATTCTCGAAAATTGCATCCGATGCAATTTTATATTCTCTCACAGAGTTAGACTTTTTGATCTGTTTCAATAGCTTAGGCGATGCCTGGATACCATTTCCCAGATAAACCCATAACTCTTTCATCTTAAATAAAACATTGCGATCTCCTGACATCTCCTCACAATATCCGTCTAAAATCGCGTCATGAAATTTCTTCAATCGCTCAGATGACAGCGTTTTCTCCACGTTCCTTTTTTCGCTAACGCCTTCTTCCATTTCATGATTAATCTCTTCTGCAAGAGCAGGATTCATAAGTAAACCACGACCTAGCATAACACCTTTTGTCTGTATCCCAAGACCACCCTTTATTTCATTCCACTTATCCACAAAATGAATATCTCCATTATAAAAAATTGGGGATAAACTATGCTCTTTTGCATACTGATAAGCATCCATATGAGGATAACCTTTATAAAAATCCTGTAACAAACGAGGATGAATAATCAAATGATCAATTGGGAACTTGTTAAACAATGTTAATAACTGTGGCCACTCCTCCTCTGATGAAATGCCAATCCTTGTTTTTACAGAAATCTTCATTCTCGTTTTTGAATATATCTGATCCAAAAATTTGCTCAACTCTTCTGGATATGCTAAAAAACCTGCCCCACGTCCTTTTGCAGTTACTGTCCCAGACGGACATCCTAAATTGAGATTCACCTCTCGATATCCATATTCATACAATTGCTTTTCAATTTCCAAGAAGTCATCAGCACGATTGGTAAGAATTTGCGGAATTACATGCATTCCCTCATTATGTTCTGGCAACACATCATGGCGTTCACGACTTCCTAATTTCTTATTTGAAATAAATGGCGTATAGTAGGTATCAAGCGGTGCAAAATATGCATGATGCGCCCTACGATAGACGTAACCTGTCAATCCTTCCATAGGTGCCATTGAAATCTTATACTTCATGAAATTTATCTCCTTCTTACTTTTATTCAGGTTCACGGGACGCCCATTCACAAAACCCACACTCCGTGCTCTCGCTGCTTCGCAGCTTCGCTTTGTTCTTTGAAGTGGACTGGTAAACAAAAAAGCTATCACTTTTCAGTGATAGCTAAGCAAATAGCGGAAGGGAGATTTGAACTCTCGACACCACGGGTATGAACCGTGTGCTCTAGCCAGCTGAGCTATTCCGCCATATTATAAAGGCATTTCTGTACCTTCAAAACTGCACACAAACTTTTCATCCAAACCTATTACCATTTCCTACCCTGACCTTTTGGTCAAGCCCTCGACCGATTAGTAGCAGTCAGCTCCATGCCTTACAGCACTTCCACCCCTGCCCTATCAACCTCGTCGTCTTCAAGGGGTCTTACTCTTACGATGGGATATCTCATCTTGAGGGGGGCTTCACGCTTAGATGCCTTCAGCGTTTATCCCGTCCCGACATGGCTACCCGGCCGTGGCGTTGATCGCCAACCGGTACACCAGAGGTCAGTCCATCCCGGTCCTCTCGTACTAAGGACAGCT
>ENA-OQAZ01001240-OQAZ01001240.1-human-gut-metagenome-genome-assembly--contig:-NODE-1240-length-12576-cov-2.423247_pt1 | contig 12576 bp, 12 predicted proteins | sample MGYA00242737_ERZ504531 | MGnify/ENA primary metagenome ERZ504531 (study PRJEB26092, sample SAMD00036244) | human gut metagenome | host: Homo sapiens | study: EMG produced TPA metagenomics assembly of...
ATAAGCTCACATTTTTCATCTTCAAGATACTGCATTAAATTGACTGGATCATCCTCTGTGATGCGAATGGAAGTTTGCGGATAAGCCTTTTGAAAATCCGTCAGAAATTTGTGTGATGTGGTATTGCGGCATGGAAGGAATCACACCAATCGTAAGCAAACCATTTTCAATATTTTGAAGTCGGCGAATCGCAGAAAGCCCTTCGAATTCAGAACGAATCACGGATTTTGCGTAGGGAAGAAAGATTCTTCCATAATTGGTCAGCTCAACCCTTCTTGTGGTTCGGGTAAAAAGAGAAATGCCAAGTTCTGATTCCAGATTTTTGATATGTTTTGAGAGAGTAGATTGGTTCATATAGAGCCGTTCAGATGCCTCCCAAAAGTTTTTGGTCTCTGCAAGGACGATGAATTCCTTTAAATTTTCTGTATTCATAAGTGCCCTCCCTTTTACAATTGATCCCTACGAAAACTTTCGTAAAAACACGATAGTATCATTTTAATAAAAGAAAAATTTCTTGTCAAGAAAGGAAAAAATATGTACGATTTAAAATTTAATCCAGAGAACTATCAAATAAAAAGATGCGAATTAGATGGCAGAGAAGTGATCTACAGAGCATTTGAAAGCATTGTATATTGTGCAAATCAGTAAGTGCAGTACAGAAATTGAAATCTTTATGTGCCAGAGGTCTACTACCAAGGCGAGTCAATCAATGGCTATCAATTGCATACAGCACCAATCTTTGCACCAAACACGGTTGGTGGCTATATGGAAGGACCAGCTATGCAGGTGGGAGAAGATTATTTTGGCCATAAGCCAAACACCGCATTTGAGGCATTGTATCATGGGTATGTGGTGATGTGTGCTGGGATTCGGGGACGAAATACCGGTCGAAAGTCCAACGAATTTTTTGTGGGCGGTACGAATGATGAGAAGTCCATGAAAGAAGGTATGCTTACGGGACGCGCTCCGGCATTGATTGTAGACATGAAGGCTGCAATTCGATACTTAAGATGGAATAAGGATCTTGTCCCTGGCGATGTAGAAAAAATCATTACAAATGGAACCTCGGCAGGTGGTGCGCTGTCAGCACTTGCTGGCGCAACTGGAAATGCAAAGGAATATGAGCCATATTTGAAGGCAATTGGTGCGGCAAAGGCAAGAGATGATATTTTTGCAGCAAGCTGTTATTGTCCAATTCATAATCTTGAAAATGCAGATGCTGCCTATGAATGGTTGTTTGAAAAAGAGACGACTTGCCATAGGATAAAATTTGAAAAAACACCGCAGGGAGTTAAGAAAATCGCTATTCTGGACGAACTTGATGAGGAGCAAAAACTACTGTCAAAAAAATTGAAAGCTGCGTTTCCTTCCTATGTAAATCAATTACAGTTGCAGGATGAAACTGGAAATAAACTAACATTGGATGAGAATGGAGAAGGCTCTTTTAAAGACTATGTGATGAACTTTGTCTTAAAATCGGCTACAAAGGAAAAGAAAACACTTGATTCACAGAGTCGGTTACAAAAACTTGCTGTGCCAAGTAGTGAAATTGAAAAGCAAGACTACATAACATTTCAAGGGGAAAAGGCAGTTGCGATTGATATGGATTCCTTTGTAGCCAAAATCACGCGCATGAAGCGGGTGCCTGCGTTTGATTCACTGACACTTGAATGCTGTGAGAACGAGGAATTTGGAGATGAAAACGTATTTGCTCGTCATTTTACCGAATTTTCAATGAAGCATTCAAAGGTGAAGGCAGAGATGGCAGATGAGGAGAAAATTAAACTTTTAAATCCAATTCCATTTATTGAAAATGGAAATTGTGATGTTGCAAAGAATTGGCGAATCCGCATGGCGCCTTTGATCGCGATACGTCTCTTGCAATCCCAGTAATATTGGCGACACTTTTACAAAATAAAGGATATCAGGTCGATTTTTGCCTGCCATGGGGATTGCCGCACAGTGGTGACTATGATCTGAAAGAGTTGTTTGAATGGATCGATTGCTTGGCAAAAAATCAAAAAAGCGAAAAGTAATTCAAAAAAACAGAGGAACTCTTGATTGACAAACTTTTAAGACCAGGGGGACATTGCGTTGGCTGAATTAATGTCCCCTCTGGCAAGTAAGAAACTTATAAATCCATTCCACAAGCTGTTTCTTTCTCAACAAGGCTTCTGTCATGCATTACGGCTTCATAAAAACGAAATCCTCCGGCAAAATTATAGCATCATAGCCATTTTGTGACAATATACGTGTCGCAATGTAGCTTCGAAGTCCACTTTGGCATATTACGTATACGGGCTTATCTTTTTCAATTTCTGATAAATGATCTCTGAGCTCATCAACAGGAATGTTTTTAAAGCCTTCAATATGACTGTGTTCATATTCAGAAATAGTACGCACATCAAGAAGTGTTGCATTTGAATCCTGTAAAACTGATGTAAGATCACTTAAATGCCACTGTTTTAAGACTCCATTTGCAATATTATCAATCATAAAACCTGCCATGTTAACAGGGTCTTTTGCAGAAGAGTAGGGCGGTGCATAGGCTAAGTCTAAGTCTTTTAGTGAAGTTGCTTTAAGATTTGCATGAATGGCTGTTGACAACACGTCAATTCGTTTGTCAACACCTTCGTAGCCTACAATTTGGGCGCCTAGCAAACGATATGTATTCTTTTCGAAAACAACTTTCATTGTCATAACCTTGCCGCCAGGATAATAGCCGGCGTGGTTCATTGGAGAAAGAATTACTGTATCAACATCTAATCCGGCTTTGCGTGCATTTGTTTCGTTAATACCAGTGGTTGCAGCTGTCAGATCGAATACCTTAATGACACTGCTTCCCTGACTTCCAAGGTAGTGACTGTCGCCGCCGCAGATATTGTCTGCAATAATGCGTCCCTGTTTATTTGCTGGTCCTGCAAGAGAAATTAGTGCATCCCGGCCTGTGACATAATGTTTAACCATAACAGCATCGCCAGCTGCATAAATATCAGGAATTGATGTTTCCATGCGGTCATTGACGACAATGCTATCTTTGATACCAAGTTGCAGTCCGGCTTCCTTTGCAAGATGTGTATCTGGCGTGACGCCAATGGCAAGGACAACAAGATCAGCATGCAGCGGCTGCTCATCCTTAAGCAGTACACGAATAGTTTCATCTTTTTCTTCGAATCCTTCTACGGTGCGTCCAAGAAGAAGCTTTACGCCGTGCTTTCTCATTTCATTATGAATAAATGATGCCATATCTGCATCGAATGGATTCATTAACTGCTTTGGGCGCTGAACGATTGTTACATCTATGCCAAGATCCTTTAGATTTTCAGCCAATTCAAGTCCGATAAAGCCGCCGCCGGCCAATACAGCTGACGTGGGCTTTTTTGTTTCAATATATTTTTTTAAACGAAAAGTATCTTCGACAGTGCGAAGAGTGAATACTTTTTCCATATCAATACCTGGAAGTTTTGGCTGTGTTGGCTTTGCACCCGGAGAAAGAATCAATTTATCATAAGATTCCTCAAATACCTCTCCTGTAGTTAGATTTTTTACAGAAACAGTTTTTCTCTCTGGATGAAGGGCTGTCACCTCATGATGAACCTTCATTGTAACACGAAAACGCTTAAAAAAGCTTTCTGGCGTCTGCAGCGTCAAAGCTTCGGGATCTGTAATAACATCTCCAATATAATATGGAAGTCCGCAATTAGCATAGGAAACATATCCGGAACGCTCAAATACGATAATCTGAGCCTGCTCATCTATCTTCTGATACGGGCTGCTGCTGTCGCGCCGCCTGCGACACCACCCACAATTACTATCTTCATAAAAATCCTTTCTGAATATCTTATTATTTTTTCTGATAAACCGGATAATGGTGGTACTCAAGGCATTCTGTTGCTTTTTCGCAGGAAGCCTGATCATGGAACTCAATCTTGATTGTACCAGCCATATGTTCACGGTTATGGTTAATTCCGATATTTTTAATGCTGACATTTTCAAAGGCAAGCAAAGCGGCAATGACAGAGATGGCACCTGGCTGATCTGGAATATCGCAGAAGATGGCATATTCTGGATTCATTGTAGCACTACCGCGATTGTCACTGATGGAGCTTCGGTAAGCACCGGAGCTTTCAAAAATATCATAGATATCTTTATGATTATCTGTTTTTAGATCGGTGATTGTCTGATCAATCGCCCTTTTGTAGTCCTCTAATAAGGAAATAATATTGTCCTTATTTGTAAAAAGAATTTGCTCCCACATAACAGGAGAGGAAGATGCAATTCTTGTGATGTCCTTAAAACCGCCTGCAGCAATTTTTTTTCATTGTGCCGTCAGGAAAATCAGACTGAGCAACAAGATTTACTAAGGATGATGCAATCACGTGCGGTACATGACTGATTGCCGCAACTGCATAGTCATGATTTTATAGTCAAGTACAAGAGGAATAGCTGCTTGATCAGCGGCAAATTGAATCATTGTGTCGAGCTGATCTTTCGTTGTTTTTGAAGTTGGCGTGATTACATAATATGCATTTTCCAAAAGAGAAGCCTTTGAGCATGCATATCCAGTGCGCTCAGAGCCTGCCATTGGATGTCCGCCGACAAAGCAGTCCTCCATGTCAAGTGCGATTACTGTCTCGTGAATAGCTGTTTTTGTACTGCCAACATCAGTCACAATGCAGCCAGGCTTTATAAATGGCCGAATAGCCTTTAAATACGATTCATTAAAAGAAACGGGAGTGCAAAGGATGATCATGTCACATGCGCGAAGTGTCTCATCTACACCATCTAAAATTATGTCAACAATGCCGTCAGCCTTTGCCTCTTCAAGCGTGCTGCGTGTTCTCATATAAGCCATAATTACGGTATCAGGGTGAACCTGCTTTATTCTGCGGGCGATTGAACCGCCAATTAGTCCAAGCCCGATAAAACCTATTGTATTAAGCTTCATAAATTTGCCTTTCCGTGCTCCGGCAGTATAGGAAAACCAGAGTGTCTGAACGTATTGTAGCGAAAGCGGAGTGGAAAGTCAAGCTTTTTCACTTTAAAGCGCGAAAAGATTGCAATTCACGTATAATATTTACAGCCAAGCCCGAAGGTGAAGGAATTTCGTAACATGAATTGTAATAAAAATCATATCAAAAATGTGAAAAAAATAGTTGCAATTATTTGAAATATTTTATATAATATACCTATCAGATTTCAAGAGGTCTCGAAATTGTATACTGCAAAAGAGACAAAATAAACTTGAAAAGCAAAGAAAGATTGGAGGACGTGACTTATGAAGGTTTATGAAACTGGAAACATCCGCAACATTGTAGTAATGGGACATGGCGGATGTGGTAAGACAACACTTGTTGAGGCTATTGCCTACCAGACCGGTATTACAGCTAGGATGGGAAAGGTGACGGACGGAAACACCATCAGCGATTATGATAAGGAAGAGCAGAAGCGTCAGTTTTCCATTTCGACCAGCGTAGTTCCGGTCGAGTTCGAGGACATCAAGATCAATTTCTTAGATACACCTGGATATTTTGACTTCGTAGGAGAAGTAGAGGAGGCTTGCCACGCAGCAGGTGCCGCTGTTATCGTGATCAACGGCAAATCTGGCGTAGAGGTTGGTACATTAAAGGCATGGGAGCTTTGCGAAAAGTATAAGCTGCCGAGACTGTTTTTTGTAACGGGCATGGATGATGATCAGGCCAGCTATCGTAAGATCGTTCTTGAGTTAAATGATCGTTTTGGACGTAAGGTAGCACCGTTCCATGTGCCGATCCGTGAGAATGAAAAGTTCGTCGGCTTTGTAAATGTTGTAAAGATGAAGGGCCGCCGTTTTATCAATGATACAAGCGAATATGAAGAGTGCGATATTCCTGATTACATGGATAAGCACTTAAATATCAGCCGTGATGCACTTGTTGAGGCTGTTGCTGATACAAGCGAGGAACTGATGGAGCGTTATTTTGCAGGTGAAGAGTTTACTTATGAGGAAGTTTCTACTGCACTTAGAACTCACGTTATGGACTGCCAGATCGTTCCTGTATTAGTTGGATCAGGTGTTCATAATCAGGGTACCAGTATGCTGATGAACGTAATTAAGAAATATTTCCCATCACCTGAATATACAGTAAACCATGGAAAGGAAACATCTACTGGAGAGCTTGTAATGGTAAAGTGTGATCAGAACAAGCATCTGTCTGCAAAGGTATTTAAGACTGTAGTAGATCCGTTTATCGGAAAGTATTCCTTAATTAAGGTTGTAACAGGTACATTAAAGGCCGGTGATGGCATTTATAATGTAAATAAGGGAACAGAAGATCGTGCGTCTAAGCTGTATTTGCTTCGCGGCAAAGAAACCATTGAGGTTCCAGAGCTTCGCGCAGGAGATATTGGTGCACTGGCAAAGATTGAAAAGATCTCCACAGGTGATACCATTTCCACAAAGGGTGCAACACTTATTTATGATGGACCGCAGGTAAGTAAGCCATATACATGCAAGGCATACCGTGCAAAGAATAAGTCAGATGAAGATAAGATCAATGGTGCACTTGCACGTATGGTAGAGGAAGATCAGACACTTCGTCTTGAGAACGATGTAGAAAATCACCAGACACTGATTTATGGCATCGGTGATCAGCAGCTTGATGTTGTTGCAAGCCGTATCTTAAATCGTTATAAGGTTGAGATCGAGCTGTATCGTCCGAAGGTAGCATACCGCGAGACACTTAGAAAGAAAGTTCAGGTACAGGGTAAGTATAAGAAGCAGACAGGCGGAAGCGGACAGTACGGCGATGTTCATATGGTATTTGAGCCATCAGGTGATCTTGATACACCATATGTATTCGAAGAGAAGGTAGTAGGAGGCGCTGTTCCGAAGAACTACTTCCCGGCAGTTGAAAAGGGTATTCAGGAGTCTGTATTAAAGGGTACACTCGCAGGTTATCCAGTAGTTGGCTTAAAAGCAACACTTGTTGATGGTTCTTATCATCCAGTAGACTCTTCAGAGCTTGCATTCAAGATGGCTGCAATTCTTGCTTACAAGAAGGGCTTTGCAGAGGCAAATCCAACAATTTTAGAGCCAATCGTATCAGTTTCCATCACCGTTCCGGATGAACTTGTCGGTGATGTTATGGGTGACTTAAATAAGCGCCGCGGCAGAGTACTTGGTATGGATCACGTAGCAGGCGGCAAGCAGATGGTAACAGCAGATGTGCCAATGGCAGAGATGTATGGTTACTCCACCGATCTTCGTGCAATGTCAGGTGGTATGGGCGAGTTCTCCTACGAGTTTGCAAGATACGAGCAGGCACCTCAGGATGTCCAGAAGAAGATTATTGAGGCAGCTGAAAAAGAAGAGCAGTAACCAACAATCTAACATTAAGAGTTTTGAAAGAAAGAGGGGGTTGACAAGCCCCCTTTTTCTATGGTATTGTAAAAAAGTGAAAAAAATGCAATGACAAGGAATAGTAAGCAGGGGAGAGCTTCAGAGAGCTGCCGTTTGGTGAAAGGCAGCAGCTTATAACTGCCGAACTGACCTTAGAGCACCGGCAGGGAAACGTCATTATATAAAGACGGAGTAGTTGGCGGCGGGTATTCCCGTTATAGAATATCGAGGGCAAGGCAGATGACTGCCTTGAAATAGAGTGGTACCGCGAAGTCTTTTCGTCTCTATACAAAGAGAAAGAAAGGGCTCTTTTTTTTCATAAGAAGAGACCCGGAAAGGAAACACAAAACACAATGAACAAGAATTACGATCCAAAAGAAATTGAATCAAAATGGCAGAAGGTCTGGATGGATGAGAAGGCATTTGCCGCAACAGATGACTACACCAAGCCAAAGTATTATGCGCTGGTTGAGTTCCCATATCCGTCAGGACAGGGACTTCATGTAGGTCATCCGCGTCCATACACAGCACTTGATATTGTTGCCAGAAAGAGAAGATTACAGGGCTACAACGTACTGTATCCAATGGGATGGGATGCATTTGGTCTTCCAACAGAAACTACGCAATTAAGAATCATATTCACCCGAAGATCGTTACAAAGAATAATGTAGCTCGTTTCAAAAATCAGCTGCAGTCTTTAGGTTATTCCTTCGATTGGGACAGAGAGATTAACACAACTGATCCGAATTACTATCACTGGACACAGTGGATCTTCTTAAAGCTGTACAAAGCAGGCTTGGCATATAAGTCAGAGATGCCTGTTAACTGGTGTACTTCCTGTAAGGTAGGTCTTGCAAACGAGGAGGTTGTAAACGGTGTATGTGAGCGCTGCGGAAGCCCTGTTGTTCGTAAGATGAAGAGCCAGTGGATGTTAAAGATTACCGAATATGCAGATAAGCTGATCGATGGTCTTGACAGCGTTGATTATGTTGAGAAGGTAAAGGTTTCTCAGAGAAACTGGATTGGCCGTTCAAATGGTGCAGAGGTTGATTTCTCAATCGCTGGTGCAGATGATAAGCTTCGCATCTATACAACACGCCCGGATACTTTATTTGGTGTAACATACATGGTAGTATCCCCGGAGCATCCATATCTTGATAAGTATAAGGATCAGATTTCCAACTGGGATGAGATTGTTGCATACCGTGAGGAAGCAGCAAAGAAGTCTGACTTCGAGCGTTCTGAGCTGGCAAAGGATAAGACCGGTGTTGAGATCAAGGGCTTAAAGGCAGTTAATCCAGTAAATAAAAAAGAAATCCCGATCTGGGTTTCTGATTATGTACTGATGAGCTATGGTACTGGTGCAATCATGGCAGTTCCGGCTCATGATGAGAGAGACTGGGCATTTGCAAAGAAGTTTAACCTTCCAATTGTTGAGGTTGTAGCAGGCGGAGATGTTCAGAATGCTGCATTTACTGATGTTCAGACAGGAACACTTGTAAACTCAGGATTCCTTGATGGACTTGAGGTTGCTGATGCAAAGAAGAAGATCATTGAGTATCTTGAAGAGAATAAGATTGGTACACCAAAGAAAAACTATAAGTTAAGAGACTGGGTATTCTCAAGACAGCGTTATTGGGGTGAGCCGATCCCGATCGTAAAGTGCGAAAAGTGTGGATATGTTCCGTTATCAGAGGACGAGCTGCCGCTGGAGCTTCCAGATGTAGAAAGCTATGTGCCGACTGATAATGGTGAATCTCCATTAGCTGCTATGACTGATTGGGTTAATACAACATGTCCGTGCTGCGGCGGTCCGGCAAAGAGAGAGACTGATACTATGCTCAGTGGCAGGTTCATCATGGTATTTCTTACGCTATACTGATCCGCACAATAACGATGCACTGGCAAGCAAGGAAGCTATGAAGTATTGGCTGCCGGTAGACTGGTACAATGGCGGTATGGAGCATACTACACTTCATCTTCTGTATTCTCGTTTCTGGCATCGTTTCCTGTATGATCAGGGTGTTGTTCCATGCAAGGAGCCATATCAGAAGAGAACTTCTCACGGAATGATTCTTGGTGAGAATGGTGAGAAGATGTCTAAGTCACGTGGAAATGTTATTAACCCGGATGATATTGTAAACGAGTTTGGTGCAGATACACTTCGTACTTATGAGATGTTTATCGGTGCATTTGAGCTTGCAGCAAGCTGGAGCAATGAGGGCGTAAAGGGATGCCGTCGTTTCTTAGAGCGTGTATGGAAGTTGCAGGATATGCTGACTGATGAGGAAGGTTTCTCTAAGGATATGGAAACTAAGATGCATCAGACTATGAAGAAGGTTTCCTCAGACTTTGAGACCTTAAAGTACAACACAGCAATCGCTGCAATGATGGCACTTTTAAATGATTTCTACAAGAAGGGCAGCATCACAAAGGGCGAGTTAAAGACATTCTTAATTCTGTTAAATCCAGTTGCACCTCATATCACAGAAGAAATGTGGGCAGACTGCGGTTTTGGCGGACGTCTGTATCAGCAGGCTTGGCCAGAGTATGATGAGGCAAAGACTGTTGAGAATACAGTAGAGATTGCCGTTCAGATTAACGGAAAGACAAAGGGTACTGTTTCTATCGCAAGAGATTGTGATAAGGATACTGCTATTGCAGCAGGAAAAGAAGTAATCAAGGATAAGCTGACTGGAAATATTATCAAAGAAATTTATGTTCCGGGAAGAATTATCAACATCGTTATGAAATAATGTGAAATAAAGCCGCAGCATATAGTCGCATAATGCGGCAGCGCTGCGGCTTTATTGTAATTATTCAGAAAAGAGGTTTCTATGAAGATTTGCAAAAGGATAAAAGCAACAGTTCTGGCGTTGTGCCTGGTAATTGGTATGTGTGCAGTTTCACTTCCACAGACCGTTCATGCTGAGTATGGCGATAATGCATATGCGTTTATGAAGCAGCTGCAGTCTAATTATCCATATCGTCAGGTCAATTCATCAAACGGAATGCTGTCAGGAGCTGAGGAATGGTTAAAGGCACAGATTGTTACGATGGGCTATGAGTATATGGCACAGCCGTTTACCATGACATCAGCTGATGGTGTGACACCATGCTATGGAGAAAATCTTATTTTTTCAAAGCAGGGAGCAAGTGATCGTGTTATTGTAGTCGGTGCGCATTATGACTGTGTGGAGCAGACTTTTGGTACTGATGATAATGCATCGGGAGTCGGCGTACTGTTAGAGCTTGCAAGTATCTACAGCACAAAAGAATCTCCGTATACTATTCGCTTCATCCTATTTTCAGCAGAGGAGCCGGGTTGTCTTGGCAGTCAGTATTATGTAGATAATCTTAGTCAGGAAGAGCGCGACCGCATTGCATGTATGATAAATATTGATACGATTGCAGCTGGCGACAATATGTATCTCTACGGAGGTACTGTGGATGACAGTGGAAGCATTGTTCAGGATTGGGCTGTTTATCAGGCACAGTCAGCAGCAGATCTTCTTGGTATTGATATGTCTTTCCATCCAGATGTAAACGACAGTTTCCCGACACCTACAAAAGCAACAGCGAGTGATCAGATGCCATTTGCTAATGTAGGTATTCCTTATATCTATTGTGAAGCTTCAAACTGGAATGGTGAGCCGTACACAAATTTCTATCAGACAAGCAATTCGGCCGTTAATGGCGGTACTATTATGCACAAGGCTGAGTATGATAATCTGACATTTATTGAGAATACGTTTGGAACGCGTGCATATGAGCACCTTCAGGCATATACTAAATTGCTCGATTATCTGCTTGAGAATATGAAGGAGGGCGAGTACGCAACTGGCTATACCTTCGAGGATACTAACACAAAGGCAACTACAACTAGTTCCGTTTATTTAAGAGAGAGACCGACACAGTACAGTCCGTCAGTTACATTGCTGGATGCAGACACTGAGGTTACTGTGACAGGTTATCATGCAAGCTGGTGCCGCGTCGAGGTAGATGGTCAGGAAGGCTATATTAAGACTGATTATCTGACAATGGAAGATGAAATTGCTTCTAAAGAGGACGAATCGTCAGAAGAAGAATCTGAAGAAGCATCAAAAGAAGAAAGCAGTATGTCAGAGGAGTCATCATCTGAGGCTGCTGAAAATGAATCAGAAGAAGTTGTTTCAGAGAGTGAATCTTCAGAAAGCGAATCTTTCAAGAATGAAGCCTCCAAGAATGAAACCGTTTCTGAGGCGGTGTCAAGTGAGAAAGAAACAGATGGGGCTTTGAGTCAGAGTGCTTCCAGCCAGAATGCATCTGCGCCTGAAGCTGACAGCCAGAATACAGTTGAAAAGATTATTGACCAGTTAAAAAATGATCCGTATACACTTCGTATTGTACTGATTGCTGCTATCATAATTATTGGCATATGGCTGTGTGTATTTATTGCACTTCGCCGTAAGAAGAATGCGCAAAAAAATGAAGACTCAAATGGAGCATCAAATAAGTTCTGAGGAAACATTAAAGAAAGCGAAACGGGCAGATATGTCTGATTCAAAAGATTCAGATAATGGCTTTGCGGATCCAGACAAAAATAAAGACGAAAAATAAAAATATCGCTGTATAAAAAAAATAAGAGACAGGAATGACGCAAATATTCCTGCCTCTTTTTGTATGCGTATATATCAAGTATTAGATTGAGGAGGTGGTGTCTTTTTGCTTTGCTTCGCCAGCATTTTGGAAAGTTGGTGCAAAAGCTCCACTCTTTTTTTCTCCTTTGGAGAAAGGTTTTTTGTCAGCTGTGATACTAGTGCATCTGTCTCTTCATCGCTAAAACTCATATGCTTTCCAGCGATTTGGCGATTAATGCCAAGAAGAAATGGAAACAGCTCGTTTTGACTTTTGCCAGAAGCTTCACTGACGATTTGTTTAATAAACTGAGCTTTTTCAGGTGACATATTGTCAAATGGTGTTGTCATCGTGCTTGGCGCCTCCTTCTGATTCATATTCGCGATAAAGTCGTGCCATCTGGGCAAGATTTGTTACCATGTCAAGCGTTTCAAGCTCCTTAGGCGTGCAGTATTCGCGGATTGACTGAGATAAGCCTGTGAGCGGATCCTGGTCATCCTTACTGCAGGCCTCAAAGAGATTCTTCTTCCTCATCAAGCCTGTGCATTGCCTGCTGAAGCTCAAACATGCGCACACAG
>ENA-OQAZ01001242-OQAZ01001242.1-human-gut-metagenome-genome-assembly--contig:-NODE-1242-length-12563-cov-1.917739_pt1 | contig 12563 bp, 18 predicted proteins | sample MGYA00242737_ERZ504531 | MGnify/ENA primary metagenome ERZ504531 (study PRJEB26092, sample SAMD00036244) | human gut metagenome | host: Homo sapiens | study: EMG produced TPA metagenomics assembly of...
GAAGCTTTTGAGATCCGACGCTTACGCAGGCTTTTCGCGAGGGTCAGCTGACCCTCGTGAATCATAGCCGGAGTTAGCGGCTAGCTCAAAGTTTCCCCCTGCCCACGCTGCCAGCAGAGCAAATCCCTGCCTGATGCGTCCGCCTTGAAAAATCCCCCTAACAATTATTTCTTTCAATTCCCTGTTGACATATCCCGTATAATTGTATACAATCATACAAAGATACAAAAATACAAGCATGCAATACAAAAATAAAGAACAAAAGCACAGAATCAATCTGGAGGCAACTATGGAATATCAGGAACAATCCCTGGGGGCCAGATCTTCAACCGGATCCGGGACGACATCTTATCCGGAAACTACACTCCCGGTGAAGAACTGAAAGAAGCAACCCTGGGGAAACAACTGGGAGTCAGCCGGACACCGGTGCGGGAAGCCCTGCGGCAGCTGGATCTGGAAGGTCTGGTGGAGATCGCACCTAACCGTGGTGCCAAAGTAATCGGCATCTCCCGGAAAGATGTGGAAGACATCTATCATATGCGGGCAAGACTGGAAGGTCTGGCAGCGAGAAAAGCGGCAGAACAAATCAAAGAAGAAGAACTGGCAGAATTGGAAGAGGTAATCCTTTTATCTGAATTTCATGTAAAGAAGCCGGAGAGCAAGCAGATGGTCCGGCTGGATGGAAGATTTCATGAGATCATGTACCGGGCATCGGGAAGCCGGATGCTCGAACACGTGCTGACCGATTTTCTTCATTATGTGAAAATGGCGCGCTCCCATTCCGTAAAAACAGAACACCGTGCGCAGGAATCCGTGAAAGAACATAAAAGGATCCTAGAAGCAATCAGACAACGAGATGGAGATCTGGCGGAGCAGCTGGCAAACGAACATATTCAGCATGTAATCGAAAACCTGGATCTGCACTGAAAGATACCAATAAAATCTGTAAAAGAGAAAAACCAGAAATCTCAAACGGTTCGAAAGACAAAAAGCAGAATAAAATAAGAGAATAAACAGGAGGAGATAAGAAATGAGTAAAATTCAGATGACAACACCACTGGTAGAGATGGACGGAGACGAGATGACAAGAATTCTGTGGAAGATGATCAAAGATGATCTGCTGCTTCCTTACATCGACCTGAAAACCGAATACTACGATCTGGGTCTGGAACACAGAAACGAGACCGATGATCAGGTAACCATCGATGCAGCCATGGCAACCAAGAAATACGGTGTTGCAGTCAAATGTGCAACCATTACTCCAAACGCCGCACGTATGACTGAGTATGATCTGAAAGAAATGTGGAAAAGTCCGAACGGAACCATCCGTGCGATCCTTGACGGAACCGTTTTCCGTGCTCCGATCGTTGTGAAAGGTATCGAGCCGTGCGTAAAAAACTGGAAAAAACCAATCACCATCGCAAGACATGCATACGGCGATGTGTATAAAAACACCGAGATGAAAGTTCCGGGACCTGGAAAAGTAGAACTGGTTTACACCGCAGAGGACGGAACTCAGACAAAAGAACTGGTCTTTGATTTCAAAGGACCTGGTGTTGCACAGGGTATGCACAACCTGGACAACTCCATTGAAAGCTTTGCAAGAAGCTGCTTTAACTACGCACTGGATACGAAACAGGATCTGTGGTTTGCAACCAAAGATACTATTTCCAAAAAATACGACCATACCTTCAAAGACATTTTCCAGGAAATCTTTGATGCGGATTACAAAGAAAAATTCGAAGAGGCAGGAATCACTTATTTCTATACACTGATCGATGATGCCGTAGCCCGTGTGATGAAATCAGAGGGCGGTTACATCTGGGCATGTAAAAACTATGACGGCGATGTGATGAGTGATATGGTATCCTCTGCTTTCGGTTCTCTGGCAATGATGACCTCAGTACTGGTATCTCCGGACGGCTACTACGAATACGAAGCTGCACACGGAACCGTACAGCGTCACTACTACAAACACCTGAAAGGGGAAGAAACATCCACCAACTCTGTGGCAACGATCTTTGCATGGAGCGGTGCTCTGAGAAAACGTGGAGAACTGGATGACAACAAAGAACTGATGGATTTTGCAGATCGTCTGGAAGAAGCGACCATCCGCACCATCGAAGAAGGAAAGATGACAAAAGACCTGGCTCTGATCACAACCATGGAAGATCCAACCGTATTAAACAGTGAAGGATTTATCAAGCAATCGCTGAGAATCTGTAAGAGCGAAAAATAATAGAGAAAAACAGGAAGGAAGACCCATGGGAGTAGAAGAATTTCTGAATATAGAAGAAGAACATAAACGGGAGTTTAGCGAACTGTTACAGTACTGTCTGGCATCCGGCCGGGATCGATCAGAACCTGTATCAGGAATATGATGTAAAAAGAGGTTTGCGTGACTCCAGCGGAAAAGGTGTACTGACCGGTCTGACAGAGATCTCGGACGTTGTCGGTTATACGTATGAAGACGGAAGAAAGATCCCGGCAGACGACAGTTGTTTTTCCAGGGATATAACGTAGCGGATATGGTGGCGAGCCTGGAGAAAAGAAAAAAAGGCTTCGAGGAAGTCATCTATACACTGTTGTTCGGACGTATCCCGAACGCAAGACAGTCAGCGATGTTTAATGATCTGCTGTCGGATATGATGAATCTGAACAACCGTTTTATCCGTGATGTTGTCATGAAAGCATCCAACGAAAATATCATGAATGCCATGCAGCGATGTGTGTTGACTCTGTACACCTACGATGATAATCCGGATAACACCAGCGTGGAAAATGCCCTGCGCCAGTCCATGCAGTTGATCGCAAAAATGCCGCTGATCGCTGTATATTCGTATCATTCTTACCGGCATTTCCGTCAGGATGAAAATCTGCTGATCAAAAACCCGAAGAAAGAGTACAGCTTTTCCGAGAACATCCTGTATATGCTCCGCGAAGACGGTCAGTTTACCGAACTGGAAGCGAAGGTTCTCGATATCGCGCTGGTACTTCATGCAGAGCATGGTGGTGGTAACAACTCCACATTTACCAATCATGTGGTAACATCTTCCGGAACGGATACCTATTCTGCTGTAGCGGCATCTATCGGTTCCCTGAAAGGACCAAAACACGGTGGTGCCAATCTGAAAGTTCAGGACATGTTTGAAAATATCATGGAAAACTGCCCGGACTGGGAAAATGAAGAATCTCTGAGAGATTATCTGAATGATATTCTGGATAAGAAGGTCTTTGACCATGCAGGCTGATCTATGGTATGGGACATGCGGTATATACACTGAGTGACCCGCGTGAAGTGATCCTGAAACGTTATGCAAAATTCCTGGCAGAAGAAAAAGGAAAGAACAGAGAATTTGCCCTGTATGAGAAAGTGGAAGAGATTGCAGGTGAACTGATTATGCACAAGAGAAAACTGTTCAAACCGGTATGTGCAAATGTGGATTTCTACAGTGGATTTGTATACACGATGCTTGGTATCCCGAGAGAGCTGTTCACCCCGATCTTTGCGATCTCCCGTATGGCAGGATGGTCCGCACACCGTCTGGAAGAACTGGTCAACTCCGGTAAGATCATCCGTCCGGCATACCGTTATGTGGGACACCACAGACCGTATCTGGAAGTGGAAGACCGTGAAGAACAGAACCCGTTCACCGAGGAATACCAGAGAAAATATAAGATTAAGAGCATTAAAAATGCATAAATAAAAGCAAAAATCCGTCTGACAGAGAAAATCTGTCGGGCGGATTTTGGTATATACGCGGGTAATGAGGCAAAGTCCGGTCTTGCACAAGACCTTGACGATTGCCGCAATAGTGAACGGGGAGGGCAACGAGCCAGAAGGGTGGTGAATCAGATCAGTCCGTAATGAGCCATTGCTTTCATCAGTCCGTCATTTTCCACAGTATCTGTGACATACTCCGTATACGGATCGAGCACAGGGTCGTGATGTCCCAGAGCCACGGTGTGTTTACCATAAGTAAACATGGCAAGGTCATTACTGCTGTCACCGAAGACATAAGCATCATCCAGTCCCAGTCCGAAGTGTTTCAGGATAAAATCAATGGCGGTTCCTTTGGAATATCCTTTCGGCACAACTTCATAGATACCGCCCAGCCGGTCGATCAGATCCATATCTTTTGCCAGTGCAGGGAACAGGGTGTCGGTATCGGTCTGCTCATCGGTGTAGATGACGAATTTGTCAAAGTCGCAAAGTCCGCTCTCGATATAGTGTTCTCTGGTCAGTCCCAGTGTGGCGAGATAACGGCAGGTTCCCTCCAGCTTTGCAAACCGGGTAATATGGGAAGAACGGTAGCAGTCCTCTTTTCCCTCGAGAAGCAGTCCTGCATTTGCCGCTTTTACCTGCCGGATGATCTCCGCCTGACGCTCCTTCGGGATCTGCGTGGAGGTGAGCACCTCATCGTTGTATACAATATAGCTTCCGCAGCCACACAGATAACCGCTGAACGGCAGCTGACAGATCATCGGCGGCAGACAGCAGATGGTCCGTCCGGTGTTGATGAATAAAAGATGTCCGAGATCATGGGCTTTTTGCAGGGCAGCAGAGGCAGATTCGGGGATCTTACCGGTGACTTCACTTAAGATGGTTCCGTCGATATCAAAAAATAATGCTTTCTTATTTGTACTCATGTTGATTCTCCATATAAATGTTTTCTGTAACTGTTTGGCAATCCGATTTTTATTACAAGCGCAGTTTATTATACTGCCTGAGAATCCAAAATGTAAAGAGATAAGATGAACAAAAGCAATGAGAAGAATGGTAGAGGAAAACGCATTTTTAACCGTTAAAAAGAAAAGTTGATGAGAAAAAATAGAATCTGGGGATTTCAGAGGGGGCAAAGTATGTTAAAATAGAACTATTCAGCGGAAAAAAAGAAATCCGCAGAAAAATGATAAAAACAGGTGTAACTGTATGGTGAGTGGAAAAGAGTAAAGCTACGAAGCAGTTACATACAGAAAGATAAATTTTCAGGAGGGAGAAAATGACAAAAAAACAGAGAACCCTGGAGATTATAGAGCGGTTGAAGAAAGAATATCCCGATGCGGCGTGCACCCTGGATTATGACCAGGCGTGGAAACTGCTGGTGAGCGTGCGGTTGGCAGCACAGTGTACCGATGCCAGGGTGAATGTGTCGTGGAGGGACTGTTTGAAAAATACCCCAGTGTGGAAGCACTGGCAGCGGCAGATGTGGAAGATATCGAGACAATCGTGCGTCCCTGCGGACTGGGAAAGAGCAAGGCACGGGATATCAGTGCCTGCATGAAGATGCTGCGGGATGAATACGGGGGAAAAGTACCGGACGATTTCAAAGCATTATTAAAACTGCCGGGTGTGGGAAGGAAAAGTGCCAATCTTATCATGGGAGATGTCTTTGGAAAACCGGCGATCGTGACTGATACCCACTGCATCCGGCTGACCAACAGGATGGGACTGGTAGACGGGATCAAAGATCCGAAAAAAGTGGAGATGGCACTGTGGAGCTGGTTCCACCGGAAGAGGGAAGCGATTTCTGTCACCGTCTGGTGATGCATGGAAGAGAAATCTGCACGGCAAGAACCAAACCGTACTGTGATCGCTGCTGCCTGAACGATATCTGTAAAAAGGTGGGCGTGGAGTAGGAGGATGAAACGATGAAAATCGGGATCATATCAGACACTCATGGAAAATTACATCCACCGGTTCTGGAGCTGATCGCTTCCTGCGATGTGGTCCTGCATGCCGGAGATGTGGATAACAGTCAGACACTGGATCAGCTCTGGATGCATCTGAAACCAAATGCCCCTTTTTATCTGGTACGTGGAAATAACGACCGGGGATGGGCGGAGCGCATCGCGAAAACACAACGGTTTTGTCAGGCTGGTGTTTCCTTTTTCATGGTGCATGACAGAAAAGATGTTTCCTGGGACCTGGACGGTGTACAGGTGGTTGTCTTCGGGCACAGTCATAAGTTTACCGTGGAAGAAATCGAAGGAAGACTTTGGCTGAATCCGGGAAGCTGCGGCAGACCGCGGTTCGGCGCACCTTTGACATTGGCAGTGCTTACGATAGAAGACGGAGTGGAAAACCAGGAGTGGACGGTGGAAAAAATCACGATTTCCAACCGGTATGTGGAAAACAGGAGTATAGTATGGAAAAAACACAACCAAAACAGAAGTAAGAGAAAAAATACAGGAACTTTTAAAAACACTGAAAGCGGAGCAGGAAAAAAAGCCGCTGCGTCTGGTGGAGCAGCTGGGATATCTGATGTATGTCCGCCTGTTTATCGAATCACAGAAGAGGGTCAGCCTGCAGGAGAGCTTTCCGTTTGCCGGATTCCCAATGGAATGGATACCGGGAGAGGAAGAAGTGGAGGATGGTCAGCGCAGCTGGCAGCTGCAGTATCAGGTACAGTACTGTTCTTCCATGGTGGAGCAGGGACATTTTATGGAAACTGCAAGACTGGAAGAAAACAGTCTGTGGATGAAAGAATTATGTAAACTCATTGACTGGACAGCTGACCACTGTGATTGGGAAGAAGGGATGCCACATCTGTTCGGCGCGCTGCTTAAAGAGATGCTTCGTCAGATGTATGCCTGGGGAACTACAGGATTGTTTCTGATGCCGGAGAACCTTACGGAAGCACTGATCCGGCTGGCAGATGGTCGTAATATCGAAAAAGTCTGGAATCCGGCGACAAGAACCGGCGGTTTTCTTGCAGCAGCCACAGACAGTATCCACAGTGGCAGTTATACGGATGTGAAGAAGAGAAAAGTCAGTGGCAGATTGCCGGATGCTGCAGTTTTATCATGGGCGGCGGTATGGAGGGAATCCGTCGGGAAGATCCGCTGGAAGCGACCGCATCGATAAACCGGGGAGCGCACACCGGAAGGGGAAGTGCCGACCTACGAGGAATACGATTTGATCGTGACCAATCCACCGGTAGGGGAACTGCCGATCGAAGACCAGGACCGGTACTGGATCAGTACCAGAAAAGCACAGCTGCAGTACATGCAGATGCTGATGAATCATGTGAAAAAGCAGGGAATGGTGATCGCGGTAGTCAACGAGGGAACCCTGTTTATGTACGATGCAGAGCAGAAAGTCCGCCAGTATCTGTTAAATGACTACCAGATCCAGGGAGTCATTTCCCTTCCGGCGGGAGCATTTTTACCCTATACAGGAAGTAAGGCTTCGGTTCTGATCTTTACAAGAGAAGAAGAGATTGACAAAGAGCAGCCGGTATGGTTCTATGAGATCCAGAATCTCGGATACAGTCTGGATCGTCGCCAGGAAAGTACCGGGGTGGATGACATTCCGGCAATGCTGACATCATGGGGGAACCGGAAAGAACTGGCAGATCAGTGGAAGCATCAGTTGAAGGAAGCTACTGCGCACAATCAGTGGAGAATCCGGTTCCGGCACATTGGAAGAAAAATCCTGCTGGTTTGCAAGTCTGGATACGATCGCCAAAAATGACAATAATCTGTCTGCGGGAAGATACAAACCATGGAAAGAGCAGGAGACGGTTGTGACCGAATCCCCGGCACAGCTTTTGAAAGAACTGGCAGATCTGGAAACCGATACGATGAAGAAAGTACAGGAACTGATGGAGATGGCGGGGGACTATGAGTAAGAAGAAAAATATGTACAAACTGGAATCGCTCGCCCGGCTGATCTCCGGAAGAACGCCGGAGCGGGAGCAGAAGGAATACTATGCAGAGACCGGAACACCATGGGTCAAGATTGAAAATCTGGATCAGGGTTATATCCGGGAGACAGCGGAATACCTGTCCGAACAGGGAAAAGAAAAGGTTAATCTGGTACCGGAAAACAGTGTGTTATTTTCCATCGTCGTACAGTCGGAAAAGTAGGAATCGCCGGCCGGGAACTTGCCACGAATCAGCAGATCGTATCCCTGATCTTTGATGAGACCCGGGTGCTGCCACTGTACGGATATTATGCACTCCGGTATCATGCGGAAGAGATCCGCAAACTGTCCAATCAGACCACGATGGCGCTGATCAGCAGAAAAACCCTGGGACAGTACAGAATCTATGTGCCGGACAGTCTGGAAAAACAGCAGGAGATTGTGGATAAGCTGCGGCGTTTTGAAGAGATCAAGTTGAAAAAAGAAGAGATGCGAAGCCGGATGGAACAGTATGAACAGGTATTATTTCAGAGAATCTTTGCCTCTCAGCTGCGATACGGAGAAAAGGCGAGACTTCGTAATTATCTGAAAGAACCGGTAGGAACCGGTATTCCGAAAAATGAAGAGCCAAACGGAGAATTCCCCTGTGTGCGTCTGGAGAATTTTCGGAAGACTTATCTGACAGGACTTCATGCAGGAGAAAAAGCGGAGGTAAATGCTGGTGCAGACTGGGCGATCGAAGAGAAATACCGCGTCTGCCCGGGAGATATCCTTCTTCGAAATGGAAAGCTGATTCTGGTAGATCGGGTGGAAGATCCACTGTATCTGGATCGTAGTGTGCTGCGTATTGTGCCGGATCAGGGGCAGATTCTGCCGGAAGCCTTATATGCTTATCTGAGTCAGTCCTGTATGAGTGAAGTTCTCTACGGAGCCAGAAAAGAGGGCGATAACCGAAAACGTCCGATTCGTGCCGCCGAGGTGGAGAAGCTGATTCTGCCGCAGTTGTCCATGAAAAAACAGGAAGATTACAGCAGATGTCTGAAGAAAATCCGTGAGATCGAGAGAAATCTGGACCGGGAAATTGCACTGGCAGAGGCAGCATTTTCCGGTATGGGATGGCTGTTGCTGAGGAAAGAACCGGAGGAAGAGGCTAAGACAAATGCAATAAGCATTGAAGATGTGGAAATTGTTACGAAAGCGGAGACAGAAGAATCCACAGGGAAAGATCTGGAAACTATGGCAGATGCGAAAACTTCGGAAGGTGCAGCCGGTGAAGCGGAGCAGACAGAAGCCGGGTTACAGGAAGAAAAGTCGAAAGTGGTTTCGGGAAAAACAGGGAAGAGGATGCAAAGAAGGCCGGTGGAACTGTCCGAAGAACAGAAGCAGACGGCACATCTGATTCTTGGTGTGCTCTGCTGCTGGGCACCGAGAGATGAACGAACCGGTGCATACTGTAAGAAACGGCAGGAGATTTTCCGGATCGCGCAGCCCTATTTTCAGCCGGCAGCGGTTTCTTTTACCGATAAAAAGGGACAGCGGGAATACCTGCTCGAGAAGGATTTCCTGACCTATCGAAATGAGGAGTTGAGCAAACGATACGCTACACCGATGTACTTTTTACAGGAACTTTTACAGGAAAGCGAAAACGATAATCCGCAGGACGCCCATTTGGCCTTCCAGGGAGAAGACGGGATCGCTACGGATGAACTTTGGGATTCAGCACAGATCCGGCAGATGGCAGTGTGTGGCTGGGAGATACTAATGGAGTATTCCGGGCTGGGTGCATGCGGATGGCTGGTGCGTGGAGAGAATGGGAAGTAACTATGCAACAGACAGTCGGGGGTACAGAACGTTGCAACGAGAAAAGGAGACAGAACATATGAAACCGAAGATTCGCATGGTCGGACTGGATCTGGACGGAACGGTATTTAATAACAATAAAGAGATTAGCACGCATACCAGAAGTGTGCTGAAAGAGGCGATCCGTCAGGGCTGCATCGTGCTTCCGGCCACCGGAAGACCGGAAATCGGACTTCCGGGTGCATTTTTGGAGATTCCCGGTGTGGAATACGCACTGACTTCCAACGGAGCCCGCATTATCCGTATTCCTTCCGGGGAGACGGTATATGAAGAACTGATTCCCTGGGAGGTCGCATTGCAGGTGATCGAAGTGATGAAACAGTGGGCAGGAGAATCATGCAACTGGGAAACATATTTTGCCGGTAATATTTATGTTGAGGAAGAAACGTATCATTTGTGAAACATGAATCGATGAGCCTGCGATGGAGCGGTACATCCGAAGTACCCGGACACGCCGGAAGTATCTGACAGAGAAGATCCGGGAGGAAAAGATCGGAATGGAAAAGTTGCATCTGATCTTTGCCGATACAAGAGAACGGGACTGCAGAGAGAAGGAACTGCAACAGAATGTTTCCGAATCTGAGTATCTGCCATGCGACACCGTTTAATATTGAAATTATTCCGGCAGGGACTGGAAAAGGGAATCGCGCTGGTAGGCAACTGGGAAAGATCCTCGGTATCAAAAGGGAAGAAATCATGGCATGCGGCGATGCGCCAAATGACTGGAACATGCTTGAGATGGCCGGACTTCCGGTCGTGATGGCGAATGCAGATGAAGAGACGAAGAAAAAGGCAGCGTTTATCACAAAGTCGAATGAGGAAGACGGCGTTGCTTATGCTGTTGAACAGTTTGTGTTAAAAAATGAATGATAGATTTGCCTGAATAACGGAAAACAGATTGGCTGCGGTATCAGGTATGGCAACGGGAAGAAAAAGGAAAAGCGAAGGAAAATGAGAAGAAACGGCACATACGGAAAATGAAAGGAGTTTATGCATGACTTTGAAACAACAACTTGGAAAGCTGAGATGGAAGAACTTTCTCTTCCTCACGATTGCAGGTATGGTGAATGCCTTCGGAGTCACGATGTTTATTGCCCCGGTGGATCTGTATGACAGCGGAATCTCCGGAACATCGATCCTGCTGTCACAGCTGACACCGGAATGGCTGTCACTGTCCTTCTTTTTGATGGTATTGAATATTCCTCTGTTTTTATACGGACTCAGAAAACAGGGTGTGGTATTTACCATATATGCGATTTACACGGTGGTGGTCTATTCTTTCGGAGCATGGCTGATCACAGATGTACTGCCGGTGGATGTAAGTATCGTATCACCACTTGCCGGATCGGATCTGCTTCTCTGCGCTATTTTTGGCGGGCTGATCTCCGGTATCGGAAGTGGTATGGCGATTCGGTTTGGAGGAGCGATGGACGGCATCGAAGTTCTCGCCGTCATCTTTGCAAAACGGCTGGGAATCACGGTGGGTACGTTTGTGATGGCATATAATCTGGTACTGTATATTATCTGCGGATTTGTGATTCACAGCTGGATCCTTCCACTGTACTCGATCGTAACCTACGGGGCAGCGCTGAAGACAGTGGACTTTATTGTGGAAGGTCTGGATCGATCCAAAGCCGCTACAATCGTCACGGTGCATCCGGATGAGGTCTGCGCGGCACTCTCCGAAGCCTTTGAGTGTGGGATGACGATCACCGAGGCGAAGGGATATTATTCGGATTCCCCGAAGACAGTGGTGTACATTGTGGTAAACCGTTTTCAGGTTGGGAAGATGAAAGAACTGGTTCATGAAAATGATCGCTCCGCTTATATCTCGATTGCAGAAATTGCGGATGTGTATGGAGCAAATACGGACAAAGTCTGAAACGACAAAAGTAATAATATTATTATAAGCAGAAAGTGAAAAAAATATGGATGGAAACATTCTTTTGTGGATACAGGATCACTTCCGCTGGGAGGGCATGAACTGGTTCTGGAAAGGAATCACATCCCTGGGAAACGGTGGATGGTTCTGGATCGTATTATGTATCCTGATGGTTGTACTTGCCAAAATCTCCGGAGAAAAATGTTCAATAAAAAATGAAAACTGTTCCCGGGCAGTAATCGGAAGAGCCGGCTGGTATGGTCTGTTGTCGATGGGAGCCGGTGCGCTGATCACCAATGTGTGTCTGAAAAATCTGGTAGCACGTCCCCGCCCCTATGAAGTGGTAGAGGGACTGGTGCCGCTGATCGGCAAACCGACGGATTATTCATTCCCGTCGGGACATACCTGTGCATCGTTTGCCTGTGCGCTGGTGTTGTACCGGATTCTACCGAAAAAATACGGTGTACCTGCAGTGATCCTGGCATCAATGATTGCATTTTCACGCCTGTATGTGGGTGTGCATTATCCGACCGATGTGCTGGGAGGCATGTTTGTCGGAATCTTTTCTTCCTGTCTGGTTCTGTGGATCGGAAAGAAGAGGACGAAGAAATAAGAAAATCTTAAAAGAAATGTAATTGTCTGCCCGTGTGGTGTTCTTTATAATAAGAGAGAAAAGAACGCCATCCGGCAGAAAGAGGTTTAGAGGGGAATGGGAAAGAAAATATTGAAATTGTTACTGTATCTGATGGCAGTGGTCGGAGTGCTCATCTGGCTGGACAGTACAGAAGGGCTGACGGAAGAAGGGGCATTGATTATTTTTGGCATTGCATTATTGATGTATTTTGTGATGAAACTGATCGGCTTTTTGACAAAGAGGCGCAGAATAAGAAGAGAAAGAGCGCGGAAAGCCAGAAGAAAACGTGAGTTGCGGGAAGTAAACAATTACAGAGTAAAACAGGGAACGGGTCGAAAAGCGGAAAATAATCGATCAGGAAAATGGAAAAGCAATGTAGAAACATATGTGCCGGATGTGGAACAATGGAAAGAAAATGTTTCGGGAAGTGGGTGGCAGAGAGAGAGAAGTCAGATAACATTCGTTGCTGCGACAGCGGCATCACAAGGAAAACTACCGGAGACAGCAAAAAATACATAATACAAAGCGGTCATAAATT
>ENA-OQAZ01001243-OQAZ01001243.1-human-gut-metagenome-genome-assembly--contig:-NODE-1243-length-12546-cov-5.231822_pt1 | contig 12546 bp, 16 predicted proteins | sample MGYA00242737_ERZ504531 | MGnify/ENA primary metagenome ERZ504531 (study PRJEB26092, sample SAMD00036244) | human gut metagenome | host: Homo sapiens | study: EMG produced TPA metagenomics assembly of...
CACCACATCAAAAGAAGCCCACCCCCAAATCCCGGCAGCCGCCCTGATACTCACCCTCAACGATCCCGAACCCTGTCCTCAAGACATTATACCTCACACTACGGTCAGCCATCTCCGCACACTCATGCTGGATCTCCAGCCCCGTGAAATGCTCCCCATCCGTACGATCAGAAAGCAAGATCGGAATGATCCCCGTACCGGTCCCCATATCCAGAGCAACCTCACCCCTCTTCACCCGGGCAAAGCCAGACAACAGAACCGCATCCATCCCAAAGCAAAACTTCTTCGGATCCTGGATCACAAACAACCCATTCTGAAGATCATCCACACGCTCACCGCAATAAACCAGATCACTTCTCATTCGGCTTCGAATCTCCCTTTTTAACCTCTTTCTCCTCATGGTCAGCAGAACCGGCACCACCCTTACCCTTTTTTCTCTTAGGGCGGAACCTCAGATCACGGACCGGAAACTCCTGGATCTCCTTCTCGTCGTTCACCTCAACCACGATCTTAACCATCTGCCGGAGAACATTCACACTCTGGACCGTACCCGAAACACCCTGTGGCGTCGTCACAATATCACCGATACCCGGAAGATTCCGGTTCAGCTCCTCATAAGTCTCCTGCTCATTCTTCAGACAGCACATCAGACGACCACAGACACCAGAAATCTTCGTCTGGTTCAGAGAAAGATTCTGCTCCTTCGCCATCTTGATGGAAACCGGCGCAAACTCCGAAAGATACGTATGACAGCAAAGCGTCCTTCCACAGATACCAATACCGCCAAGGATCTTCGTCTCATCACGGACACCGATCTGGCGAAGCTCGATCCTGGTCTTAAACACAGACGCCAGATCCTTAACCAGCTGTCTGAAATCAATACGGCCATCCGCTGTAAAATAAAACAGCACCTTGTTATTATCAAAGGTATACTCCGCATCGATCAGCTTCATATCAAGCCCATGCTCACGGATCTTCTTCTTGCAGATCTTAAAAGCCTCTTTCTCCTTCTGGCGGTTCTCAGCCTCATGATCCTCGTCCTCCTTCGTTGCAACACGGAGAACCTCCTTCAGCGGATGGACCACCTCGTCCTCCTTCACGCTGCGCGGCTCCAGGACAACACGGCCATACTCCACACCACGGGCAGTCTCCACGATCACATGATCGCCGACCTTCACCTTATAATTCTTAGGATTAAAATAATAAATCTTACCAACGTTACGAAATCTGACTCCAACTACCTTTTCCATTCTATTTCTCCCTAATTGTCAGGAACAGGAGCTCCAGGGCAAGTTCGAGATTAACATTAGCACGGAGACGCACCTTCGTCTTCTCCAGCGCCTCAAGGATTTTTTCGATATTCTCATAAGAACGCTCGCTGGCCTGCTCTCTGATAAAATTAATCTCCTGTTTAAAAACCAGGTTGTCAATTTCCCTTGTTGCCTTAAACATCAGAACATCGCGGAACCAGAACTGGAAAATATCCAGATAATCATTGATATTATTCTTATCAGCAGTCAAAGTCTTGATCGCCTCTGTCAGCTCATAAACCTCCATGGAATTGGCATATTTCAAAATCTTCAGGCATTGGCAGTCATATCTGCAAACTCCTGAGAAGTCGCAGCCTCCCTCGCCTTGCCGATACTGCCCTGCGCATAAGACGCATCGATCTCAGCCTGATAATCCGGCACCTGAAGATGCTCCATCAGATATTCCTTCACAAGACTGTCATCCACCACCTTCAGATCCAGACGCACACATCTGGAACGGATCGTAGGAAGAAGACTGTCGATATTGCTTGTCAGCAGCATGATCACCGCATATTCCGGCGGTTCCTCGATAGTTTTCAAAATGGCATTCTGCGCCTGCACCGTCATCATCTCCGCATCCGGAATGATATATATCTTATACGGACTACAGTACGGCTTGATATCCACATCACGCACAACCTGGTCACGCACCTCGTCAATGCTGATGCTTCCAGGCTTCTCATGAGTTACTGTAATGATATCCGGATGATTCTTGCCGATCACCTTCTTACAGGAATCACAAGTCATACACGGTTCAGACTCTCCCGATTCACACTGCAGTGCTGCCGCAAAAGTCCCCGCAAGAAGCTTCTTGCCGGCTCCCGGTTCCCCTGTAAAAATATAAGAGTGGGATACCTTCCCTGTCTCTATCGCATTCTTCAAATGCTGATATATCGTCATGGCCGATGATGTCATGAAATCCTGCCATAAGAATCACCTCTTTCTGCCTTTTGTGCCCTCCGTTATACCCGGCGGACATCTTTCAACTAATTATAACATAATCTTCTGTATAAAAAAAACTATTTTTCCTTATTGCACAGATTTTATATAATTTACGATCTCCTTCACACATTCATCCAGATTATGATTCTCAAAACGCTTCCATATACCTGCTTTAAGAATATTTTCCTCGGAAAAATCATTCTGGTCTGCCAGAAAACGCCTGCACATCTCCTCGTACTTCGGCACCTCCTGGGTCTTCTCCCTGGCAAGCGCACGCTCCAGACGTTCTCCGTCTTCCACCTCTATATAAACCGGCCACATCACTTCATTGCCGTAATACTCCCGGAGCCTCACAAAAGACTCCAGTGTACCGATCCCCAGATAGCTGTCATTTCCCACAGACACCTGCCCGTCATCCGCAGTAAAATATGTCCACGGCCCGTAAACCGTCTGATAAGTACGCGCCTCGATCAGCTTCCCGTTTCTTCGGAACTCCTTCAGTTTATTCTCATCTGCAAAAAAATATTCTCTCCCATTCACCTCTCCATCCCGGATCGGACGGGTAGTATAGATCACAAGCCGCTTAAGCCCCAGCTCCTGATCCCCCTCCAGCTGTCTGTAAATACTGTCCTTACCGGAAGAGCTTTTTCCCATAATGTAAAAAATCTTTCCCATATGTCTCCTCTGCTGCATATGCGTTACTATACACGCTCTGCTCCGTAATACACAGAGCAGTCTGCTGCCACGCACCTCACTCATTTCTCACAACACATACCGTCTCACTGGTCTGGTCGCTCAGGCCCTGGACCTCAAAGCCCTGTTCCAGGTATCTTCTCACATTTTTTACGAAATGTCCAGAAATCTGTTCCCCCGGAACGATCAGCGGGATCCCCGGCGGATAAAGATACGCAAACTCCCCGGACGTCCGTCCGATACACTCATCCAGCGGACACCGCTCACTCTCCGCATCCATAGCCTGGGAGATCCGCATGACCTGCTTCATTTTTCCGTTTTTCAAGGGCGCTCTCTCCACAGCCTCTTCTCTGTATTTTAACGATTCACGACGGTCTATCTCTTCAATAGCATCACAAAGCCGCTCAAAGCCCTCCGCAGTATCACCCACAGCCGCCAGCGCCAGCACATAATTCTCCGCTTCCATCTCCATTTCCAGATGAAACTCTCTCCGGAGGATCTGATGCAGCTCCCGACCGTTCAGCGAACTGTTCACAGTAGAAAGCAATATCTTGGATCTGTCAAAATCAAAAACTCTCTGGCACTCACAGGCCTGCGGCGTCACCAGCCGGATATACTTACACTCGGAAAGACGCCTGCGTGCTTTTTCCAGATTCTCCGTAAACACACGGAACATCTCATCCCCCTCACGCTCCAGCTTATCCATGCACGCATCAATGCTGCTCATAAGAATATAAGAAGGACTGCTGCTCTGATAGATTCCCAGGAAACGCTTCAGTTTTTCCCGGCTCACCCGCTCACTGCACAGATGGATCACCCCCGTCTGAGTCAGACAGGGCAGCGTCTTATGCACACTGTTGATCACCACATCCGCACCAAGCTGCGCCGCAGACACCGGAAAATAATCCGAAAACCTAAAATGCGCCCCGTGAGCCTCATCCACGATCAGCGGCACACCATAGTGATGCGCGATCTCCGCGATCCTCGCCACATCCGACACGATCCCGTCATAAGTCGCGAAGTGATCAGCACCGCCTGGATATCCGGATTTTCCGCCAGATACATTTCCACACGGCCGGGTGAAATCCCTCCGTTTATCCCCAATTTCGGATCTTCATGTGGATAAATATACGTAGCACTCAGATCCCGCAGATAAATCGCATGGTAAACCGCCTTATGACAGTTCCTTGCCACCAGAATCTGTCCACCCTTATCCACAGCCGCAGACACCGCCGCCAGAATCGCCCCGGAGCTTCCATTAATACTGTAAAAACTCTCCGGCACACCATAAAGTCGTGCGACATCCTCCTGGGCCCTTTTCAAAATATCCTCAGCATGATGCAGGTTATCAAACCCGTCAATCTCCGTAATATCCCTCTCCACCGGAAAATCCCCCTCCACAGCCAGCGGATTCCTCTTATGCCCCGGCATATGAAACGGATAAAAATCACTCTTACCGTACGCTTCCAGTTTCTTGTATAATCTGTCTTCCATAGTTCGTCCTTTTCATCCTAAAAACAAGGAGGGGCTATCACCAGACGATATTCCCCTCCATTTTTATCACATCTCAGCAAAATCGATCCTCAGCTCCTCATAGATCCCCACCTTGATCGAATCCTGAAATGTATACTGCTCCGTATCCTCATTTTCAAAATCATACACCATTACCAGCTTCTTCACAGGATCCACGATCCAGTACTCTCTCACACCGGCAGTCCTGTATTTAAACAGCTTGGTATAATAATCCATACGCCTGCTCGCCGGAGAAACGATCTCGATGATCCAGTCCGGAGCCCCCTTGCATCCCCTGTCATCCAGCTTATCCGGATCACAGATAACAGAAACATCCGGTTCCACATAAGTATTCGTCTTCTCATCCAGATACACAGCAAACGGTGCGGCAAACACCTCACATTTCCCCTTATTAGCCTCTATATAGTTACCTATCTTTCTGGACAAGATACTTGAGATCCTCTGATGCATCGTATTCGGCGGCGCCATATAATAAATATGTCCATCGATCAGTTCCGCTCTTTCACCCTCCGGCAAAGCATAAATATCCTCTATCGTATAAATTCTTTCCCTCAACAGCGGCATATCTCCACTCCTCTCAAAAGCACCCGACAGATCATACACCATCATTCCGATCTGCACTCATACCCCTGCAGCAGCTCCATCCGAAGCCTTCCCCGCAGGCTCACACCTTAAACCGGTATCCCACACCCCAGATTGTCTCAATATACTGAGCTTGGCCGTATTAAACTCGATCTTCTCACGGATCTTCTTGATATGCACCGTAACCGTAGCGATATCACCCACAGACTCCATATCCCAGATCTCCCGGAAAAGCTCCTCCTTTGTAAAAACCCTGTTCGGATTCTCAGCCAGAAAGGTCAAAAGATCAAACTCCTTGGTAGTAAACGTCGTCTCCTCACCATTGACCCACACACGCCTGGCCGTCTTATCGATCTTAATACCACGGATCTCGATCACATCATTCTTATGCACATTGGAACCAACCAGCCGGTTATAACGCTCCATATGCGCCTTCACACGTGCAACCAGCTCACTTGGGCTGAACGGCTTGGTCATATAATCATCCGCACCAAGACCCAGTCCGCGGATCTTATCGATATCATCCTTCTTGGCAGAAACCATAATGATCGGCGTATTCTTCTCCTCACGGACCTGCCGGCAGATATCGAAGCCATCCACCTCCGGAAGCATCAGATCCAGGATGATCAGATCAAACTCCTCCTTCATGGCACGTACAAGCCCCGTATCACCACGGTTCTCGATCTCCACCTCAAAACCCGAAAGCTCCAGGTAATCCTTCTCCAGATCCGCGATCGCTTCCTCATCCTCTATGATCAAAATCCTACTCATTCATCGGTACCTCCTGATATTTTCTGAGAACAAAATACATGATCGTTCCGATTCCCAGCCGGCTTGTGCCCAGACCTTTCCACCATGATCCTCCATGATCTTCTTTACGATGGAAAGTCCGATACCGCTTCCTCCCTTGGAAGAATTCCTGGAAACATCGGTACGGTAAAAACGGTCAAAAATATACGGCAGATCCTTGGCGGCAATACCCTTGCCGTTATCCTCGATCTCCACCTGGATAAAATCACCCACATCCTTCACCCGAAGCTGGATGATCCCCCTGGCTTCTCCATATACTTGATGGCATTACTCACAATATTATGGATCACACGGCGGATCTGCTCACCATCCGCAATAACCTGCACATCCTTCTCCACATAATTGGCATACACAAGCTCGATCCCCCTGGTCTCCATCTCAAGCCCAAGCTCCTCCGCACAATCCGAAAAATAATCCTCCACATTCAGCTTGCTGAACGTATACGGAATACGGTTGGTATCGATCTTGGAATAAAAGGTCAGCTCATTGATCAGATGATCCATCTCATTGGTCTTATTATAAATGGTACGCACATACCGGTCCATCTTCTCCGGCGTATCCGCCACACCATCCATGATTCCCTCCACATAACCCTTCACCGCAGTGATCGGCGTCTTCAAGTCATGGGAAATATTGCTGATCAGCTCCTTATTCTCCTTATCCATCAGGATCTTCTCTTCCGTGGACTCCTTCAGACGCTTACGCATCTCCTCAAAATCCTGGCAAAGCTGGGAAAATTCATCATTCCCCTCAACCTCCAGCACAAAATCCAGATTCCCCTCCTTGATGTTCTTGGTAGCCTTCTTAAGCTTCACCAGCGGAACCGCAATACTCCTGTATATCCACAGTCCTACTGACAAAGCAGTAAAAACAAGGATGATCGTTGCGGTCAGGATCATATCCTTGGCCATCAGCTTCACCTGGTTACTGGAAGACTGCGCCAGAGAAATATCATAGACCATCTGGCTGGAGTCCGAAGCCTGGCTGCTGCTCTCCTGCACATGCCTCGCCTGCGTCTGGCTGAACCCGTACAGACTTGCGGAAAAAAGAAGCAGCGGCAGCAGGATGATCGCAACGAAGCCCACAATAATACGTGTTTTTAACTTCATCTGTATCTCCGTCCTTTATAAATTCACACATTCGCATACACGTATTATAACATAAACTATATTCCCTATCTCTAAATTTTCTATAAAAAACCCCATCTCACCATGCAAGAAGCCCCCGGTATTGGCACTACCGGGGGCTTCACTCTTTGTTCTTTTGGAACTATTACTATCTCTTTTGCCTAATGGCATTATATCATATGCATTTCTTAAAATCAATATTCCTGCCAAAAGGATATATAAATATTTTTTTTGACTCTCTTACAGATACTTCTTCAGAGTCTCAACCTTGTCCAGATGCTCCCATGGAAGATCAACATCTGTACGGCCAAAATGACCATAAGCAGCAGTCTGCTTGTAGATCGGACGACGAAGGTCAAGCATCTTGATGATACCAGCCGGACGAAGATCAAAATTCTCACGAACGATCTCAACAAGCTTAGTCTCAGAAAGCTTACCTGTTCCGAAGGTATTCACACTGACAGAAGTCGGATGAGCAACACCAATCGCATAGGAAAGCTGGATCTCACACTTGTCAGCAAGACCAGCTGCAACAATGTTCTTTGCAACATAACGTGCAGCATAAGCAGCAGAACGGTCAACCTTTGTGCAGTCCTTACCGGAGAAAGCACCGCCGCCGTGACGTCCTGTTCCGCCGTAGGTATCAACGATGATCTTACGACCTGTCAGACCACTGTCACCGTGAGGTCCGCCGATAACAAAACGACCTGTCGGATTGATGAAATACTTCGTATCCGCATCAACCATATCAGCCGGAATGATCGCATCAAAAACATACTTCTTAATATCCTCATGGATCTGCTCCTGAGTAACATCCGGATCATGCTGTGTAGAGCATACGACAGCATCGATTCTCTTCGGCTTGCCGGCCTCATCATACTCAACAGTAACCTGAGTCTTTCCATCCGGTCTTAAATATTTCAGAGTGCCGTCCTTACGAACCTTTGTCAGCTGCTGAGCAAGCTTGTGAGCCATGTTGATGGCATATGGCATATACTCCTCAGTCTCATTGGAAGCATAACCAAACTGAAGACCCTGGTCACCGGCACCGATGGAATCCAGCTCGTCCTCATTCATATCGTCCTCTTTCTGCTCAAGAGCCTTGTCAACACCCATAGCGATATCTGTGGACTGCTTGTCAAGTGATGTGATAACCGCACAGGTATCTGCGTCAAAACCATAATCCGCATTGTCATATCCGATCTCACGGATAGTATCACGAACGATCTTTTGGATATCAACATTAGCCTTGGTTGTGATCTCACCCATAACAAGTACAAGACCTGTTGTAGTAGCAGTCTCGCAGGCAACACGGCTCATCGGATCCTGTGCATCATAGCATCAAGGATCGCATCAGAAATAGAGTCGCAGACCTTGTCAGGATGACCCTCAGTTACAGATTCAGACGTAAATAAAATTTTCTCCATAATCTTCTCCTTTTGTAATAAAACAACGGTTATACACATAAAAAACAGCCCGTACAATCCGGACTGTTTAAGTTCTGTAAACAATCCTCTTATTGTTCGATTGCTCGCTCAGGTTGGCACCTTCCTGGGTTATCCGGGGTTGCCGTGGCTTCACAGATCCTTTGTATCTCCACCACTCTGAATAAAAGGCTATCTTTTATGAAATTTACTGCAACACATACAATATACTTATCATACCAAAATGTCAAGAGCAATTTTCGAGAAAAAATATCACCCGTTACTTTTTGAACCGGTATTTTCCCTTTCCATAGCCAGGGACTGTTCCAATAACATCTGCATGTACCAATTTGGAAAGAAACTTTGAAGCACCGGAATTCTTCAGTCCGATCAGTTCTTTAACCACAGTCTTATTAAAAATCCTGTCATACCCGACCACCTCAAACAATCTGAGAATATGCCTGTAGTTTTTGCAGAAAAAGCTATCCCCTTTTCCAAAAAAAGCTTCTCTATCTCTGCATTCGGACCGCCCATATATCCGCTTTCACATCCAACCTCTGCTTTCCATCCTCAATATCTACTTTTTCATCCCCAATATCTACTTTCTCATCCCCAATATCTACTTTCTCATCCCCAATATCCACTTTCTCATCCCCAATATCCACTTTTCCAGTATTCAGTACTCCACTGATATGCAGATTTCGATTATGAAGCTCATTCCTCTCGCCCAAAAGCAGATTTCTCAGAAAAACTTCCAGATACTCTGTTGTCTCATAGATCCCTTTCTGCAGATTCGTATAATTGGCACGAACAAGCGCATTTCGGAAATACCATGCATTCTCCGCAAAAATATCATTAGTTGCCGTAAAACCAAGCATTCGCAGATACTTGATAAAAAATACTGCCGTGGTTCTCGTATTTCCCTCTTCAAAAATATGGATCTGCCACAATCTTGAAATAAAAACAGCAAGATGATGAATGATCTCCTCCATGGAAAGCCCCTTATAGCTGAACGCCTTCTCCTGAGAAAAATCATATTCCAGCGTGGCTATCAGTTCTGAAGCACTGCCATACATAACCGTTGCACCATCCAGCACCCATTCCTTTTTCGTAATATTATAATCTCTGATCTTCCCTGCATGACTGTAAATCCCCATAAAAAGCTTTCTGTGGATTGAAATATATTCATTAGGTGAAAATGAAAATGCTGTCTCAGAAAGCAGTCCTGCGATCCGCGAAGATACCTTATCTGCTTCCTCCGTCCGTTCCTCATCGGAAAAATGTGCCGGACGTTCTTCATAGTAACTGTTGATAAGCTCCTGCGCTTCTCTCATTGTGATCTTACCTTCGATATTCTGAATAGCAGTATCGATCAGATATTCCGATGTTTTAAGACCATCAACAGCCTGAAGACCGATTGCAGTACTCCACGCATACCCCTTATTTGCCTTATCCGGTTCCGATTCTTTCAGATACTCTTCAAACGGGTCCCTTTTCATATCATCCACCTCTCTTACATTATCACTCACTATCAGTTCTGCGATTTGCATAAAAAAAATTATTAACCATTATAACATTTTACAGTCCCAACAGAACGTAAATATTCCAAAAAAAGAACCGGGCATCCACATCGCCCGGTTCTTCCATCGATCATCCTTCAGAATGATCCGTTATTTATTTTTTCTTCTTTCTCTTAACTCCATAAGCTGCACCACCGCCAACAATGATCGCTGCTGCAAGGATTCCAACCCATACGCCGATCGGTGTATCATCGCCGGTCTTTACAGAACGTCTTGCTGTACCGCTGGTATCGTTCGGAGCAGTTCCGCCCGCTGTGCCGTTATTCGGGATCGGAGTGATCCGATCATTTCCACCATGATTTCCACCAGGTGTAACAGTCGGAATCGGTGTCGGCTCGGAAGAAAGACTGTTGGTGATCTCTTTTGTTACAGTATATCGGTTATCATTATTCAGTGTAACCTCACCCTGACCGGTAACTGTATACTTAAAGGTATCATCATCAACCGGATTTCCATCCTTATCCGTCTCCAGAACAGTATAAGTAACACTGTTGATCTCCTGATCCATTGGAAGATCCACTATTACCTGAACACTATCATTCTGTTTCAGAGTCACTACCTTCTCAAGCGTCAGCTCACCGTTACTCTCAGAGGAGAACAAACCAGCATAGAACGTATCATCCACAGTAGAAGCAACACCATCGATCATCACATTCTTCTTAATGTTGATATATCCGTTACGGCTGAATATATCGGGAAGCTTTGTATAATAGTTATTTACATAAGCCACTGCCTCAGTAGCACCACTATCTCCACCGATCACAACCTGATTGGACTTCTCTTCACTCTCACCATTCGGCTTCGTTACATTGTAGTAGTAAAGATTCTCATCATCCACCTTGATCTCCGTATTCTGCTGAAGAAGCTTTCCATCCTCATCCAGCTCAAATACATAATAGGTGCCATCCGGAACATCCGTCCATGTAGCTGTACCACTGGAAGCACCATTGATATGGATATCCTGTAAATAATCATCACGGAACGGATCGTACCTTCCTGATCCGAAAAAACGCCAACCTTATAAGTTACATCCTCCTTCGTTTCCAGAGGAATCACATTCCCGTTATCATCAACATTATAGATCCTCTTCGTAACCTGGATCTGTGTATGCTTCGGCGGATTACTTACAGACTTCGGATAAGCCTGTACATCGTACATCCATCCCTGCTCCTGATCTGCAAAAGGAACGGAGATCAGCATCGGTGAAACCGTAACACCACTAACATCACTGTTCCATCTGTCTGCACCACCAGGTACATACCCTCAGCCAGATCAGCGAAAGTCATATTCCCCTCTGCATCAGAGGACTTGGACATACCCCACACATCCACGCTTCCGCTGACGATCATAGCCGCCAGCTTCTCTGCCGCTTCATACCAGCCGTCAGCCGTCGTGATGGAATCAAAATCGATTGCTGCGGCAGCCAGTGCCTCATCCAGCACGAAATGCACATTGCCATCAAAATTCACACTGCCAACCTTGTAGATCGTCAGCCCTACATCCGGCAGCGGAGTCTGGTTCCCCTCCTCATCCGCCTGCTGAACCGTCAACGTCAGATTACCCATTGTTCCAGCTACATAATCCCCGGCGAAAACCGGCTGCAAAACACTCGTGACCAGCATAGCCGTCAGCATCAGAACAGCCAGAAGGCTCCGGAATATTTTCCCTTGCTTTCTTCTATTTTTCATCGCTCTCTGCCTCCTCTTTCCTTTCTGAAAGCTGTTTCATTCTGCGTTTTTTATCCTTGCGGCGGACAATCAGGTAAATCAGCAGAATCAGAATAACAAGCGCTGCCGCACCGCCGGCAAGAACCCTCTTCGGATCCACAACCGCAAGCTTCTGCGGAATCGTTTCGTCATTCTTAGTAACTTCTTCCTCCACATACTTCGTCCGAATACCACGAACAAGAAGTCTGTGGGTATTCACCGCATAAGGCGTACACGTAACCAGTGTCACATGATCCTCGCCCTCAACAATATCCAGGTCACTGGTCTCATCCGGAAGCACCGTCTTGATCTGATCCACCTTGTAGGCCAGATGCTTGCCAAGAATGTTCAGGATAAAAATATCTCCCTTTTCCATCTGATCCAGATCTGTAAAAAGCTTCGCATTAGGAAGACCTCGATGCGCCGCCAGAACCGCATGGGTGCTCTTGCCTCCGATAGGAAGACTGGTGCCCTCCACGTGGCCCACACCCTTTTCCAGCACGGTCTTGCTCAGTCCGTGATAGATAGCCAGCTTCACTTTGATCTTTGGAATCTCGATACTGCCCATCAGTCCGTCACCGTTAGGATCCAGGACTCTGTCATAAGGATGACTCAGCTCATAAGTATCCTCTTCCTCAAAAGCATCTACAATGGCATTCACCGGATGCTCGGCATTATACTCCTTCGCCTCTTTCCACAGCCTGTCATAGTCGTTGTCCGAAAGCTCCGTTACCGCTTCCTCGTACTTACTGACCAGCTGGGCATTACGGTACTGGTTCCACATATCACTGATCGTAGGATAAAGGAACACTCCCCGCCCCCGCCAGAAACACCAGGCG
>ENA-OQAZ01001244-OQAZ01001244.1-human-gut-metagenome-genome-assembly--contig:-NODE-1244-length-12519-cov-2.852485_pt1 | contig 12519 bp, 14 predicted proteins | sample MGYA00242737_ERZ504531 | MGnify/ENA primary metagenome ERZ504531 (study PRJEB26092, sample SAMD00036244) | human gut metagenome | host: Homo sapiens | study: EMG produced TPA metagenomics assembly of...
ATCCGCCCATACATAAACCGGCGTCTGAGCATCAAAATCCACCTGAATCTCATTCTGTTCGAGCAGGATCTTCGACGCGTTCACAACGCCGCGAACCAGTTCCGTCAAATTGAAACGATCCATCACCGGCTTATCGTTTCCGCTTTCCAGAGAAGACAATGTCAGAAGCTGCTTAACCATCTTGTTCATCTTGTTGGCCTCATCAACAATAACGTCACAATAATAGTCGCGGCTTTCCTTCTCCTCGCCCATTCCTTCCTGAAGACCTTCCGCGTATCCCTGGATCAGGGCGATCGGTGTCTTTAACTCGTGAGAGACATTTGCGATAAAGTCTTTACGCATCTCATCGATCTTTGTCTTCTCTTCGATGTCCTTCGTGAGCTGGTTATTTGCCGACTTAAGCTCTGAGATCGTTTCCTCCAGACGCTCTGACAATGTGTTCATACTGTTTCCAAGAACCTGAATCTCTTCCATATCATGTTTTCCAGACTCATACTTCGCATTAAAATCGAGATCTGACATGCGCTCCGAAAGATTCGACAACTTATAGATCGGCATCGTGATCTGTTTTGCCACCAGATATACGACCAGAGCACCGATCAATACGGCGATCATTCCCACATAGAGCAGAAACTGATTCGCGAGGCGGACACTCTCACCAATACTTGACAGCGGTGCGCTCATGATAAAGGCAGTGCTGTTATCGGAGAAAAATCCCCAGCTCTCCAAGTACATGCTCTCCCGCTGAGGATCGTATGTTTTCTGGATCTTATACTGGTCGTTTTCCTCCAGAATCGTGTACTTGGCCTTTGCCCAGCCGAAAATATAGCGGTCAATGCGGTCCTTTAAAAACTTCGTATCACGGGATGTTGAATAGACCGTCGCATCCTCCGTGCTGTTGTCAATGATCAGGACAGAAACATTGGCGCTGTCGCTGAAATTTCGGATCAGGCGCTGCAAATTTCCTTCCGTGATATTTCCGTCAGCATCCTTTTCTCTTCTCATGGCGTCTTCGATGGAAATCCCGTTTTCCTTGTTCTCCTCGATCCGGGAGTCGATGGCCTCGTAGGCGCCATTTAGCGCCTGTACCTTCTTTGTTACATAGAAATCTTCCAGACACCACTTATTGACGCCCCAGATCACTGCCAGGATCACAGCGATCAGGCCAATAAACGTGACCGTCAGTCTGGATCGTATCGATTTCATCATCCATCCACCTCGAGTTTATATCCCATGCCCCAAATAGTCTTGATATTATCGCCTTTCGGACCAAGTTTACTTCTCAGCTTCTTTACATGGGTATCAATGGTTCTGGCATCCCCGAAATAATCGTAATTCCATACATTGTTAAGAATCTTCTCTCTCGATAAAGCGATCCCCTGATTCTCCACAAAATAAGTCAGAAGTTCAAACTCTTTGTAACTGAGTTCGATCGGTTTTCCATCGATCTTCACCATATGTGCTGCTTTATCAATCTCGATCCCGTCCGCATGAAGCAGATCATCCGAAGCAAGCGCATTGGTTCTGCGCAGAATCGCAGTAACTCTTGCAACCAGGATCTTCGGGCTGAACGGTTTGGAAATGTACTCATCCACACCGAGTTCAAACCCCTGAAGCTCGTCCCTCTCTTCACTTCTTGCGGTCAGCATAATGATCGGAACCTTTGATTCTTTACGGATCTCACGGCAGGTCTGCCAACCATCCATATGCGGCATCATGACATCCAGGATGATCAGTGCAATATCTTTTTCCTCATAAAAAATGTCCATTGCTTCCATACCGTCTCCGGCTTCGAGTACCGCATATCCTTCTCTTTCCAGGAAATCGCGCACCAATTTGCGCATACGGCTTTCATCATCTACTACAAGAATTTTCAGTTTATCCATAACTCTCACGGGCTCCTTTTATCACTTTATTTCTAATTATACACCAGAATAGCAGATAATTGTGTTCTTTATGTGAAAGAAGAACAACAGGATCGTAGTTTCGTATTTATTTTTATCCTAAAAAGCCAAGATGCTCTAACAAAATCTTCAGGCCAAGCAGAATAAGGATGACCCCACCGACAATTTCGGCTTTGTTCTTATAGCGGGCTCCAAAGACGTTACCAATCTTTACTCCGGCAAAGGAAATGATGAAGGTCACGATTCCGATAAAACAGACCGCCGGAATAATACTTACCTTAAGAAATGCAAAGGTAATTCCTATAGCGAGTGCATCAATGCTGGTTGCTACTGCGAGAAGGAACATGGTCTTCACATCCAGGCTTGCATCGGCTTCCTCTTCGTCATTGTCCAATGCTTCGTGAATCATATTTCCACCAATCAGCGCAAGTAATACAAATGCGATCCAGTGATCTATAGAAGCAATGGATTCCTGGAACTGCGCTCCTAAAATATAACCAATTGCCGGCATCAATGCCTGAAATCCGCCAAACCATAAGCCAACAATAGCCGCCTTTTTGAAAGTGCACTTCGGCATAGCAAGTCCTTTACAGACAGAAACTGCAAATGCATCCATGGACAGCCCTACTGCAATCAAAAACAATTCAATTAAACCCATAATTTTTCTCCTTTTTAAAGCTAATCATCTTATCCAATGTGAAAATAATTGTCTGCGGCAATGCTTTGCCTGCACTTGGCTCATCGTATATAATCGAGCAGGCTGACTCCTACTCGATTTGTATACTTTGTACACCATCTCGCTTAACAGCTTGATGATGTACATTCGCCAAATGCAGATACTTGTGCAAGCACAAATCTGCACTTGGCTCATCGTATGCACAAAAAAAGACTTATTCGTAGCGTAAAATACTACGAATAAGTCTCATTATTTAAAGCTATGCCAGACAGCCATTGCTGTCAGTATGTTGACAAAGCTACGTCATCGCGCCAACTACTCCCTTATCGATAAAAATTATTATATCGGGCAGGTTCTTTTCTGTCAAGCCTGATTCTCTGCAAATTCAGATCAGACTCATTCTCCAAAATCAGCTTTTGACTGCTACGCCATGATCGGCTTTAATGCTTCTGCGAATTTGTCTTTCTTTGCCTGTGCTTCTTCCAGATCTTTTCCAAGTGTTGTGTAATAGATCTTAATCTTCGGCTCTGTTCCTGAAGGACGAACAATAACAGTCTCGCCATCTTCCAGTTTGTAGATCAGTACATTCGCAGAAGGAAGTCCGGTTTCTTCCGGTTTAGTGTAATCTGTAACAGATGCAACCTTGATTCCGGCTACTTCTGTGAGCGGATTCTTACGAAGGTTTTCCATGATACTTGCCATCTTGTCCATTCCGCTAAGTCCCGGGAATTCAAAGCTGTCTACTTTGTTCAGATAACGTCCGTACTGCGCGTAGATTTCTTCCAGTCTCTGCTTCAGTGAGCTTCCGATGCTTCTGTAGTAAGCTGCCATTTCACAGATCAGCATAGATCCGATAACAGCATCTTTATCACGTACATACGGTCCTGCAAGGTATCCGTAGCTCTCTTCAAATCCAAAGATGAAACGGTCTACTTCTCCGGCTTCTTCAAGCTGTGCGATCTGGTCACCGATCCACTTGAATCCGGTAAGTACGCTTCTGAGTTCCACACCGTAATGCTCTGCAACTGCATCTGCAAGCGGAGTAGATACGATTGATTTTACAGCAACTGCTTTCTCAGGCATGGTTCCTTTTTCAATACGTCCTGCGCAGATGTAATCGAGAAGCAGAACACCGACTTCGTTACCACTTACCAGTTCGTAAGAACCATCCGGACACTTCATTGCAATACCTACACGGTCTGCATCCGGGTCTGTTGCAAGCATCAGATCTGCATCTGTCTCTTTTGCAAGGTTAAGTCCAAGCTCCAGAGCTGCAAAAATTTCCGGGTTCGGATAACTGCAGGTCGTGAAGTATCCGTTTGGATATTCCTGTTCCGGAACGATTGTGATATCTGTGATTCCGATGTCTTTTAATACCTGTGTTACCGGAACAAGTCCTGAACCATTGAGCGGACTGTATACCAGCTTCAGTCCTGCTGTCTTGCAAAGTCCCGGTCTTACCTGACGTGATTCGATCGCTTCATAAAGCGCCTTCTTGCAGTCATCTCCTACGAAACGAATCAGCCCTTTTTCTACACCTTCTGCGAAGGATATGTATTTTGCACCTGTGAGGACATCTGTCTTCTGGATTTCAGCATATACGATTGCTGCTGCATCATCTGTCATCTGGCATCCGTCCGGTCCATATGCTTTATAACCATTGTATTTTGCCGGGTTGTGGGATGCAGTTACCATAACTCCTGCATTACAGTTATAATAACGTGTCGCAAATGAAAGTGCCGGCACCGGCATCAGCGCGTCATAGATTCTGACATTGATTCCGTTTGCTGCCAGAACACCTGCTGCTGTCTTTGCAAATACATCACTCTTCAGACGGCTGTCGTAGCTGATTGCCACAGTCTGTGTGCCACCCTGTGTCTTAACCCAGTTCGCCAGTCCCTGTGTTGCCTGACGTACTACATAAATATTCATACGATTCGTTCCTGCTCCGAGAACTCCACGAAGTCCGGCTGTTCCAAACTTCAGAGCTACAGCGAAACGATCTTTTATCTCTTCGTCATTTCCTTCAATTCTCGCTAATTCCGGACTCAGATCGGCATCTTCCAGATCTGCTTCCAGCCAACGTTTGTACTCTTCCTGATACATCTTGACCACTCCCTACTATAATTTGTTCTTATTTTTGTACATTTTGACAAAAATATACTTTAAATATACCATATCTTTGACTAACCCGCAATGATTTGGGTAAGAAAAGTCCGTTAAAACATTCTTCATTTTGAGAAAATTTTGCCTTAAGTCCTTCGTAAACAATAATCTGTCTTACTCCATTCCAAACGTTTTCATTGTATCCACAAACTTCCCGTCCTAAATTTTTTAATTTTTGCTACATCATCTGTGCCCAATATTTTATATGCTGTCTCAACATCCTGAAAACAAAGTGCTTTCCGATACATCATGAATTGTTCCATTGATGAAAATTTAATCCCATTCACTTCAAACTCTGATAAATACCAATTTCCTAAATATCCATTTTCTTCATCTGGATTATGAAAACAAATAATCTCCATCACTGTTCACCCAATCTTTCACTACAATCATACCAGATTTATATCTTTCCTGCCATCGCAACAAGCACTTTCATCACCCCGCTAGCACCATCACCCAGATTGGATTCATCTTCACCTTCCTGAGCAAGATCACACATACCACAAATATTCCAACCATCAGCCAACTGGTATCAGATATCACCATTTTCCCGGAAACTCCCCAGAATGCTGTCTGCAAAATGGAAATTCCCGCCGATCCGATCAGTGCAACCACCGCCGGTCTGATTCCTCCAAGTATTCCCTGCAGCATGTCCATTTCCCGGTATTTTAAGTACAATTTTGCAATGATCGTCACGATAATGCAAGATGGTGTGATATATCCTAGTGTAGCCACAACCGCTCCCGGCATTCCGGTCAGTTTCATCCCAACAAAGGTTGCTGCATTGATCGCAATCGGTCCCGGAGTCATCTGGGAAATGGTGATCAGATCCGTAAATTCCGTCATGCTGAGCCAGTGATGCACATTTACGACCTGCCCCTGGATCAGTGGAAGTGCCGCATATCCACCTCCAAAGCTGAACAAGCTGATCTGAAAAAAGCTTAAAAATAATTGTATATAGATCATACTCTTTTCCTCCGTCTGTTCCAGATTGTCCGGATTACACCAAAAGCTCCACTTGCAATCACAATATAAATCACATTGATTCCCAATACACAGGCTGCTATAAAGCTGCAATCATAACAATCGTTGCCACATTATCTTTCTTTTTTATAATTCCACATCCCATTTCATAAGTGACCGAGCAATCACAGCTCCGACACCTGCCTGCATCCCTTCCAGCATCTGACTCACCAGATGATTATCCCGAAATGCATGATAAAAAGCAGAGATCAAAGAAATGATCACAAACGGTGGAATAATCGTTCCAATAATTGCAACCAGTGTTCCTGCAAGGCCGGCAAGCTTATACCCAACCACGATTGCCCCATTTACCGCAATCGGTCCCGGTGCTGACTGCGCGATTGCCACCAGATCCAGCATTTCATTTTCTTCAATCCAATGATAATCATCCACAAACTTTTTCTTCATCAGCGTAACGATCACATAACCGCCGCCAAATGTAAATGCACTTAGATATAATGTAGATAGAAAAAGTTTAACCAACACTTCTCTTTTATTCTTCATAATTTTTATCCTCCACCCATTAGTATATCTTTGCTTTATACAGATGTAAATTAAAATCCAGGTAAATTTCAAAATCTTTCCAATACAATTTTACCTCTTGACTTTTCCAACAATCTCATTTATCATATATAACATATCAATTTAGTAGGTTTATAAAGGAGTGACACAGAATGGACATCTTATGCTTTGGCGACTCAAACACATATGGCTACAAACCGGACGGAACCGGCAGATTTGACACCAACACACGCTGGACCAGTCTGCTTCAGAAGAAGCTGGGTGCTGACCACCGTGTGATCGAAGAAGGTCTTTGTGGAAGAACCACTGTATTTCAGGATGATCTTCGTGAGGGACGCCGTGGACTTGATCTGATCGGTGTCACGATGGAAATGCATAACCCTATCGATCTCCTCATCGTTATGCTCGGAACCAACGACTGCAAAACAAGATACAATGCGTCCGCAGGAACCATTGCCAAAGGATTGGCTCAAGTCATCCAAAAAGCCCGTAAAAACGCTTCTCAGCCTTTTGATCTCCTCGTCATTTCACCGATCCATCTTGGTGAAGGTGTTGGCGATCCTGGCTTTGATCCGGAATTTGATGAAAAATCCGTAGAAGTTTCAAAAAAGCTTGCTGAAGAATATCACAAAGTGGCACTTCTGCATCATGCAGCATTTCTGGATGCCTCTGCTTTCGCATCTCCGAGTACAACCGACCGCGAGCATCTGGATGCAGCCGGTCACGCTGCACTTGCTAATGCAATCTATGAAAAAGTTATCGATATGCAAAAAGAACTGGAAAAAGCGGTATAGATTTTTAACGTCTATACCGCTCTTCGTATTCGTATTCTTCATTAAATATAAATCCGCATGATATTGATCACAAATCCAATCGCCCCAAGTGTCATAAACACAAGCGCAGCTCCTGCTGCCTTTTTTCTTGTTTTAATCTTTTCCTGATCTTCGATGCTCATATTCTGGACCGGATATTTTCTTCTACCGATCAGATAAAGAATCAGTCCACTTGAATTATTTCCATTCATCGCCCAAAATCCCCAGAATTTCGGGTGCTTTAAGCCTCTTGCTTTGCATCTGATACCGTCATCTGATAAATCTGCCATGCGGTGCAGATTGCTCCTACCAACGCAATTGCTCCGCTTGCTACTGCTGCTATTTGATTCCATCCCATAATAATCTGCCTCCTAAATCCGTTTGATAATCTGATAAAGCAATACCGATGAACTCATGATTACCACACAAAATACAATTACCAGATAATAGGTTCCTTCCGGCAACAGCATGTTCAGCGCAATCAACAGTATCATCAGTATAATATTTAAAAGAATTGCTCCAGTCAGTTTTTTGTTGCTTTTTACAACATTTGTACTCTCTTCCAGATGTTCTGCCATCTTCTGATCTCCTTTCAACAGTTCATCAAGACTTACGGAATATAGATCACTAAGTGCAATGACACTGATAATATCTGGATACGATTTTTCATTTTCCCAATTGGAAATAGTCTGGCGGGAAACATCGATTTTCTCTGCAGCCTTCTCCTGGGTAAGCCCGGCTTCTATCCGTGCATTTTTTAGTTTCTTTCCTATTTCCATAATTCCTGTTTCTTCCTTTCACGGACATCATTCCATATAGAACACCAAAAGTCTATCAAACATCTTTTACAAATGGCATTTTTGCCTGTCAAAATTCTTTTACACCGGCAAATATACCTGTATCTTACCATCCGGAGAGATTTGTATCAAGAAAACTATGGCACTTTCTCCTCGCATCTGTTAAAATAGGATTTCAGAAACGGAGGTTTTGAAATGCTAAAATCTTATGTCTGTTTTGACCTGGAAACAACCGGGCTTGACCCACTATATAATGAAATTATTGAAATCGGAGCACTGAAAGTCCGCGACGGAAAGGTTGCCGAACGTTTTATGGAATTCATTCATCCACAGGAAGAGATTTCCCCGATGATCACGAATCTCACCGGCATTACGAATGAAATGGTTGCAAATGCCAGACCTGCCGATACTGTGATCAGTGATTTTCTTGAATTCTGTGAAAACGATGTCCTGATTGGCCACAATGTAGGCTTTGATTACAGCTTCATGAAATCAGGTGCTTCCAATTTAGGACTTACTTTTGAAAAATTTGGAATCGACACAATTTAAGATTGCCCAGCGCACCTTAAAATCACTTCCCTCCAAAAGTCTCTCCAGTCTGTGTGAATACTACCAGATTGAAAATAAAGCTGCGCACCGCGCCTACTATGATGCACTTGCCACAGCCAAGCTGTATCAGACACTGGCACACTATTTTGAAAATGAGGATCCTTCTCTTTTCAAGCCACAGCAGCTTACATACAAAATAAAAAAAGTGCAGCCTGCCACAGCAAAACAAGTTGCTCTTTTGCAGAGACTGTACAGCCAGAAGAAAAAAGTACCGGAATGGAATCCGGATACGATCACGCGCAGTGAAGCATCTCGGCTGATTGATTCTTTGCTGAAATCCAAAGTAATTTAAAAGCATCGTCTGCAGATTCCCGTTATCTCAGAAACTAAAAAGATAGAGTCCGTCTTGAAAAAATTTTTCTTCTCATAAACGTACTCTATCTTTTTTTCTTATCCCAGATACGCGATTGCCTCTTCTCTTGTTCCGGAAACGCGTCTTGCATCCTCTGGTATCAGAAACTTCCAACTTCCAAATTCTATTTATTTACCTTCCAGTTTTCCAAAAGTTTTAATTCTATTTTTGTGCCATTCGGCAGTGAGAACCAGTGGTCGTTGATTGCTTTTACCGGATAAGCCTTGATCTTTTCCATCGTTTCTTCCACGGAATCCACCGCGATTGAAATGTGGTCGTAGCCATTTTCTCCCTCTGTGTTAATTTCTTCCATTTCACAGAGCTGGATTCCTTCTTCGTACCAGCATTTTCTTCCCGGTTTTTCACCGATCTCTCTCCACATATGCATTTCAAATACATCTTCAAAAAATTTCTGTGCATTCTCGTAAGATGCCGTTCTGATTGCTGCATGATCTATCTTTGCCATATTCTATATCCTCCTATTTTCGAAGTTTATGTTCTATTTTAGGATAATTCATTTTGTGAGAGCGTGCAAGAAAAACAATGATATGAGGAGATAGATAAAAGTTATTGACAAATACGGTTGTGACACCCGTCTTCATACAACTGGCACTCAAACTTATTTGTTGCAGAGATGTGATGTGTGGGAGCCATTAGCTATCATATATGTAAAAGTTTCAAGACATTGGACAATGTAAACATACCGTTTTTCCATGCAAAAAGAAGTCCCAAACAAGGACTCCTTCTTTAGTAGCGGGAACTGGATTTGAACCAGCGACACCGCGGGTATGAACCGCGTGCTCTAGCCAACTGAGCTATCCCGCCATATGAAATTTACAACTTATGTTGTAGTGGGACCAATAGGGCTCGAACCTATGACCCTCTGCTTGTAAGGCAGATGCTCTCCCAGCTGAGCTATGATCCCTCATCACATTTATGCGACTTGTTTAGTCTACTATTATTTTCTACAAATGTCAATACTTTTTTTCAGTTTTTTTACAGATTTTTTTTACAGATTTTCTCTTTTTTCGTCAGCATATCTCCCCCTTACTTCCTGCTTTCCAGACCATTACCTGTAGATTTCTTCCCAATGCTCTTTTGTCATAACATTCGTATGTTCAACCCGCACCTCATGTAAAAGCGGCACAGGAACTTCATTACAGGTATGATGATAAACAAATCCCAGCTTTTCCTGCACTCTTTTTGATTTCAGATTGCCATCATAATAAGCGCACCAGATTGTTGTCATGCCAAGATCTTCAAATCCATGTCTCAATAACTCTCTGGAAGCTTCCGGCATATAGCCTCTTCCCCAGAATGGCTGTCCAAGCCAATATCCAAGCTCGCACTCATCGTCACGCTTTTGTTTTATTCGTGTATCCATTCAGTTTCAGTTCCACAGCACCTATCGCAATATTATTTTCCTTTTCACAGATTGCGTAGCACTCTGCTCCATCAAATACATTTTTGATGACAGCTCTGCTTTCCTCCACACTCTTATGCGGCGGCCATCCTGCAGCAGGTCCGATCTCCGGATCTTTTGCGTATTCAAACAGACTTTCCGCATCTTCCTCTGTCCATTTTCTCAGTATTAATCTTTCGGTCTCCAGCATACTCTTCCACCTCAGTCTTTATATTTAAATTTTTAATAAATTTGTTTTCTTCAAATTCTATTCTATACGTTAATCTGCTGTCTCAGTATATCATAAGGATTTTATAGTTTCAACATTCCACATTTGCATGGTTATACGTAAAACGTATTTCAATAATTCATTTTTTCTATATATTGTCCTATTTATAGTTATTTTACACATTTCACCATATGCATTGACTAACTCATTCGTCATTTTGTACAATATTTTATATGGATAGCGACAAAATATATGGATACTAACAAATCGTCATTGTATAAAAGGAGGAAATGAAAATGGCTGATTATGAAAAAATGTGGGAAGACCTTGGGATGGATGTCAAAAATCATGACAATCTCTGTCAGGTTCTTCCGACAGCAGTTGGGGATGTATTTATGACACAGGAAAACCGCCCGAAGGCAATGGACTTCTGGGATATGGTCATCGCTGAGGTGCACGGTATCCGCCCGGCCGAACTCATTGAAGAGCAGAAAAAAGGACGCAAGGTATTCGGAACCTTCTGCGTATATGTACCGGATGAAGTAATCATCGCTGCAAATGGTATCGTAACCGGACTTTGCGGCGGTTCCCAGTTCTGGGTTCCGGACGGCGAAAAAGTCCTTCCGAAAAATGTCTGTCCACTTGTAAAAGCTTCTGTAGGAGCAAGACTTGGACGCACCTGCCCATTCTTCCGTATTGCAGATATGTATGTCGGGGAAACTACCTGCGACGGCAAGAAGAAAGCTTACGAAATCCTTGGAAAAGACGTTCCAATGCATATTATGGATGTTCCACAGATGAAGCGTGAAAAAGATATTATCAAATGGAAAGAAGAAATTACAGATTTTGCAAAGATTGTAGAAGAATTTACCGGAAACAAAATCACACCGGAAAACCTTGCGGAAGCGATCAATATCTGCAATGAGAAACGTAAAGCTCTTCAGAGAGTTTATGACTGCAGAAAATCAAAATGTCTGCCGATTTCCGGACGAGATGCTCTGCTCATGACCCAGATTTCCTTCTTCGATGATCCGGTACGCTGCGCCCAGATGTGTAACCGTCTGGCTGACGAACTGGAACAACGAATCAAGGATGGTGTATCTGTTGTACCAGAAGGCACAAAACGTATCCTGATCACAGGAACGCCTCTTGCAGTTCCGAACTGGAAATTACATAACATCATCGAGACAAGCGGCGCTGCTGTTGTCTGTGAAGAGATGTGTACAGGAACAAGATATTTTGAAAATCTTGTAGACGAATCCGGTGAAACACTGGATGATCAGTTCATGAATCTGTCCAAACGTTATATGAAGACAAACTGTGCATGCTTCACACCAAATACGGGACGTATCGACGATATTCTCCGTATGGTCGACGAATATCAGGTGGACGGCGTCATCGACTGCAGTCTGATGTTCTGCTGCCTGTACGACACAGAAAAGCTTGCAGTTTCTGAAGCATTGAAGGCGAAAAATATTCCGGTACTCTCTCTGGAAACAGATTACACCGATAAAGATGCTGAACAGCTTCGTACAAGAATCGGAGCATTTGTGGAGATGCTGAATCAGTAAAATGGAAGAAAAAAATAAACATATCCGCTATTATATTCTCTTTGACAATCACACACAGGGCATGATGCTCCATGAGCTTCTGGATAAGCAAGGTCTTCCTAACCGTATTGCTCCTGCCCCGCGTGACACTGACGGCAAAGCTGCCTGCGGAATGGCGCTTCTGATCCATCCGGATGACATTGATGCCGTCAGGACATGCATCGAAGAGAATCATGCCGAATATGTAAACATCGTTCCATTGGAAAATCAGTTGCAGAAAAAGAGAGACCGATATTGTTAAATGCAAAGTATACGATAAATGAGGAGAGAGCCAAAAGCTCTCTCCTCATTTTAACTCATCATATTCAAAAACCGCTGAACCATCTCATTTTCAGCGGTCTTACAGGTATGGACCTGTGGAGATCGAACCCATGTCCCGAAGCTCTTAACCATAAATCGGAGACATACTTCCCTCAA
>ENA-OQAZ01001246-OQAZ01001246.1-human-gut-metagenome-genome-assembly--contig:-NODE-1246-length-12510-cov-1.761689_pt1 | contig 12510 bp, 15 predicted proteins | sample MGYA00242737_ERZ504531 | MGnify/ENA primary metagenome ERZ504531 (study PRJEB26092, sample SAMD00036244) | human gut metagenome | host: Homo sapiens | study: EMG produced TPA metagenomics assembly of...
AAACGATTTATTGATTTTTTGACATGGGATCTTATAAATAATCCGAGGAACTGCTTTTTTGAAATGATAAAACAAAAACCGCCAGAATCAAATTCTGACGGGTTAAGCGTGCGTTAGAGGATTCGAACCCCGGCCTTTTGGTCCGTAGCCAAACGCTCTATCCAGCTGAGCTAAACGCACATTTTTGTTTGTGTTGTTCGGTTGTCCCTCACAACAAAGCCTATTATAAGGGAGAGGTAGTCAAATGTCAACACTTTTTTTTGAAAAAATTAAATTTTTTTAATTTTTTATGAAAAACAGGCAAAAATTAGTGGGAATTTGCGTTTGAAAGAAAGAAATGATGTGCTAATGTTAGTAAGAGAATACACAGGGAGGGTATACAAATGAGAGCAAGTGGTGTGTTGATGCCTGTTTCTTCTTTGCCGTCCAAATATGGGATCGGCTGTTTTTCGAAAGAGGCATATGAATTTGTGGACTGCCTGGAGCGTGCAGGCCAGTCAAAATGGCAGGTCCTTCCATTAGGGCCTACCGGATATGGAGATTCTCCGTATCAGCCGTTTTCCACATTCGCAGGTAATCCGTACTTTATCGATCTGGATATGCTGGTGGAAGAAGGTCTCCTTTTTAAAGAAGAATGTGAACAGCTGCAGTGGGGATGGGATCCGAGATTTGTAGATTATGAAAGAATCTACTTTTCAAAAAATGAGATTTTGAGAAAAGCGTACGGGCGTTTTGATGCAGATGATAAATTTTATGCTTTCTGTAAAAAAGAGCAGGAATGGCTGGAACCGTACTGTCTGTTCCGTGCCATCAAGGACAGCCAGAACGGTGCACTGTGGACAACCTGGCCGGAAGAACTGCGAAAGAGTGATTCCAAAGAAGTGCAGAATAAGAAAAAAGAACTGGAAAAAGAGATGGAATACTACCAGTTTCTGGAATATGAGTTTGACTGTCAGTGGAACAAACTGAAAGCATATGCTAATAAGAAGGGAATCACCATTATCGGAGATCTTCCATCTATGTGGCTATTGACAGTGCGGATGCATGGGCGAATCCGATGATGTTCCAGATGGACGAGAATGGTGTGCCAAGTGCTATTGCAGGCTGTCCCCCGGATGCATTTTCAGCGGACGGCCAGATGTGGGGCAATCCGTTGTATGATTGGGAAACACAGAAAAAAACCGGATATAAATGGTGGATTCAGCGTATGAAGAGAAGTCTTGTATTATACGATACCGTGCGCATCGATCATTTTCGTGGATTTGCAGAGTATTATGCGATTCCGGCGGATGCAGAAAATGCATTGGAAGGAGAATGGAAGGAAGGTCCAGGCATCGATCTGTTCCGGGCGATGGAAAAAGCACTGGGAGATATGGATGTGATCGCGGAAGATCTTGGAACTTTGGATGAGAAAGTTTTTGATCTGATGGACGAGACAGGATATCCGGGGATGAAAGTCCTGCAATTTGCTTTTGATTCCGGTAATACAAACTTTTATCTGCCGCATCGCTATAAGAAAAACTGTGTCGTATATACAGGAACTCACGACAACGATACGACAAAGGCATGGTATTATGGCATGAACGACTGGGCGAGAGAGTACTCCAAAGCATATCTGAATAATTATGACCGCCCGTGGGAAGACATCCCGTGGGATTTTATCCGGGCAGCAGAAGCCAGCGTTGCTGATCTGGCAGTGATTCCGATGTGGGATCTGTTGTGCTGTGGCAGCGAAGGAAGAATGAATCATCCATCCACACTGGGGGAAAACTGGAAATGGAGGATGCTTCCGGGCGAGTTCCGTGAGGATATCATCGGACGACTGCGCTGGCTGACAGATAATTTCCAGAGAATGCTTGTTCCTCCGAAAATCAAAGAAGAGCAGGAGGAAAACGAAGATGAAACAGATGCTTCAGTATCTGAAAGCGTATAAAAAAGAGTCGATTATTGCACCACTGTTTAAAATGCTGGAAGCCAGTTTTGAATTGCTGGTTCCGATCGTTATGGCAAACATCATCGATGTCGGTATCCAGAATGGCGACAAGCCGTATATCTGGAGAATGTGCGTGCTGATGATCGCACTGGGCGTGTTGGGACTGGTGTGTTCCCTGACGGCGCAGTATTTTGCTGCAAAGGCGGCGATGGGATTTGGAACGGCGCTGAGAAAGGCACTGTTTGGACACATCAACAGCCTGAGCTATAACGAACTGGATCAGATCGGAACGCCGACACTGATCACCCGTATGACCAGTGATATCAACCAGGCGCAGACCGGTGTCAATATGATGCTCCGTCTGTTCCTGCGTTCTCCGTTCATCGTCATCGGAGCAGTTGTGATGGCTTTTACTATCAGCGCAAAACTGACGATCATTTTCCTGATTGCAGTACCGTTCATCGGACTGGCAATTTATCTGATTATGCGTATCACTGTACCGATCTATAAAAAAGTACAGAGTATTTTGGATCAGATCGTGCTTCATACGAGAGAAAATTATGTAGGTGCCAGAGTGTACGTGCATTTTCCAGGGAAAAGATGAGACGGAACAGTTTGATGAAATCAGCGGCAACCTGAAAAATACACAGCTGTATGCTGGTAAGATTTCTGCACTGATGAACCCGATCACCTATGTGATGGTCAATATCGCGATCCTGTGTATCCTGTGGTTTGGCGGCTGGCAGGTACAGATCGGCAGCGTATCCCAGGGACAGATTGTGGCGCTGGTCAATTATATGAATCAGATTCTGCTGGCGCTGGTTGCACTGGCGAACCTGATTGTTGCAGTAACAAGAGCACTGGCTTGTGCGATACGTATTAATGAAGTTTTCCGGGTAAACAGTTCTATGAAAGAGGGCGCTGAAGAAAAAAATACGCAGGAAAGCGGGAAACCGAGAGTCGTGTTTGACCATGTGACTTTTACTTATGGTGGGGCGCAGGAACCTTCTCTGACAGATATCAGTTTTTCGGCAATGCCGGGAGAAACGGTTGGAATCATCGGCGGTACCGGATCCGGAAAGTCCACACTGGTTAATCTGATTCCACGGTTCTACGACGCTACAAAAGGTTCGGTTACTGTAGACGGTCAGGATGTGAAAGCTTATACTTTCCGGCATCTGCGTGAGAAGATTGGTGTGGTTCCGCAGAAAGCGGTTCTGTTCCTGGGAACGATCCGCAGTAATCTGTTATGGCGGAAAAAAGACACAAAAGAGAGCGAACTGTGGAAAGCCCTGCAAATCGCCCAGGCAGAAGAAGTGGTGAAGAAGAAACAGAAAGGTCTGGATGAGAAGGTGGAGACCGGCGGACGGAACTTCTCCGGCGGTCAGAGACAGCGTCTGACCATCGCGAGAGCTCTGGTCGGCGGGCCGGATATTCTGATCCTGGATGACAGCGCATCTGCCCTGGACTTCGCAACGGATGCGGCTCTGCGCAGATCAATCAAAGAAAATACGAAAAAAGCAACCGTATTCCTGGTATCCCAACGTGCGGCAACCGTAAAAAATGCAGACCAGATCCTGGTGCTGGACGATGGAAGCTTGTGGGAAAAGGAACGCATGAGGAATTGTTCAAAACCTGTAACGTATATAAGGAGATCTGTATGTCACAGTTTTCCAGTCAGGAGGTAGCACAGTTATGAAAAACAAAAAGACCATAAACCGTGTCCTACAGCTGATCCGCCCGTATACCTATCTGGTGGTCAGTATTCTGGTACTGGCGGCAGTCACAGTAGCAGCTACCCTGTATTTGCCCATCCTGATTGGTAAAGGTGTGGACTGTATGATAGAGAAGGGCTGGTAAGCTTCCCGGATCTGAAACTGGTGCTGCTCCAGCTGGCAGTGGTGACTGCAATCTCTGCGATATCTCAGTGGGTGATGAGTCTTCTGACCAATAAAATGACATACAAGATCGTAGATGATATCCGCAGACGGGTATTTGCCCATATGGAAATTCTTCCGCTCCGTTATATGGATGCACACCAGCCGGGTGATGCGATCAGCAGAATTTCCACAGATGTGGATCAGTTTTCCGACGGTCTTTTAATGGGATTTACCCAGCTGTTTTCCGGTGTGATGACGATTCTCGGAACACTGGGATTTATGATATCCATCGATGGAAGAATCACGCTGATCGTGGTATTGATCACGCCGTTATCTTTTTTCGTGGCAAACTTTATCGCAAAACGTACATTTACCATGTTCCGTCTGCAGTCTGAGACGAGAGCAGAGATGACTTCTCTGGTAGAAGAAATGGTGGGAAACCAGAAAGTGGTTAAAGCATTTGCCTATGAAAAGAGGCGGAGGAACAGTTTGATGATATTAACCAGAGACTGCAGTCCTGCAGCCTAAAAGCGACATTCTTCTCTTCCATTACTAATCCTTCCACCCGTTTTGTCAACGGACTGGTATATACGGGCGTTGGTATTTTCGGTGCATTTTCCGCGATCCAGGGAAGAATTACCATTGGTCAGCTGAGTAGTTTTTTGAATTATGCCAATCAGTATACCAAGCCGTTTAACGAGATCTCCGGCGTGGTGACAGAACTTCAGAACGCGCTGGCATGTGCGGGAAGAATCTTTCATTTTCTGGACGAAGAACCGGTACCGGAGAATGCGGCAGATGCTAAGACGCTGGATCAGGTGGAGGGCCGCGTGAGATTTGAGGATGTAAGCTTTTCTTACACCAGTGAGGTGCCACTGATCGAACATATGAATCTGGAAGTAAAACCGGGACAGCGGGTGGCAATTGTGGGTCCGACCGGATGTGGTAAGACGACAGTAATCAATCTGCTGATGCGTTTTTATGATGTAAATAAAGGAAAGATCACACTGGATGGTGTACCGATTCAGGATTTGACCTGGGAAAGTCTCCGTTCCAGTTACGGAATGGTGCTTCAGGAAACCTGGCTGAAAGCGGGTACGATCCGGGATAATATCTCTTACGGAAAACCGGATGCCACAAGGAGGAAGTGATCGAAGCAGCAAAACAGGCCCATGCCCACAGTTTTATCAAACGTCTTCCGAAAGGATATGACACGGTGATGGGTGAGGACGGCGGAAGCCTGTCCCAGGGACAGAAACAGCTGCTTTGTATCGCCAGACTGATGTTACTAAAACCGCCGGTACTGATTCTGGACGAGGCGACATCTTCCATCGATACGATGACAGAGATCCGTATCCAGAAAGCATTCCAGAAACTGATGGAGGGACGGACGAGTTTTGTGGTGGCACACCGGCTGTCTACCATTAAGGAATCGGATGTGATTCTGGTTATGAAGGACGGACACATTCTGGAAACCGGCAAGCATGAGGAACTGCTGGAGAAGAAAGGGTTCTATGCACAGTTGTATCAGAGTCAGTTTTGTAACGTGTAGATAGGATATGCAAAAAAGGGACGCGCCAGATCCCGATGAACATTCAGGCAACATGGGCAGGGGAACTTTGAACTAGCCGCTAACTTCGACTAAATCACGCGGTCAGCTGACCCGCGCGAAAGTCTACGTAAGCGTCGGATTTCAAAGCTTCCCCTAACCGCCCATAAAGTGTTGCCTGAACGTTCCATCCGGGATCTGGCGCTGTTTGTTTGCAAAGGGGAGGGTGTGAAGGTCGCAGGCGGGAAGTTGTGGCTGATAGCCCAAAATACGAACAAGTGAATTGGTTATTTATCTATCAGAAAATTATTAGTAGATGGGAAAATAGGGTGTTTAGGTCGATAAAATTGTGTGTGTAGTCTAGAGCGTGTCTGAAAAATCATTTCCGCAATCTGCAAGCCCCACTTTGCGGTATATTTTACCCTCATTCGGTTGCCGTAGCCCGCTACGCCGCCCTCATTCGGATAAAATCTCCCACAAACTGGGACTCGCAGCTCACGAAAAGCCTTTTTCAGACACGCTCTAGCCCGGATGAACCTGAAGAGTTACTGTTCACTGGTAATATTCCGCGAGGCGTGTTGCTGGCACGGAATGAACCGTAATCCTGAATAGGATGAATCCTGCAACTACAAAATGTAAATTGTCAACAATTCCATTATCTGGTATACTTAGCATATTAAATGAAAATTTGGAGGAAAGATTAATGAGTATAAAAGAAGAAATCCATGCTTTGACAGACGAGATGCTGACGAACCTGGGAAGACTGGTTGCCATTGATTCTCAGCTTGGGACACCGGCAGAGGGAATGCCTTTTGGAGAAGGACCTGCAAAAGCACTGGAAGTAGGACTGAAAATCGCGGATGAACTGGGATTTAAGACCGTGAATCTGGATAACTACTGCGGGATATGCAGAGATGGGTGAGGGAGAGAGATCGTTGGTATCGCCGGTCATCTGGATATCGTGCCGGCAGGTGGTGACTGGACACATGATCCGTTTACTCTGACACGTGACGGTGACTATGTGTACGGCCGCGGAACGACCGATGACAAGGGACCGGTGCTGGAAGCACTGTATGCGATGAAACTGCTGCGTGATTCGGGCATGAAATTAAACAAACGTGTCCGACTGATCATGGGATGTAACGAGGAAACCGGATCCAAATGTATGGAACACTATAATGAGGTTGCAGAGGAACTTTCCTGCGGTTTTACACCGGATGCAAGCTATCCTTGTATTCACGGAGAAAAAGGCGGCGTGCATATGATGGCCTATTCCAAAAACACAAAGATCATCTCCATGAACGGAGGATTTGTGGTAAATGCGGTCTGCGACTCCTGTAATACCGTGATCCCCGCAGAAGAGGGACTGAAAGAAAGACTGGAAACAGCACTTTCCGAGACGAAACTGCAGGAATATAAAGTGACCGAAGAAAAGGGAACTCTGAACATCTATGCCAAAGGTGTTCCGGCGCATGCAAGTACACCGACATTGGGTGTCAATGCAGCAGGTGTTACCTTCGAATGCCTGGAAAAAGCAGGATTTGAAGATGATTTTGTTACCTTCTATAATACTCATCTGGGAACTTCCTGCGATGGTGCAGGAATCGGACTGAAGTTTGCCGATGCTTACGGAGATCTTACTTTCTGTAACGGTATCGTAAAGACTGAGAACGGTGTAATCTCCTGTACCATCGATATCCGTGTTCCGGTTACTCTGAAAGAAGAGGAGCTTCGCAGCATGTGTGAAGGAAAACTGGAAGATGAAAATGGCCGTATCGAGATCCTGAATGTGGGAGAATCTCTGTTCTTCCCGGCAGATTCACCGCTGGTGACTGCTTTATACAAAGCCTATGTCGATGTAACCGGAGATACCGAGAACAAACCGATGGTAATCGGCGGTGGAACATACGCAAAATCCCTGAAAAATATCATCGCCTTCGGTCCGGAGATGCCGGGCATCGATTATCGGATCCACAGCGCGGATGAGTATATTCTGGTGTCAGGCATGGAAGAGTCTGTGCTGATTTATATGGAGGCAATCAAAAATCTGCTGGCTATCTGATGAGAGTCGGAGAAAAACTACTGTCAACATCCGGGGTAGAAGTTGACGGTAGTTTTTCTTTTATGGTATTTGATTTCCGTGTGCAACGAGTCAAAGTCTGTGTTTATATGAGAGTTGATCAGTGCCGGATAACCGGAGATAAATAAAGAGAGCATGCGCAGAAGGAGAAAAATATGGATGAGAGATTAAAACAACAGCTGGAATTTGTTCTGGAAATTGATAAAGAAAAGAATATTTTCCGCCAGACCCATCTGTCCGGTCAGGGCAGAAACGAAAACGATGCGGAACACGCATGGCATATGGCGATCATGGCGTATCTGCTGCGGGAATACTCCAACGAGCCGGTGGATATCGGACGGGTGATGCTGATGTGCCTGATACACGATATCGTGGAGATCGATGCAGGAGATACCTATGCATATGACGCAGACGGTCTGAAAACGCAGAAAGCCAGAGAAGATGCAGCAAAAGAGCGGATTTTTTCCCTGCTCCCGGAAGATCAGAAGCAGGAACTGGTTCGGATTGTCGATGAGTTCGAAGCATTTCAGACGCCGGAGGCGAAATTTGCCCGTGCCATGGATAACCTGCAGCCACTGCTATTAAACGACAGTAACGACGGCGGCGACTGGAAAGAACATGAGGTAAATGCTGAAAAAGTGTACGGAAGACAGCGAAAAACAAAACGCGGTTCAGAAAAACTTTTTGAAGTGACAGATCAGATTCTGAAAGAAAATATTGCAAAAGGGAATTTGCCGGAATAGTGGTAAATACAGAACACGGAATCTTTTGTCTGATAAAATTGGAGTAGACATAAAGAATATAATTTATCAGAATTGGCACCTTCCAGCCTGGTTTTCCATAATGTAATATTATGAAACAGACCCAGGAGGTTAGGATGAAACAAGTAAAATTCATAACAGGGCTGATGGTTTTCGGGGTGCTCAGTCTGTTCGCGGGGTGTAAAGAAAAAGAGAATGAAGTGACAAAGATTACTCTGAATGAGGTGGCACATTCGATCTTTTATGCCCCACAGTATGTCGCACTGGAAAATGGATATTTTACACAGGAAGGCCTCGACCTCGAACTGGTGACCGGGTACGGGGCGGATAAGACGATGGCAGCGGTCATTTCCGGGGAGGCGCAGATCGGATTTATGGGAGCGGAAGCATCCGTGTACGCGTATCTTGAAGGCGCCAACGACCCGGTGATAAACTTCGCACAGGGAACCCAGCGTGCGGGAAACTTTCTGGTAGCAAGGGAAGAGATGGCGGATTTTCAGTGGAGTGACCTGAAAGGAAAAGAAGTGCTGGGAGGACGAAAAGGCGGTATGCCGGAGATGGTTTTTGAGTATATCCTGAAAGAGAACGGTCTGGATCCGGAAAAGGATCTTTCGATTGACCAGAGCATTGATTTTGGTTCTACGGCTGCAGCTTTCTCCGGTGGAAAAGGGGAGTTTACAGTGGAATTTGAACCGGCGGCCACGACACTTGAAAAGAACGGGGATGGCTTTGTGGTTGCTTCGCTTGGTGTCGATTCCGGTTATGTGCCCTATACTTCTTACAGCGCAAAGAACAGCTACGTCGAAAAACATCCGGAGATCATCCAGGCGTTTACCGACGGTCTGCAAAAAGGAGTGGACTATGTGAATTCCCACACGGCGGAGGAGATCGCGAAGGTGATTCAGCCACAGTTTAAGGAAAATGATCTGGATACGATAACAAGGATCGTGGAACGTTATCAGAGTCAGGATACCTGGAAAGAAAATCTGGTGTTCGAGAAAGAATCCTTTGAGCTGTTACAGGATATTCTGGAGAGTGCCGGAGAACTGGAAAAGCGGCAGATTATGAGAAACTGGTGACTACGATATATGCGAAAGAAGCAATGAAAAAATAGTGGAATTGAAAACAGATGTATCGGATAAACAGGTGACATAATATCAAAAAACTGTAAAAAAAGATCATATCCTCATAATAAAACGATAGGTGGATATGATCTTTTTGCGTTAGTTTTTCATCTCATACTGCATCATCTCATAATGAAGGATACATCCCTCATAAATCTCTGCAGGAAGCAGTGCACGGGCCACCAGTTTCGGTTCATTCTCCGGAGCGTCCTGACGTTCCAGGTGGCATAGTCGCCATCGATGGAAAGTACTTTATAATCACAGGTCAGCATCAGACCATCACCTCATTTCTCATGATATTTTTTTCATTATAACAAATTTTCTCGAAAATGCATCCATCCGGTGTTATAATTGGCGATAACAGAGTATAAAAAGTTACTGTTCAGCATAGATTCAGTGCATCGCGCAGCGTGTTACTGAGCACGGAGTGAACAGTAACTATAAAAAGGGGCGTAGAGAGTTGAAAAAAAGAAGATACAAATATCTTGCCGGAGTACTGCTGTGCCTTGCAGCGATAAATATACAGGTACCTGACACTGTTCTGGCAGGCACCTGGCAGCAGGAAGAAAACAACTGGTGGTATCAGGAGGAGGATGGAATCTGGCCGGCGTGGCAGTGGAAAGAGATCGATAATAAATGGTATTATTTTGATGAGAATGGTTACTGCGTTACCGGATGGCGAAAGATTGATGATAACTGGTATGATTTTGACAAAAACGGTGTGTTGCAGACCGGACGATGGATCGATGAGTATTATGTGGGAACCGATGGCAGGATGCTGACGGACACCTGGGTCGGCAGATATTGGGTAGACAGTGAGGGGAAAAAGGACACTTCGATAAAAAAAGAAAAAGACCTGCCATTAGAGAGTCTGACACTGAATAAGGAATCAATTACCCTGCTCCGGGGGGAGACGGCAAATCTTCTGACACAGTGGCAGCCGCAGGATACCACCCGGTGGAAATACATGCAGTGGACGAGTTCTGATCCCAGTGTGGCAGAAGTTTCCAGAGGAAAAATAACGGCCGTGGGAGAAGGCACTGCAATCATCACGGTCAGCATGGGAACGAAAGAAGCGACCTGCACGGTGACAGTAACGGACAGTGCGGTATGCAAGACAGCTTTGAAACTGCTGGATGCCCAGTACATCTGGGGAGGCAATGGACCCCAGGACGGAGGTGTGGACTGCTCCGGGCTTCTGATGTATGCGTATACACAGAACGGATATGATTTTGGTGCCGATCTGAACGCTGACAATTTTGCCGGTACGGGCAGGAGGTCAGCCGGGAAGAACTGCAGCCGGGAGATGCGATCTGTACCTGTTATAACGGGGAACGATATCAGCATATTTTATTGTATATTGGAAATGATATGGTGGTTGCTCCGAGTGCGGAGGACCGACGGTATGTTCTCTGGGATTGAGCTGTGAGCAGCATGTGAAGGGAACAAAATGCAACTGCCGAACATGGAACGCCCGTTAAATGAAAACGATCTTGTGAATGCAAAATTCGTCCGAATGGATCGTTATAAAACCTGAGAGAACGAACATTCAGAATACTTGGAAAAAACGGATGAGAAGTTTCTAAAATTTTCAAAAATATATTTGATATAAGCAAAATAATAATATATATATTACAGCAGAAGGAGAAAAAGATGAAAATTGGATTTATCGGATGTGGAAATATGGCGTCCGCGATGATCGGCGGAATCATAAAAAATCAGGTGGTAGCACCGGTGGATATCCTGCTTCCGCAAAAACAGAGGTCAGCCGTGAAAAGAAAAAAGAAGAACTGGGGATTGCAATGACTGCAGATAACCGGGAAGTGGCAGCATTTGCAGAAGTTCTGATTCTGGCAGTAAAACCATTTTATTATGAAGATGTGATCAAAGAGATCCGGGATGTTGTAGCCGATGATACCATTGTTGTTTCTATTGCACCGGGAAAGAAACTGACATGGATAGAGGGATTGTTTGAAAAACCGTTAAAGATTGTCCGCACCATGCCGAATACACCGGCACTGGTAGGTGAGGGCATGAGCTGTGTCTGCGGCAATGCAAAATGCAGTAGCGAAGATGTGGATACGGTCTGCCGGATCTTTGCCGGATTTGGAAAAACGGAGATCGTGGAAGAGGATATGATCGATGTGGTGGTCGGTGTAAGCGGAAGTTCACCGGCGTATGTATTTATGTTTATTGAAGCGATGGCAGATGCAGCGTGGCAGACGGCATGCCGAGAGCACAGGCGTACCGCTTTGCGGCACAGGCGGTACTCGGAAGCGCAAAAATGGTTCTTGAGACCGGTAAACACCCGGGGGAACTGAAAGATATGTCTGCTCTCCGAAGGGAACAACAATCGAGCTGTCCGGGTGCTGGAAGAAAAAGGACTGCGAAGTGCGGTTTTCGAAGCAATGAAAGCCTGTGTAAAAAAGGGACGGGAAGTATAAAATATAGAAATATAATGCGTATTTATGAAGAACATGACAGACGATTGAAGGATATGCAGGGAGGAAAGCGATGAGTAAAGTATATGTATTTCTGGCAGATGGATTTGAAGAGATTGAAGGACTGACTGTAGTGGATCTGTTGCGGCGGGCCGGAGAAGAGGTGGAGACAGTATCTATCATGGGAAGAAAAAATGATCGAAGGCTCTCATAAGATCAAAGTGGAGGCAGATGCCTCTTTGAAGAAACAGATTTTACAGAGGGTAAAATGCTGGTTCTGCCGGGAGGAATGCCTGGAACCAGACATCTTGGTGCATACAAACCGCTGACGGATATGCTGTGTGACTGGGATACAAAAGGAAAACAACTGGCAGCAATCTGTGCGGCACCAAGCGTTTTCGGGGATCTGGGTATCCTAAATGGAAAAGAAGCGGTATGTTACCCAGGATTTGAAGAGAGACTGACCGGAGCAACCATCGGAGAAGGAACAGTAGCGGTTACCGATCATGTGATCACAAGCCGCGGTATGGGAACGGCAATAGACTTTGCAGCGGCACTGATCGCACGGCTGCAGGATGAGAAAAAAGCAGAGGAAATCAAGGCATCTATTATTTACAGACAGTAATGCCGTGATGGAAGCATGCACGTTTCCGAGAGAAATTGTGCAAAGAGTCTTAAAAATCAGGAAAAAGCCCTTAAAACCGCAAAAAAAAGCTGGCGTTTTTTAAAGGGCTTATGATTA
>ENA-OQAZ01001247-OQAZ01001247.1-human-gut-metagenome-genome-assembly--contig:-NODE-1247-length-12486-cov-1.639939_pt1 | contig 12486 bp, 13 predicted proteins | sample MGYA00242737_ERZ504531 | MGnify/ENA primary metagenome ERZ504531 (study PRJEB26092, sample SAMD00036244) | human gut metagenome | host: Homo sapiens | study: EMG produced TPA metagenomics assembly of...
TATCTGACATGAAAAACATCCACAAAAAGCTCCCACCCTGCAGGATCTCTCCCGCACGTGGAAGCCATTCTGTTCTGATCTGAAATTTACTTCTCTTTCCGCCCCGTCCGATCTGCGTTTCCACAGGATCAAATGCGAGGAGAAGAACACCGGAACCAACGCTCAACATGATCCAGAGGACTCTGTGCGTGGTGTCACCGGTTGCCGGGTTTCCGGCAGAGAGTTTTCTTGTGTTCTGTGCGTCAGCTACAGAACTTGCCTCCGGGAATTCCGGGTTTGGCGGAGTATCTTTGTGTTCTCAGCCGGTGAAACAGCGCTCGGCGCGTTGACCGGTGTCGGAGAGCCGTTAGAGTTACCGTCTGGTTTACGCGGTGGTCTAGGACTCGGATCATCATTGTCATCACTGCCGCTTCCGCCGGAGCTCGGTCTGCTATATTTGTTCGTAAATACGATCTCGCTGGCCTTGCTGCCGTCTGCGCTTCCTGTGCTGGCAACGATCTCCGCATGAAGCTATTGTCCTCGCTTCTTAAAATCTGAACCGTCACAGCATAGGTACGGCTGTCATAAGTGAGCTTCAACCGATTATCCGTAATCTGCGTAATGCGGTAGATGTAGTTGCCCGGGCGCTTGTAAGTGATCGGGCCGAATTCCACTGTTCCGGTTTCTGCAGCATTCACGGTGACCTCAGTCACCTCCGGAAGCGGCGCATTGTTTTCCGCCTCGATCTTGAACTTATAGTCCAGTGACGGCGGGTTCTTTCCATCTATCTGTACCTTCACCGGAAGGTTTACAGTACAGCTGAACTCTTCCGCAAATGCCGCAAACGGAATCATGATCGTCATCAGCAATGCAAGAAGAAATATCATTCCAGGTAATCGTCTGCTTTTCTTCATACTCATCTGTTTTTCCATATCGCCACACCCCCTTTCCATAAAGGAGCGGGCCGCCCACCAGGAGACGCTTCTTGCAATGCAGAAGGCACAGTACCAGCAGTTAAGCCGTCACATCGAGAGCGTCCGACAGGCGAGACATGATCTCCGCCAGCACCTGAATGTGATCGACACTATTAAAACAGCGGGAAGACGGAGGAGCTGAAGGCGTACATTGCACAGTACCGTCAGATGCTCCCGCCGGATACGTTCTGTACCTGGTGCGAGAATTACGCGGTAAATACGATGGTCAACTATTATGTCGATGAGGCGAGGAAATCCGGTGTCGATATTTCCGTCAGCATGGCAGTCCCGCAGAAGCTTTCCATGAATGAGGCAGAGTTCTGCTCGGTCCTCGGGAATCTTCTCGAAAATGCCCTAGATGCCTGCCGGGAATATACCGGCAGCAACCCGTTTATCCGGCTCCGCGCGAAGGAGGAGAACAGCCACCTTGCCCTGACGGTCGATAATTCCTGCTCCTCCGCCCCGGTGGAGGAAAACGGACGTTTTCTCTCGACGAAGCATGACGGGTTTGGAACCGGAACCGCCTCGGTCCGCTCGATCGCGGAACATTATCACGGGGTCGTCACGTTCCGGTATGCGGACCAATGTTTTTTCGCCTCCGTGTTCCTCTGATCTGTGATTTGTGAGTTTTGGCTGATGTTTCAATTCAGGAACCGTGTATAGTAATCTTTTGCCGGATATTCTTGGAAATCCCCCACAGGGTTGTTTCATGAAGATATTTTAAAAGTCTAAAAAGGTCAGATTTCATCGAGGGTTATACATGCTATACATAAGCGTGTTATAACCCTCGACTTTTTGTTCAAGTTAGAGGTATAACGTCTATACAGTATAGGTATGCTATATCTATACGGAAGGGAGGGCATTATGCCAGTAACTGAGAAAAAAATATCCGGAATGGGTTCAAAAACATCGCGTAAAAGGGACTACCGTGAAAAAAAAGGGGAATTCTTATTATCTTTATAAAAGAACATCCCGGCGTGTAAAAGGAAAAAAATATCCGCAGCCAGTCGATACTTATATCGGCATTATTACTCCGGAGGGGTAATACAAAGCAACAAAAGGAAGGTATCTTTAACAGATGCAGAAGTATGGGAATACGGGTTTTCAAAAGCTGTCTGGGAATTGTGCCCGGATGACTGGAAAAAACCTTTAGGGGATGATTGGGAAGATGTGCTCTCCATTATTCTTTTAAGGCAATCTCCAACTTCTTATATCCAGAAAAAACGAACGATGAAAAACGAATCAGATTTTCGTTATCAGTTTGCAGCTCAAATATCGTCCCTGTCCCGCAGAATATATAAAAAATGGGGCGTGGGTCTGGAAGAACTGCGCAAGTTAGAGACCATCTATTTAGTATGTCTGGATAAAACGGAAATCATTCAAAAGTGAATGAGGAACAGCAGGAACTTCTGGAGAAAATACAGGTGGCTCTGGAAATGTGCTGAAAAACCATTTCTGACAGAAAAACTGATTCATTATTTCAGGCAGATCCCGGATTATCGATGCGACAGAGAGAAAAAGGACACGATCTGGCAGAAATGCTGGTATGTGTCACAATCGGATTTCTTTGTGGCAGGACAACGATCCGCAGGAGTCTTAACTGGTGCAAGAACAACCTGGAATGGCTGCGGAAACATATGGAATTGAAATACGGGATCGCCTCGCCTTCCACGATTAGTCGGATGCTGAGCGGAATTGATGAGGAATTAGCCTTGTGTGCTTTATGGAATGGATTGGAGAGATCGTGGACTCGAAGAATACCCATCTTGCGATTGACGGGAAAGCACTCTGCGGCGCAACGGAAAAGACAAAATGTGCGGCAACTCCAATGATTTTGAATGTAGTGGAAACTGTCCGGGGATTGCTGCCTGCACAGCTTCCTGTAGATTCAAAGACGAATGAGATTGCGATGATTCCTGAATTATTGAATCTTCTGGATATCAGTGGAAGTATCATAACGATTGATGCGATTGGAACGCAGACCGCAATCATGGAACAGATCCATGAACAGGAAGGACATTTTGTGCTTACCGTAAAGAAAAACCAACCAGAGGCTTATGAGGAGATCCATACGTTCATGGACAAACTGGAAGCGGAAGCTGCTAAAAAGAAAAAAGGCGAAATTCCAGAACCTGTAATGCGGGAGAAGGGGCCGGAAAGGATATTCCGTGTACCGCACTGATATCAGACCTTATTCTTACCGCAGAGGAACTGGGCAGCATAAAAAGAATGCACTGGTCAATAGAGAACCGGCTCCATCATGTGTTGGACGACACATTCAGGGAAGATCGCTCACCTGCCAAAAAATCCCGAAATAATCTGGCGCTCATCAGAAAATATGCATATAACATCCTGCGCCTGGCAATGCACGAGACAGGTATCACAAATATAATGACCGAGATGATGGACTGTTTTTGTGACAATGCAGATTTGCGGGAACAGTATGTGTTTAAAGGTATAGCCGGTCTGTATTGACTATGATAAAGAATACCTCTGAAAAAAGGTACTGTAAAGGAGATAGGGATAATTTGCACTTTTTTTCAGAGTAAGCAAGTATGCCAATGCACTTCAGCGGTGTATGTAGCAGGATCGAGACTGCTGAAAGCAGGAATCGTTGGCACATGGTCTTCATGAAACAACCCTGATCCCCCCATTATCCGGTTGAAGTTTTATCCTTTGAAAGTTATAATAAAACCATCTATATATAAATATATGAAACAACACACTTGCAAAAGGGGACCATACATATGACATTAAGAGAATGCTACGAAATGATGTGCGGCGATTATGAGGGAGTTACCGGGAGACTCGTTTCGGAGATTCTTGTCAGGAAGTTCGCGTTGAAATTTTTAAATGATCCGAGTTTTGGGCAGCTGCAGGCCGCGATTGAGAGCGGTGACGGCGCGGAGGCGTTCCGCGCATCCCACACTTTGAAGGGGATCTGCCTGAACCTCGGATTTACTGCTTTATTTGATGCCAGCTCCGATCTGACCGAAAAGCTCCGCGGAAACAATACTCTGGACGATGAGAGCAAATCACTTTTCGCACGCGTCCATGAGGAATATGACCGCACGATCCAGGCGATTGAAAAGCTCGATCCGCAGTAGGCAATGACGGCGGATCGGAAGTAACCGGCTACAAATTTACATTGTGGATAGAATATGGAAAAGATTGCGTTTCAGCTCGCGTGGCTGGGGGAACACAAGGTATTGATATTTCTGTTTTTTGCAGAATTGCTGGTCGCGGCGTGCCTGCTGATCGTTTTTCTTCATCTGCGTCTGTCCTGGCGCAGGTTAAATTTTAACAAGTCTGACGACAAGGGGAGTCTTAACGGGTTTGACCTCGTGGATGACCCCTGTTTTTTTCTCCGCCCTTCGGACCTTTTTCCACTCTATGTGACAAAGGATTTTGAACGGCAGTTCGGTCTTACGAAGGAACAGTTTAAGAACGACGTTCTCTGCCTTGCCCCGAAGCTTCCTGAGGAACAGGCGAAGCGGCTTCGGAAAGAATATAACGCGTGGGACGGAAAACGTCCGATCCTGATGGATATCGAACCGCTCGGGATGGATGCCTGCTACCGCCTTTCTGTGACAAGGAAAGACGGGATGGACCTGTTCCACTTCCGGGATATCACGGAGGAAAGAGACAGCTTGATGAGATGGCGGCAGATCTCGAGGCCGCCGAGAACGTAAGCCAGTCGAAATCCGCTTACCTCTCAGAGATGTCCCATGAGATCCGTACTCCGTTAAACGGAATTATCGGTATGCTGAACCTGGCGCACCGCCAGCTTCACGGCACAGCACCGAGGACTATATCGTGAAGGCAGAGCAGCTTTCCGAGTTCCTTCTGACCGTTATCAACGAAGTTCTCGATATGTCCCGGATTGAGGTCGGTAAGATCGAGCTTGAAAATAAGCCATTCGACCTCTACCACCTGGCAGACCAGATCCGGAACCTGTTTAAGAAGACAATTGAGGAAAAGGGAATCACCTATATCGTGGAAATGAAGGACGTGGACGTCCGCTATGTGGTCGGCGATGAGGAGCGGATCTCCCAGATCCTCGTAAACCTCCTCTCCAACGCCTCGAAGTTCACGGAAAAAGGCGAGATCCGCGTGACATTCCGCCAGATGATGCGGAATAAAGACAGCGTGGAATTCCTGTTCCGGGTCCATGATACCGGAAAGGGAATGGATCCGAAGTTCATCAAGCGGATCTTCCACCCATTCGAGCAGGAGAACGCCGGAATCACAAAACAGTACGGCGGTTCCGGTCTCGGTATGGCGATCACAGACAAGCTGATCCAGCTGATGGGCGGCTCGATCTTAGTTGATTCCTACGGAAGGGATAACCCGGAAGATTCCGGCTATCAGATGCCGGAGGACGGAAATATCGAGACGGATCTTAAAAACGCCAGCAATCTTCTGGTCAGTCCGGAGACTTCTGATATGCCGTCTGGCGGGAATCTGCCGCAGGGAGTTGGGAAGTCGGCGGCGGTGATCGCCGGAACATCCAATAACAGCTCTGACCAATCCGTGATCAAGCTTCCTTCCGGCAGCGGAGCCTTTTCCGAAAACGGGACCTCCGGGTGGGATGATTCCAATGACGACGATGCTTCCGGCTCAGGAGCTTCGGGACGTTATCCGGGTGGAAATACCTCCGGCGGCAGTGGCGGTGGCGGCGGTGGAGATACAAATAGCGGCTGAACGACTCCTGTGGTCGATCCTGATTATCCGAATGCAGGTGATAAACCGGCTCTACCCGATCTGCCTCCTGATATAAATTACCCGGCTTTTCCATCAGACGGCATCACTACAGACAGTACCGAGCATGTTTCTCTTACCTTCATTCCGTCTTCCGTCTTTAACTCCGGTGAGACACTGTACAATGGCGCAGTTCTCACTGACTGGAAGATCCTCTGTTCCCTGTATGTATTCGTGGATGTCAATGACGAAAACAATAATATAGTCTCCCGGCATCGTCTTTCAGACTATAATGAGAATTTCCGGATCGGCGAATTTCCATCTGTGGCAGATGGGAATTTCACTGTAAATTTTTACTTTCGCCAAAATGCAGATAGCGACTGGATCGAATTTTCATGTCCGATCACCGTTAATTACGCGAAATTTATTGTCCTCGATGATAATGGGACTGTTCTTGGCGAGTCATTTGCCGAAAAGGCCGGGGATGGCATCTGCTTTTTTAATCAGATGCAGCAGTATTATCTTGATCACAAGGATGAATGGGGCAGCCCGATACCCTGAATTCCATCTTCCCCGGCTGGTCCCTGGCTGAAGGCGGCGAACCGCTTGGAACTGGTTTACTCCGGCAGGACCTGGGCGTTATGTCTTTTATCCGTTGGACCGTGTTCCTGTCCCGGACGGGCTTACCGTCTCTGCCTCCGCAGGCTGGGATCCGACCCATGATAATAACTGCTATGCCGCTTTTCTGCAGCGGCTGTCTTCCGCGCTGGAGGGACTTGATGTCCTTGCGATATCCCGGCGCGTTACGCGGAAGGTTACTTTTTAAGCAGCCGCGCTATCGAGGCCGCGGGCGGCAGGGATGTACAGCTCACCTCCTCCGATGCCCACGCGTGGGTAGAGTCTACATGGACGGCATGGGCTGGATCCCGGTGGATGTGACACCCGGATTCTACTATGATACCTACGCGCTCTTACAGATGGCACAGGTTCCCGGTGATATCCAGAGGACAGCGGCTCTGGAGGACAGCGGCGAGGAAGTGGATGCCCCGGATTCCTGCACGCCGGAAACGTCCGGACTCCGAGGTCATCGACCAGTTAAAGACCGCCGTAAACATCCTGTGGGCATCCTGCTGGTCGTTCTCCTTTTCAAGGGAATCGGCATCGTCCTCCTGGAATTCCGCCATCTGATCACGGAGCGGCGGCTTTTAGGCATTCTGGAACTGCCTCCGGGCGACCGGGCCGGCATGATGTTCCAGGCGATCCGCCATTCGCTTCTCTTCTTCGGGATCTCCATCCATCCCGGATGGAACTGCGGCAAGACGGAAGCGCGGCTCTCCAGGATCCTTCTGGATTACGAGCCGGGACTTTACACCCGTGTGAATGAGCTGATGGAGAAATACTATTACGGTGGTGAGGTCCTGAAGGAATATGAGCTGCGGCTCCTATACCGGTTCCTGACGATGATCCGGTCCAGCCGTAAGAATCTGACGCTTCTGGAACGCTTCCGGATGCGGTATGATCTGTAACGCACCGCAAAAACGCCCAGAGCAGCTTTCCCGGCTGCCTGGGGCGTTTCTTTATATATTCTCCTGTCCTTCCTTCTCGCCGTACCAGCGATCTTTTCCTTCTGATTTTGCCTGGTAGAGACAGCATCCGCCCGTTTTAAGAGGGCGTAATAGTCTCTGCGTCCCGCGGCGCAATGGCGATCCCGACACTGCCGGAGATCCTTGTACTGTTTCTTCCTTCTACGGTAATGTTCTGGATCCCCGCGAGGATCTTTTCCGCGGTCTCCCTGGCGCGGTCCTGCTCCGTCTTTACAAATACGACAAACTCGTCCCCGCCGACACGGCCCACGAGATTCTCCGGGCCCGCCACGTCCTTTAAAACGTCCGCCACCTGGCGAAGGACCTCATCCCCGGCCAGATGGCCCATGGTATCGTTGATCTGTTTGAAATTGTCGAGATCCACGAAACAAAACGCGTAATTGTCATCCGTATCCGTCAGCTTCTCGCTGATGGCATCAAAGGTCGCCTGGAAGTTGCAGATCTTCGTGAGTGGGTCTGTCTGGGCTTTTAGGAGCAGCTCCTCCATCCTCTGGCTCTTCTTCTGCTCCTCGAGATAGACGTTCGTCACGTCTGTCCTGGAGAACAGGATCATCTGGCATTCTTTATCGTAATAGCGGTAGTCCAGGCGCTTTCTCTTGTAGCCTCCGTGCTCCATAATCCCGCAGGTGAAGCTGTGGACCTCGTTGTGTTCCAGGACCTCCTGGATCCGGGATATCTGCATCTCACGCATCACCATCTCCTGATCTTCCTCCACCACATATTTCCTCACGTATTCGATCTTGGATCCTTCGTAATCATTGCATATCACCGGAGGAAGCGGGGTTCCCGCCCGGCTGCTGAACATCTGGTAGCTGTTATGCTTCGCGTCCAGATAAATAAAATAATCGCAGGTCGATGATACATACTGATTCGCGATGGACCACATAAAGTATTCCTGTCCGGCCTTGCGAAGCAGGATATAACCTTTTCCTGACTGTCGTTTCCCGGCGCGAACGCCAGCACCGTAACATGGTTATCCGGCAGTTTCCCGTTCATCGTCGAAAAGTTGTTGGAGAACAGACCTTTGCCCTTTTCGCATTCATTTCTCAGATGCCGCAGGCAAAAGTTGTCTCTCATCCTCTCGTGATCCGACGGTTGGATCTTATTTTTCATGTATTTCTCTAACTGGCTGTCCCAGATACATTCTTTTCCGCGGTCTGAAGGATCCGTGATGCTGTGGAGGATTGTCGCTTTTCCCGTCTTCAGGTCAACTTTGATGATCTCCTGATATAATTCCTGGATAGATTCATAAATTTCCTGGGCTATATTCATTGGAATACCCCCCCCGATAATTTTTTAACAAAGTTGTTTTTTTCACACTTGCCACCTGCCCTGCTCCGGCTGGATCTGCTTCTCAGTATCCGGCCAGGTACTTTTTTACTCCATCATCAGCGGATTTAACTGCATGTTGGCAATATCCATGTTTTCCTGCGCATCCGCGTCCCTTACGAAGTCCTCCGTGCTCGTAACGCTGATCTTCCGGCGGATCTCATCCTGGATATCCAGCATACACTCTAAAATCAATGGGTTGAAGTTCCCGCATTCTCCGTTTAAGATCATCTGGATCGCTACCTCATGCGGATATGCTTTTTTGTAGACACGCTCGCTGACCAGGCATCGTAGACGTCCGCCACGGATACGACTTGGGCGGAGATCGGGATCTCGTCTCCCTTCAAGCCATCCGGATAACCCTTTCCGTCCCAGCGCTCATGGTGCCATCTGCAGATCTCGTAAGCAAGCTGTACAAGGCGCTCACTGTGTACAGATCGATCTTTCCGATCATGGTCGCACCAATGGTCGTGTGGGTCTTCATGATCTCAAATTCCTCTTTTGTTAATTTACCAGGTTTGTTTAATATCTTCTCATCGATATTGATCTTTCCGATATCATGGAGCGCCGACGCCGTAGCGATCAGACCGATCTCCTGCCAGGAAAGATGGTATTTGTTTTTCTTTTTGATCAGCTGCTCTAAAAGCAGTCTCGATACGATATTCAGGTGAATGACATGTGGTCCGCTCTCGCTGTTTCGGAATTCAACAATCTGGCTTAAAATACCGATCATAATACGGTTGCTGCGCTCTTTTTTCCCCGGATCTGGGATGTTACAAGGCGGAGCTGGCGGCGCTGTTTGGAGTACAGCTTGATTGTATTTAACACGCGCTGGTATACGACTCTCGCGTCAAATGGTCTCCTGATATAGTCGCTGACGCCGAATCCGTAAGCTTCACTGATATATTTCCCGGAGTCCTCGCTGGAGATCATGATGACGGAATATCCTCCAGCAGGCGTCTCTCATTCATCACCGTCAGGACCTGGAATCCATCCATCTTCGGCATCACAAGGTCCAGCATCACAAGGGCGATACCTGTTCCATACTGCTCCAGCATCTTTAAGGCAGCTTCGCCGTTTTCTGCCTCCAGGATCTCATAATCCTGTTTCAGGATCTCTGTCAGGAGCTCGCGGTTCATATCGGAATCGTCGACGATGAGGATCTTCGGCTTGATGGTCTGTGTCCTTAAATATTCCTGCATCGTCTCGTCCAGATACTCGGTCTTTTCCTCCGTGATAACCATGTTTTTCTGGTCTTTCGCGAAATACATCAGGCGGTCGGCCCTGAGAACTGCCTCCTCGATACTCTCGCCGTCGCGGGTGATCACACCTCCGATGCTGACAGAAAGGCGGAGATTTCCGTAATCCGCAATAGCGGTATCGTGGATCTTTTCCTGGATCATTTTTAATTTTTCGTTGAAGCTGTCCTTGCTGATTTCCGGCAGGATCAGGAGGAATTCGTCTCCGCCGTACCGGATCAGGCTGTCCGTCTTCCGGATATTCTGTCGGATCACGTTGACCATCATCTCAATGGCATGGTCACCCGCCCGGTGTCCATATGTATCGTTAATGACCTTCAGATAGTCATATTGATCACAGCGACTCCCGCTGTGTTGGTCTTATTTTTTATCTCATCCTCAAAATAACGGCGGTTGTAGACTCCTGTGAGGGCATCCATGTAGACCATATGGTTATATTTCATCAGGCTTCCTATGAGCTTTTTGCATCCGTCCTCATCGATAAAGTTCTGGCTGTCCTGCTTCTGCAGCATCTCCATCACATACGGCTCGCCGTCGATCTCCACGTATCTCGCCGTCACCTGGTACATCTCTCTGCCGAGAAATTCCAGCTTTGATGTTTGGCCATGCTCTTCCATCATTCTCTGGCTGATGCAGTTTCTGCATGGTTCATTCTTCTGCCAGAAAGCAAAACATTCGCAGGGAGGGGCTGTCTCCATCTTGTCCAGGCCTTCCATCGCTCCCGTTTTTCCATTCAGATCCATCACCGTATACCCACGCACAAGGCGGACGATCGAAGATCTGCCGGAGCACTTCCATCTTCTTTTCGGCCTCTTCTCTGGTCATAATATCGTAATCTTCCATATAAACTACAGTTCCTCCCCTGTTCTATGGATTCCGGTTTAATAAAAAAGCATTTTCCTCTGTCTCTATATCTTCGAGATCGCAGGAAACTGCATGTCAGTCTTTGTTTTTTTGGTAAATTCAAGCTGATTCGAATGAGATAATCTGTTTTTATTATACCCCCATGATTCTGTTTGTTGTCTATACTTTTTATCGCTTTTGATCCATCGGTCCCGCCTTGTAAGGTACCAGATTTAAGGTACCCTGCATCCAGATCTGTCCTTTAAAACGGCGGCCCGGCTGCGGTTCTCCTAAGAGGTCCCTGCTGTTGATGCAGACCATGAATTCCAGGTCATGGCTCTCGATCTTCATGCGATAAATCTCTTCTTTTGTATAAATATTTCGGATTTTCTCAACTTCTTTGATTTCTCCGATAATGGAATACTGGTCGCACTCCACTCCGCAGGGCATGAAGCAGGAGTCGATAATGGAGTAGAGATCTTCCTTCATGGCTCTTCTGGAGATCTGGGAATAGAGGTCAATATCCTCGATGGTCAGGGTCTCCATGGCGTCCTCGTCCCCGTTTTTTGCGGCCTCGATCAGGCTGCTGCGTTCTTTTGCGGAAACTTTTGCCTTCTGGATCTGTTTCTGGCTTTTCTTGATTGGAAGAAGGACCTTTCCGCCGATGGACATGCCAGAAAAGCAGACCGATCCGATTCTGGAGTGGTGCTCTTTATCCAGCATTTTCTCCCGGAAATCCAGGAAATTCTGGATGTAGAAGATCAGCGTGATGCCAACTCTATTCTCATCCACCATGCCGGAGTAGGTCTCTTTCTCCGTGTGTCTCTGGACGGAGCACTCCTCCGTGGAGCCGACGACATTGCTCTCCAGGTACGGGAAGTAGTATTCCCGCTCGAAATTCCCCTCTTCGTTCAGCTCTCCGACGATCGAGATTCCAAGTCCCGGGGCGACTTCCGCGCGCATTTCGCACACGTTGCTCTCCTCATCGACCTGGACGCACTTCGTTATCGACGGCTGCCGTTCCAGCAGATCCAGAAGCTTTTCGATATCCTTTTTCTTTGTATACATGCTGAAACCAGCTGCACGTAAAAATTTATGCATATGGATCAATAATCTCCTTTATCCTCGCCGTTGAATCATCCGGCATCGCATCAAAATCCTCGATGTTGTCTGTCTCGATCTCAATCTCTTCCACATCGTATGCATCCGCATACTGCTTTACACGTTCTTCTTCATCCTCGCGGCGCTCTGCCTGACGTTTTCTCAGTTCTTTCATGCGCTCGCTCTTCTTACGCTCGCTGCTCGGAACCTCGATATCCTGCTCTCCGGAGCCGCCTTTTAACTCTTTTTTCCTGCCGTTTTCGGCCTTTTCCTTTATTGCAAGGCGCTCATCCATAGTCGGGCGCTTTACATAGCCCAGGGCCTGCTCCAGCGCTTCCTGCTCTTCTCCGCCGAGGAGAACTTCTGTCGCACCTTCCTCTACCTCTTTTAAGTAAATGTAGCAGCCCTCACGGCTGTGAACAACATCCAGTACGAAACCACTGTTGTTGTTGTCCAACATTGCGATAACAAAGCTTAAGTTGCCGCCCATGCCCTTGAACGCGTTATACTTGACGTATCCGAATTTCTGGAATGAGGACTTAATCTGCTTGGACAGCTGTTTCATTGCATCCTTGCTGGCCCGGTCTTTCGCCTGCAGCTTCTCCATCTCATCCATCATGTCCATGATCGTATCTTCCAGTGTCTCCGCATCTTTTCCGCGCATGAAGATATCGTATCTGCGGTACAGTTTATTGA
>ENA-OQAZ01001248-OQAZ01001248.1-human-gut-metagenome-genome-assembly--contig:-NODE-1248-length-12474-cov-6.027213_pt1 | contig 12474 bp, 16 predicted proteins | sample MGYA00242737_ERZ504531 | MGnify/ENA primary metagenome ERZ504531 (study PRJEB26092, sample SAMD00036244) | human gut metagenome | host: Homo sapiens | study: EMG produced TPA metagenomics assembly of...
GCTCGAGAAAGCAAGCTCTCTCTCGCTCGTTCGACTTGCATGTGTTAGGCGCGCCGCCAGCGTTCGTCCTGAGCCAGGATCAAACTCTTTATAAATGATATTTATCACTTAAAAAGTGTTAAATCTTGTTTCGCTCAGCACGCAATCGCTTGCGTCCTGTGTGAATTACTTTGTTTGGAATTGTTTAACGTGTTTTTCCAACACGAAAATAGGTTCCGTTACAAGTTTTTCGATATTGTTCAATTTTCAAGGTCCTGTGCGCCTCAGCCTTAGTGACTGACGACTTGATTATTTTACCACAGAAGTGATTTTTTGTCAAGCTTTATTTTCGAGAAGCTTTTGAACTTTTCCGAACTTGGAGCACTTTAAGTTTCTCGGTATCAGCCGGAACTTTTCAGCGTCTATTGGTTCTTTTCAAGGGCTTCCTGCTGAGCTTTGAGAAGTCATTCTTTTGTCTCAGCACTTGGCGCTCAAGTATAATACCACATCCCGACACGTTTGGCAACCCCTTTTTTCACTTTTTTCGTTTCTTTTTGTGTCTTTGACTTTTTGACTAGTTTTTCAACTGCAATTTACACGTTCCTTGACGCGGAGGCCGCAGGGACCTCAGAGGTCATTTTTCTCTATATAATAAGGTATTGTTCCATCCAAACTTCCAGAGAAGTATACACCGCCGTGGATATTACGCCCCGGAATGCAAACACTTTCCTTGCACAGTTTGTCAAGAGCTTTGGCCCCAAATTTTGCTCCAAGATTCTCGGCTCAATTTTGGCGAAACCGCCAAAACACAAAATGTAGTGGTTTCTCCATTGACATATCACTAAATAGTGATATCATAGAATCACATCAATTGAACGCATCCCAAGACTGCTTTGCGGGTGTCTCTTTCGCAAGAGGCACCCGCTTGAACTGTACACAGATAGAACGACGGAGGAACACTATGAAGATCATCAAGCGCAACGGTTCGGAAGTTCCATTTGATATCACCAAGATCATCACTGCGGTCACCAAGGCCAGCGATTCGGTCAGCCGCAAGAGCAGCCTGACCCAGGAGCAGATCCTGTCCATCGCCAACGATGTCACGGAGCAGTGCCAGGCGCTGAACCGTGCCGTGAGCGTGGAAGAGATCCAGGACATGGTGGAGAACAAGCTGATGGACATTCAGGCCCACGATGTAGCCCGCCATTATATCACCTACCGTTATGTGCAGAGCCTGAAGCGCCAGACCAACACCACCGACGAGCGCATCCTCAGCCTGATCGAGTGCCAGAACGAGGAAGTCAAGCAGGAGAACGCCAACAAGAACCCCACCGTGAACAGCGTCCAGCGTGACTATATGGCTGGTGAGATCTCCAAAGACCTGACCGCCCGCCTTCTGCTGGACCCGGAGATCGTCAAGGCACACAACGAGGGCCTGATCCACTTCCACGATTCCGACTACTTTGCGCAGCACATGCACAACTGCGATCTGGTCAACCTGGAGGATATGCTGCAGAACGGCACCGTGATCTCCGGCACCTATATTGAAAAGCCCCACAGCTTTTCCACCGCCTGCAACATTGCCACCCAGATCATTGCGCAGGTGGCATCCAACCAGTACGGCGGCCAGAGCATCAGCCTGACCCATCTGGCTCCCTTTGTGGATGTCTCCCGCAAGAAGATCGCCGCTGAGGTCGAGGCGGAGATGGAAGGCTGGACGTTACCCCGGAGCGCAAGAAGGAGATCGTTGAGCGCCGCCTGCGCAACGAGATCAACCGCGGTGTCCAGACCATCCAGTATCAGGTCGTGACCCTGATGACCACCAACGGTCAGGCCCCCTTCATCACCGTGTTCATGTATCTGGGGGAAGCCCGCAACGCACAGGAAAAGGCCGACCTTGCCATCATCATCGAGGAGACCATCCGTCAGCGCTATCAGGGCGTGAAGAACGAGGCCGGTGTCTGGATCACCCCCGCCTTCCCCAAACTGATCTATGTGCTGGAAGAGGACAACATCCGCCCCGGCACTCCTTATTATTACCTGACCGAATTGGCTGCCAAGTGCACTGCCAAGCGGATGGTGCCCGACTACATCTCCGAGAAGAAGATGCTTGAGCTCAAGGTGGACAAAAACGGTGAGGGCCACTGCTACACCTGCATGGGCTGCCGCAGCTTCCTGACTCCCTATGTGGACCCCGAGACCGGCAAGCCCAAATACTACGGCCGCTTCAATCAGGGTGTTGTCACCATCAATCTGGTGGATGTGGCCCTTTCCTCCGGCGGCAACTTCGAGAAGTTCTGGAAGATCTTTGACGAGCGCCTGGCTCTCTGCCACAAGGCACTGCAGGCCCGCCATCAGCGCCTGATGGGCACCCCCAGCGATGCCGCCCCCATTCTGTGGCAGTACGGCGCACTGGCCCGCCTGAAGAAGGGCGAGAAGATCGACAAGCTGCTCTTTGGCGGCTACTCCACCATCAGCCTGGGCTACGCTGGTCTGTATGAGTGCGTGAAGTATATGACCGGCAAGAGCCACACCGATGCCGGTGCCAAGCCTTTTGCCCTGAGCGTGATGCAGCACATGAACGACAAGTGCACCGAGTGGAAGAAGGCCGAGAACATGGATTACTCTCTCTACGGTACCCCGCTGGAATCCACCACCTACAAGTTTGCCAAGTGCCTGCAGAAGCGGTTCGGCATCGTGCCCGGCATCACCGATAAGAACTATATCACCAACAGCTACCACGTCCATGTTTCGGAGCCCATTGATGCCTTCACCAAGCTCAAGTTTGAGAGCGAGTTCCAGAAGTTGTCCCCGGGCGGTGCCATCAGCTATGTGGAAGTGCCCAACATGCAGGACAATCTGGAGGCCGTGATAAGCGTGCTGCAGTTCATCTATGATAACATCATGTACGCCGAGCTGAACACCAAGTCCGATTACTGCCAGTGCTGCGGCTACGATGGAGAGATCAAGATCGTTGAGGATGACGGCAAGCTGGTGTGGGAGTGCCCCAAGTGCGGCAACCGTGACCAGAACAAGCTGAACGTTGCCCGCCGCACCTGCGGTTATATCGGCACCCAGTTCTGGAACCAGGGCCGGACACAGGAGATCAAGGATCGGGTGCTGCATCTGTAACCCTCTCAGTCAACGCTTCGCATTGACAGCTCCCCCGAGAGGGGGAGCTTTTTATATGGAGTTTTATCTATGAATTACGCAACAATCAAGTATTACGACATTGCCAACGGGCCGGGGGTGCGCACCAGCATCTTTGTTTCGGGCTGCAGGCATCACTGCCCGGGCTGCTTCAACGAGGTGGCATGGGATTTCGGGTACGGTCAGCCCTTTGACAAGGCCGTGCGCAACGAGATCTTTGCATCCTGCCAGCCCGACTATATTGCAGGCATCTCCCTGCTGGGTGGTGAGCCTTTTGAGCCGGAGAATCAGCGGGAGCTGCTGCCCTTTGTCCGCAACTTCAGGGCGCTGTACCCGGATAAGAGCGTCTGGTGCTATTCCGGTTACACCTGGGAGCAGCTGACCGGCAGTGTTCCCTGCCCGGCCCGCTGTGAGGTCACCGACGAGCTGCTGAGCCTGCTGGATGTTCTGGTGGACGGCCGCTTGTGGAAGCCCAGCACGATATCTCCCTGCGCTTCCGGGGCAGCTCCAATCAGCGGCTTCTGGATGTGCCAAGAGCCTTGCCGCAAAGGCCCCCGTCTGGTGGGAGGACGAACAGGTGTTTGCCACACACACGATGTAATCCTCTCAGTCGCGCTGACGCGCGCCAGGCTCCATGGTAAGGGAGCCCTTGGCATAGCAATACACTTTCATGCAATAAAACAACGCCCGATTTTCAACACTCTATACAAAGTGAGTGGAAAACCGGGCGTTTTATTATTTAACGGGATGATACCATATCCTCAATGACACTCAGGAACTCCTGCCCGTAGCGGGCGGCCTTTTTCTCGCCCACACCGGGATATTGAGCAGTTCCTCCACGCTCAGGGGCTTTTTCAGCGCCATCTGGCGGAGGGTGGAATCATTGAACACCATATAGGCAGGGAGCTTCTGCTTTGCGGCCAGCCGCTTGCGCAGGGCATAGAGGGCAGCCAGCAGCTTCTCGTCTGCTTCGCTGAGGCATCTTCGTCGGCACGGCGGCGGGAGGCCGAGGCCAGCCGCTTTGCACTGGCCGCGGCACGCTGGCGGGCCTGTGCCGCCTGCTCCTCCACCTGTTCGGCAGCCTGTGCTGCCAGCAGACAGTTGGAACAGTTCTCGCACTTCTGGGGTGCGGCCTCGCCAAAGTAGCTCAGCAGATACCCCGCAGGCAGCGCGGCGTGGTGGAGTAGAAGGTCATGTACTTGAGCCGTTCCTCTGCCTTGCGTGCCGCTTCGGCCTTGACATCCGCAGGCAGGCCGTTGTCAGCCTCCATCTCCTTGTCGATGAAGAACCGGATGGTGCGCACATCGGTGCCGGAATAGAGCAGGGTGCAGCGGGCTGGCTCCCCGTCACGGCCCGCGCGGCCCGCCTCCTGATAATAGCTCTCCAGATCCTTGGGCATATTATAATGGATGACGAACCGGACGTTTGGCTTATCGATGCCCATACCGAAGGCATTGGTCGCCACCATGATCTGCACCCGGTCATAGAGGAAATCGTCCTGATTCTGCCGCCGGGTATCCGCATCCAGTTTGGCGTGGTAGGCTGCCGCACGGATGCCCCGGCTCTGCAGCAGCGGGTGGTCTCGTCCACCTGCCGGGTGGTGCTGCAATAGATGATGCCCGCATTGTCCCGCTCCCTGAGTACAAGGTCGAGCAGAACTTTAGGCTTCTCGCTGGGCAGGGCCCTGCGGGTGGCAAAATAGAGGTTGGGCCGGTCGAAGCTGGTGGTCACCTCGTAGGGGGTGTGGAGTTCCAGATGGGTGCGGATGTCCTCCCGCACATGGGCCGTGGCGGTGGCCGTAAAGGCTCCCACCACCGGGCGCTTGGGCAGGCTGTCCACAAACGCCTTGATGCGCAGGTAGCTGGGGCGGAAGTCCTGCCCCCACTGACTGATGCAGTGGGCCTCGTCCACCGTGACCATGCTGATCTCCCGCTCCTGAGCAAACCGCTGGAAGCCCGGCATCTCCAGCCGCTCCGGAGCCACATAGATGATCTTATACCAGCCTCCCGGGCGCGGCGGAGCATCAAAGCCTTCTGGTTGTCCGTCAGACTGTTGTTCAGGAAAGCTGCCGCCACACCGGCCTGTACCAGCGCCCCCACCTGATCCTTCATCAGGCTGACCAGCGGCGAGACCACGATGGTGATGCCCGGCAGCAGCAGGGCCGGCACCTGATAGCAGATGGACTTGCCCGCACCTGTGGGCATCACGGCCAGCACATCCTGCCCGGCCAGCAGGCGGGAGACGATCTCCTCCTGCCCCGGGCGGAAGCTGTCGTAGCCAAAGACTTTTTTCAGAATACTATGCGGACTTTCCATGGTTCCTCCTATCCATACAAAACCGCTCCGTCATTGCTTCGCAATGCCGCCTCTCCCAGTAGGAGAGGCAAGTCTTGGCTCCCCTACAGGGAGCTGGACGCAAAGCGGCCTGAGCGGTTTATAACCCAACCAGTATACCACAACTCCCCGGATAATTGTAAAACATCTCTGACATTTCCCATGTTCGATAGCATTCCCTGCACAAAAATGCTATAATATGGTACATATCTCCATCCCGGCCCCTGCCTTGTGCATCTGCCGGAAAAAAGCAAAGGAGTATTTTGTATGGCTCAGAAATTGATCACCTTCGCGTCCCGTGCTACAACTCGGCGGCATATATGCGCCACTGCATCGAGACCCTGCTCTCCGCCGGGGAGCAGGCCGAGATCATCCTGGTGGACGATGGTTCCACCAAGGATGACACCCCCGCCATCTGCGACGAGTACGCTGCCAGATATCCCACCATCGTCAAGGCCATCCATCAGGAGAATGGCGGCCACGGCGAGGGCGTGAATCAGGCATCCGCAACGCCACCGGCCTGTATTACAAAGTAGTGGACAGCGACGACTGGCTGGACGAAGCCGCCTCAGGACCGTGCTGGCCAAGCTGAACACGCTGACTGCCCGGGGCACCGCGCCTGACCTGATGATCTGCAACTATGTCTACGAGCATGTGGAGGACAACACCAGCCACACCGTGCGCTATACCAACGTGTTCCCCCAGAACCGGCTGTTCAACTGGACGCATGTCGGCCACTTCCGGCCCGACCAGAACCTGCTGATGCACTCGGTGATGTACCGCACACAGGTGCTGCGGGACTGCGGCATGGTGCTGCCCAAGCACACTTTCTATGTAGACAACATCTTTGTCTACCAGCCCCTGCCCTTTGTTAAGAGCATGTATTATATGGATCTGGACCTGTACCGTTACTTTATCGGCCGGGCCGACCAGAGCGTGAACGAGAGTGTGATGGTCAAGCGGGTGGATCAGCAGCTGCGGGTGACTCGCCACATGATCGACTGCCAGGACCTGGATGCCCTCAAGGGCCAGAAGAAGCTGCGCAGCTATATGCTGCACTACCTCTCCATGATGATGGCCATCAGCGACATCTTCCTGCTGCTGGACGGCAGCGCCGCCGCCAAGCAGAAGAAAAACGAATTGTGGGCCTACCTCAAGGCACACACCAGCGCCGGGGTCTACCGCTCCATCCGCTACGGCTTTGGCGGCGTGACCAACCCGAAGATCCCCAAGGGCGACAAGCTCGTGCTGGGCGGCTACCGCATTGCACAGAAGATTTTTAAATTCAATTAACAAATGTTGCTTTTCCTCCTCAGATAAGATATACTTTTTAACGTATCTTAATTTCTGAGGAGGATCTTATTTTATGGAGCAATTGCTCATCTGTATGTCTCTTTCGCTCATTGCAGGCCTGTTGGCATCCCGTGCAGCGAAAGCGATCCGCCTGCCGGCCGTCACCTCTTATCTGGTGGCGGGGCTTCTGCTGGGCCCCTTCTTTCTGGGTCGGCTGGGCCTGAGCGGCTGGGGCTTCGGTTTCGGAAGCCTTGCACAGGTCGAAAGCTACGGCATCATCACACAGGTGCACTTGGCTTCATCGCCTTTGTCATCGGCAACGAGTTCCGGCTCAGCGCGCTGGAGAGCATGGGCAGGCAGGCGGTCACAGTGGGCATCCTGCAGGCCGTTATCACCACCGTGCTGGTGGATATCGCTCTGGTGGCCCTGCACTTTGCCCGGCCGGATGTCATCTCAATGGCATCCGCCATCACGCTGGGTTCCATTGCCTCTGCCACAGCCCCTGCCGCCACCCTGATGGTGGTCAAGCAGTACAAGGCCAGCGGCCCCCTGACCCGCCTGCTGCTGATGGTGGTCGCCATTGACGATGCCGTGGGTCTGGTGCTCTTCTCGGCCTCTTTCGGCATCGCAAACGCGCTGGAGCAGGGCCGCATCGACCCATCAGCATCCTTCTGGAGCCTCTGGTGGAGATCGTACTCAGCCTGGGTCTGGGCGCGCTGGCCGGTCTGCTGCTCAATCAGCTGGAGATCTACTTCCACTCCCGTTCCAAGCGCATGAGCCTTTCGGTGGCCTTTGTGCTGCTGACGGTGGGCCTTTCCATGGTCAGCTTTAAGGTCGGTCCCATCCACTGCAGCTTCTCGCTGCTGCTGGTCTGCATGATGACCGGCACCGTGTTCTGCAACATCTGCCCCACTTCCGATGAGCTGATGGACCGCCTGGACCGCTGGGTAAGCCCGGTGAACATCCTGTTCTTCGTGCTGTCCGGCGCGGAGCTGGACCTGAACATCCTTGCAAACCCCATGGTTCTGCTCATTGGTGCCGTCTATATCGCTTCCCGCTCTCTGGCAAGATCTCCGGTTCCTATGTCAGCTGCAAAGCCACCCGCTGCAGCGAGAAGATCCAGAAGTATCTGGGCATCACCCTGCTGCCGCAGGCCGGTGTGGCGCTGGGCATGGCCGCCGAGGCTGCCGAGCTTTCCGATGGCCACATGGTGCGCAACGTGGTGCTCTTCTCGGTGCTGGTGTACGAGCTGGTCGGCCCGACCCTGGCCAAGCTCAGCCTGACCGCCGCAGGCGAGATCATTCCCGAGGGCCGCACGAGCGCCCGTACCACCAACAAGCCGGAGGAACCGGTCAGCGTGGAGTAACCTCTCCCACAGGGCTTGGCTCCCCTATCAGGGGAGCTGCCGCCGCAGGCGGCTGAGAGGTTTTATACATCACAAAAGCCGCTGCACAGTTGTTACGCTGTGCAGCGGCTTTCTGTTTGCTCTTTATTTCAGCACGATCTCATCGTTCTCAGCATCCACGGTCAGGGTGGAGCCGGAAACAAGGGTACCGTCGATGATCTTTTCAGCGGCGGGGTCTTCCACAGCCTTGCGGATCGTGCGGCGCAGGTCGCGGGCACCAAACTTGCCGCCCTGGCTCTTGTGCACCAGCGCTGCCAGTGCCGCCGGAGTATAGCTGTAGGCAATGCCTTGGCCTCCATGCTGGGCTTGTACTCGTCCAGCATCAGGGCGGCAATGCCCTGCAGGGTCTCCTCGCTCAACGGCTTGAAGGTGATGACCTCATCCACGCGGCCCAAAAACTCAGGGCGGAGGAACTGGCTCAGTGCCTTGCGGCTCTTCTCCTCGTTCCGCTCCTCCTCGCTGCGGTTGAAGCCCAGACTTGCGGTGGTCTGGTCGCTGCTGCCCGCATTGGAGGTCATGCAGATGACGGTGTTGGAGAAATCCACGGTGCGGCCCTGGGCATCATTGATCTTGCCCTCGTCCAGGATCTGCAGCAGGATATTCATCACATCGGGGTGGGCCTTTTCGATCTCATCGAACAGCACCACGCTGTACGGGCGGCGGCGAACCTTTTCGGTCAGCTGACCCGCCTCCTCGTAGCCCACATAGCCCGGAGGGGAACCGATCATGCGGGACACGGCGTACTTTTCCATATACTCGCTCATATCCAGCCGGATCAGGGGGTCGGGGCCGTCAAAGAGCTGGTTTGCCAGCTGCTTCACCAGCTCCGTCTTGCCCACGCCGGTGGGGCCCACAAAGATAAAGCTGGCCGGACGGCGGCGGCCCGAGAGGTCGGCGCGGCTGCGCTTGACCGCCTGTGCCACCAGATGCACGGCATCGTCCTGACCGATGATCTTCTTTTTCAGCTCGGTCTCAAGGCTGGCGAGCTTTGCATACTCGGTCTCCCGGATCTTCACCGCCGGGATGCCCGTCCACAGCTCAATGACCTTGGCCACATCGTCCATGGTCACCTGGATCTCCCCGGCTGCAGCTGCTTGGCGGGCAATTCCCGCTCCAGCTGTGCCATCCGGGTCTTGCGCTCTGCCACACGCTCGTAATCGATGGGCTCGTTCACATCGGCGTTTTCCATGTCGGCCTCTTCCTGCTTGAGGGCCTCCAGCTCCTTCTGCATGGTCAGGTACTCGGAGATGACCGGGTGGGCCAGATTGCAGCAGGCACAGGCCTCGTCCAGCAGGTCGATGGCTTTATCGGGCAGGTAGCGGTCGGTGATATACCGCTCGCTCAGGGTCACGGTGCGTTCAGCACATCGGCGGGCACCTGCACATGGTGGTGCTCCTCGTAGTAGTGCTTGATGCCGCCCATCACGGCCAGCGTATCAGCGACGCTGGGTTCCTCCACCCGCACGGGCTGGAACCGGCGCTCCAGCGCCTGGTCCTTCTCGATATACTTGCGGTACTCGTTGAAGGTGGTGGCACCGATGACCTGGATCTCGCCGCGGGAGAGGGCGGGCTTCAGGATATTGCCCGCATTCATGGCACCCTCGCTCTCACCGGCAGAGGTAATGGTGTGGATCTCGTCAATAAACAGGATGACGTTGCCTGCCGCCTTGACCTCGCTCAGCAGACCCTTGACCCGCTGCTCGAACTGGCCGCGGAACTGGGTGCCTGCCACAAGGCTGGTCAGGTCGAGCAGGAAGATCTCCTTATCCTGCAGCCCTGCCGGCACCTGCCCCTTAGCAATGCGCTCCGCAATGCCCTCGGCAATGGCGGTCTTGCCAACGCCCGCCTCACCAATGAGGCAGGGGTTGTTCTTCTGGCGGCGGCTCAGGATCTGGATGGTGCGGTAGATCTCCCGGTCGCGGCCGATGATATCATCCAGCTTCCCCTCCCGGGCTTTGCGGGTCAGGTTCTCGCAGTAGGTATCCAGAAACTTGCGGCGGGGCGGCTTTTTGTCGTTTTTGCCCGCCTTCTTTTCGTTTTTGCCGTTCTGGCACCGCCGTTCACCCCCAGCGGGAAGGTGGCGCTGGAGCCGGGCACAAGGTCGCCGTCCTCCTCGCTCTGGTCCGGCTGGCCCATGCCCATCATCATGGAGAAGGGGTTCATGCTGCTCATGTCCCCCATCTCCTGCATCATGTTTTCCATCCGGTCTTCCATGGCATCCATGTCCTCATCGGACATACCAAACTGCTTCATCAGATCATCGACCGGCTTGATGTGCATCTCCCGGGCACAGTGCAGGCAGTACCCCTCGTTTTTCATCTGGCCATTTTCCATCCGCTGGACAAAAATAATGGCAGGCCGCTTCTGGCATCGAATGCAGACCATTGTTCCTCCTTTTCCCTCCCCGCTCAGACAAACGGGTTGAACACATTGAATACTTTATAGTAAAGGCTGCCGCTCATCACCGTGTCGTTGAGCATGGTGAGGTTGCCGCCGGTGATCACAATGAGCGCCCAGACCACGCAGAGCACCAGATAGATGTCCACAAGGCTGGCAATGCCGCCCACGCCCCAGCCCAGCCAGTGGTTCACTGCACCGATCACGGGCAGCTTGTTCACCAGCCCCAGCACTGTGACCAGCAGGCTGACCAGCATCCGCAGCAGGGCAAACGCCACAAAGAACAGCACCAGCGAGATCACCGGGGTCAGCAGCGGAGCCAGCACCTTCTGGACGATGGTATCCGCCAGCACAACGGCATTGTCATTGAGGACGGCAGAGATGGAGCGCTCGCAGGCATCCACGATGGATGCCCGGAACGCCTCGGGCAGAAAGCCCGCGTACCGCTGGGCAATGCCATCCAGACTGACGGCTCCCCCGGCGGCGATATTGGCAGCGATCTGGTCCCGGAAGCTTCCGGCGAGGAAGCGCTCGAACACCTGCCCGGCTGCCCAGCCTGAAAAGGCTCTGGCACCGAACAGGCTGATGAGGCTGCCCGTCAGCTGCACCACCGAGGCCAGAAAGCCTTTGCGGGCATACCGGACGGCCAGCACCAGCCAGACCACCGTACATAGGATATCAAAAATAAATGACGGATTCTTGAACATACGTTTAACCTTATTCCGAACTGGCTCACCCTCTCAGTCACGACTGCCGTCGTGCCAGCTCCCCCAAAGGGGGAGCCAACGCTTCTGACAGGGGAAGCTACAAAATAAATTGCACTCTTTTTCCTCAAAGCCGCAATTGCCTCTCCCTTTGGGAGAGGTGGCAATGCGCAAGCATTGACGGAGAGGGCTATTCAGCGGGTGCTTCCAACTTCTGCACCGTGTTGCCGCTGAACAGCAGCAGATCCCTGCTGTTGGCCAGCAATGCCTGCGGGCTGGTGTCAAGGTTCTGGCTCCACTGCTGGGTGCCGGACGCATCAAAGCACTCCACGGCGTTATCGGCCAGCAGATAGAACAGGTTCCCCGCCCGGACAATGGAATTTGCCGCCGAGACAGCGGCGCTGAACTGGACATTCAGGTTTTTGTCCAGCGTCACAGCCTGAGAGACCTGCCCCGATGCCAGCAGCAGGGCACATTGCCTGCCGCGTCCACCGAAACATCCTTCAGCTCCGTGCCCGCAAAATCATAGACCGCACGCTCACCGCCGCCCGCATTGTAGAGCACGACCCTGGTATCGTAGACAGCCAGGATCGTGGAAGCGGAGGTCCATCCCAGCCACTGGGGTACGCCGCCCTGATTCACCAGACTGACGGGATCGCCCGATGCCAGATTGATGAGGTAGAGGTTGGTCATTACCTGTCCCCCGCTGACGGTGACGGCTGCCGCCGCCAGCTTCCGGCTGTCGGGGGAAAAGGCCATCCGCAGGGGGGTGCCGTCGTTGGAGGTCATGCTCCAGCTGAGCTGCTGCTCCATGGAGGGGCTGTATACCAGCAGCTTTGCCATGCTGGTCTGATCTTCCGTGACCACAGCCAGCGTGCCGTTGTCCGACATGGCGCAGAGGAAAATGCTGTTTTCCAGCTGCTTGGTGTAAAGGTTCTGGGTGCGGCTCTCCACCCGCAGCTCGTTTCCGGAGCGGTTGTAGAGGACAAAGCGGGTCTTGCCCGCGGCCAGCGCCGGGCGGGCATAGCCGCTCTGGATGCTGTTCAGCTTTTTGCCGGTGCGCGACCAGACCACACAGCCCTCGTCCCCCAGCTCCACAAAGCTGCCGGTCAGGGGGGCCATCTGTTCCAGCTCGGCCACACCGGTCTGCTGGGGCCAGCCGGAGCCGGGCAGCAGGGCAATGCGGGCCGTATCGGTCAGGTCCTTCAGGGCCG
>ENA-OQAZ01001249-OQAZ01001249.1-human-gut-metagenome-genome-assembly--contig:-NODE-1249-length-12473-cov-1.940953_pt1 | contig 12473 bp, 14 predicted proteins | sample MGYA00242737_ERZ504531 | MGnify/ENA primary metagenome ERZ504531 (study PRJEB26092, sample SAMD00036244) | human gut metagenome | host: Homo sapiens | study: EMG produced TPA metagenomics assembly of...
TTGTATTTATTATACAACATTTTTTCACAATACTAACAGTCTGTTATTTTGAAAACATCATAAAACCTTTATAAATTGCAACCGTTCAGAGCCAGGCAACTTTTCAGAACATAATTGTGAGTCATGCTTGCATGAACGAACAGTTATGTCTGAAAAGTTATCTGGCGGATACGCCTCACCGACAAAATGCCTGCATTTGGAGGCTGGCTCTGAACGGTTACGATTATTTAAGATTGCCGCTTTTATTTTCAGTCAATTTGCGGTATAATCAACCTATATTAAATTAAAAATATCAGGAGGTACGATTTATGTTGGTTTCTGCAAAAAGAAATGTTAACAAAAGCCCGTGAGTAAGTATGCTGTAGGTCAGTTTAATATCAATAACCTGGAATGGACAAAGACCATTCTTCTTACAGCGCAGGAATTAAATTCCCCTGTTATCCTCGGCGTATCAGAGGGTGCAGGTAATACATGGGTGGTTTTAAAACTGTTTCCGGTATGGTAAACGGACTGCTTGAAGGCTTAAATATTACCGTTCCTGTGGCTCTGCACTTAGACCACGGTACATATGAAGGCTGCTACAAGTGTATTGAAGCCGGTTTTTCTTCTATTATGTTTGACGGTTCCCACTACCCAATCGCAGAAAATGTTGAAAAAACAACAGAGCTTGTAAAAATCTGTAATGAAAAGGGACTTTCCCTTGAAGCGGAAGTCGGTGCAATCGGCGGTGAAGAAGACGGTGTTATCGGCATGGGTGAGTGTGCTGACCCGAATGAATGCAAGTCAATTGCAGACCTTGGTGTTACAATGCTTGCTGCCGGAATCGGTAACATCCACGGCAAATATCCTGCCAACTGGCCGGGTCTTAGCTTTGAAACACTGGCTGCCGTAAAGGAAAAGGTCGGTGATATGCCGCTCGTTCTCCACGGTGGTACAGGAATTCCTGAAGATATGATTAAGAAAGCCATTTCTTTAGGCGTTGCAAAGATTAATGTCAATACAGAATGCCAGCTTGCTTTCGCTGCTGCCGTAAGAAAGTACATCGAAGCAGGAAAAGACCTTGAAGGCAAGGGATTTGACCCGAGAAAGCTTCTTGCACCTGGCTGTGATGCAATCAAAGAAACTGTCCGTGAAAAAATCGAATTATTCGGTTCTGCAAATAAGGCCTGATTCCGGTAATACAGCATGAACAACGATAAAGAACAGATAACTTCCAATGAAAAATCCGAAGACGTTTTAGCAGATTTATCAAAAGATGAGCATTCCGGAGAGAAGACAGCTTCTCCGGAATCTTCCGGTAAAAAGACATTTACGGATACTGACGGTTCAGATTCTGTAAATGCGGACGTTGCCGCAAAGCCGTCTATTTTACGGCGCATTATTTTGATTGCGGCAATATGTGTCTTTTGCTATTCTGCTTTTATGTTGTTTCAGATTTTCTGGGAATACAAAAAAGGCAATGATATTTATGATACCATTCAAAATCAGGTATTAGATACAGACACACCAACTTCTGTCACGCTTGACGATGAAGAAGTCGAAATTCCGTTTGTATATGACCATAAGCAGCTGCTCTCCATCAATTCCGAGGACTTGGCTATCTTTACATTCCTTCAATTGATGTACGGCTTCCGATGGTCCAGTCTACAGATAATGATTTTTATTTAACCCACACCTTTAATAAGACCGCTAATAAAAACGGCTGCCTTTTTGAGGATTACCGGATTACCGGCGGACTTTCCGCTACCAACGTCATTATTTACGGACACAATATGCACAACGGCAGTATGTTTGGAAAGCTTTCCCGCTATGATGATGAAAGCTTCTATTATACGGAAGGCCACGACATGATTTTATATTTACACTGAAAATAAAATCATGCAGTACCGCATTTTCAGTGCATATATCAGTGAACCTGTCAGTGATACGTACACCTTTAATTTTTCAACGCTTTCCGGATTACAGGATTATGCAGATCCATGAAAGCACTTTCAATTTATAATACCGGTGTTTCTGTTGATGATGTTTCGCAGGTTGTAACACTTTCTACCTGTACCTCTGACGGTTCGAAGCGTTTTATCGTTCAGGGTGCTTATGTGGGAGAAGCCTTATTAACCTACTGATTTTTGACATTCTTTGTGCTTTTAATTTAATTTTTAAATAAAATACAAAAAAGAACTTGCATTCTTAGACATTTTGCGTTATTTTATTTAAAGACAGAGAGCAAACAAACAAAGTGCTGTCGATAATTAAATAGTAGAACAAAGGTGTTCCATATTTATCTGCATATAAATTGGAATGCCTTTTTTGATTTTACTATTAATATATTAACATAATAAAAGGAAGGAAGACAAAGTTATGAGTGAAAAATTTAACGTAGCTGACATCTTTGGTGAAAATGTATTTAACGATACTGTCATGAAGGAGCGTTTACCAAAGAATGTCTACAAAAACCTCAAATTAGCTATGACAGGCGTTCAGGAATTATCTTTAACAGATGCCGATGTGATTGCAAATGCAATGAAGGACTGGGCGATTGAAAAGGGTGCTACACATTATACACACTGGTTCCAGCCATTGACAGGAACAACTGCTGAAAAGCACGACTCTTTCATTTCAGCACCAAAGGAAAACGGAAAAGTCTGATGGAATTTTCCGGCAAAGAATTAATCAAAGGTGAACCGGATGCCTCTTCATTCCCTTCAGGCGGACTTCGTGCAACATTTGAAGCAAGAGGCTATACAGCATGGGACTGCACTTCACCGGCTTTTGTCCGTGAAGATGCTACAGGTGCTACACTTTGTATTCCTACCGCTTTTTGTTCTTATACAGGCGAGGCACTTGACCAGAAGACTCCGCTTCTTCGTTCAATGGATGCTATTAATGAACAGTCATTACGTATTTTAAAATTATTCGGCAACACACATTCTAAGAAGGTTACACCTTCTGTCGGTGCTGAACAGGAATACTTCATCGTAGACAGAGAAAAATATTTACAGAGAAAAGATTTAATCTTCGCAGGCCGTACATTATTCGGTGCCATGCCTCCTAAGGGTCAGGAACTTGATGACCATTACTTCGGTGCTATCCGTGAAAGAATCGGTGCATTCATGAAGGATGTCAACAAGGAACTCTGGAAGCTTGGTGTTTCCGCAAAGACCCAGCACAACGAAGTTGCTCCTGCACAGCACGAACTTGCTCCAATTTATGCACAGTGCAACACAGCTACAGATAACAACCAGCTGACAATGGAAGTTTTAAAGAAGGTTGCTTACAGACACGGTCTTGTATGTCTGCTTCATGAAAAACCATTTGCAGGTGTAAACGGTTCCGGTAAGCACAACAACTGGTCTATCACAACAGATGACGGTATCAATTTATTAGAGCCTGGTAAGACACCTCACGAAAATATCCAGTTCTTACTGGTACTCGGTGCTGTCATGAAGGCTGTTGATACCCATGCTGATTTACTTCGTGAATCTGCTTCTGATGTCGGCAACGACCACAGACTCGGTGCGAACGAAGCACCTCCTGCTATCATCTCTATGTTCCTTGGTGAACAGCTTGAAGATGTTGTTATGCAGTTAATCGACAAGGGTGATGCTACAAGCTCAATCCAGAAGGGTAAGTTAAAGACCGGTGCTTCTACACTTCCTGACTTAAATAAGGATGCTACCGACAGAAACAGAACATCACCGTTTGCTTTCACAGGTAATAAATTTGAATTCCGTATGGTTGGTTCTGCTGACTCTATCGCTCCTGCAAACGTTGTATTAAATACTATCGTTGCAGAAAGCTTTAAAGAAATCGCTGATGAACTGGAAAAGGCTGATAACTTCGACATGGCCTGCCATGATATGATTAAAAAGCTTTTCACAGACCACCACAAGATTGTATTTAACGGAAACGGCTATACAGATGAATGGATTGCAGAAGCTGAAAGACGCGGTCTTCCAAACATTCCTTCTATGGTTGATGCAATTCCTGCTCTTACAACACCAAAGGCTGTTAAACTGTTTGAAAGCTTTGGCGTATTTACAGAAGCAGAATTAAAGTCAAGAGCTGAAATCAAGTACGAAGCTTATGCGAAGGCTATCAATATCGAGGCAAAGGCTATGCTTGATATTACAGGCAAGCAGTTAATCCCTGCTGTAATCGCTTACTCAACAGAACTCGCAAACTCTGTTCTTGCAGTAAAGGAAGCCGGTGCCGATGCTTCTACACAGGCTGATTTATTAACTACCGTAACCGGTTACTTAAAGGAAATGAAGACACAGCTTGCTGCACTGGAAAAGGCTGTTGCTGACGGTGCTGAAATCAGCAATGTAGAAGAACAGGCGAAGTTCTTCAGAGATACCGTAAAGACTACAATGGATGCTTTAAGGCACCTGCCGACAAGCTTGAAATGATTGTTGACAAAGACTTCTGGCCATTCCCTTCTTACGGTGACTTATTATTCGAGGTTTAATTCATAACGGATTTTACTTAAAAATCGTATGATAACTATATAAAATAAGGGTTGTTCCGATATTTCATTGTCAGAACAACCCTTATTTTGGTCTTTATTGCTTTATCCGCAGCTCTTTATTAAGCACAAGGCTAAAACAGTGCTTAATCACTCCGTATCTGATACCCGTTCTGTCTTGTGCTGTTGTCTACTGTGGATACACAAGACGCTCTGGCACCGGATTATCTAAGACTTCCTGCTTGAACTTTCTCATATAAATCTTAGCAAGATTTAAGTTATTGTCCAGATAATTTCCGCAGTCCCTCGGAGAATATCCCGGAATCTCGCCCTCATAAGACAGTACGAAATCTGCGGCCTCACGCAGTACCGGCAAAATATCTTCTGACTTTAAATCTCCTGCAAAAATCACATAAAATCCGGTGCGGCAGCCCATTGGTCCGAAATAAACCGTCTTATCAGCATCTCTGTGATTTCTTAAAAATGTCGCAACTAAATGTTCAATAGAATGAATCCCCGGATTGTCCATCGGCGGTTCTTCGTTTGGTCTTGTAAAACGCAGATCAAAGGTTGTCAGCACCTGATCTCCTAAATAATCTTTTCTTGAAACATAAACACCAGTGAGTAAATCAAGATGATTTACCGTAAAACTTGCAATCTTATTCATTTTTTCTGTCCTTTCCTTTTATTATACAATCCTTACGGAACTTTTTACTTTCTACCCGCGGATTGCTTTTTCCAACATCTTAAATTCACTTTCAAATATACAGTTGCGGATTTCACCTGTCCACAGCTTGTTCTTACATTCGTCAAAATCAATCCAGCGTACAGACTCCACTTCTTCTTCCTGAAGCTAAAGTCCGAATCCTTCACCGGTTCATCATAAATGTAAACGGCGCTTAATTCATGGTTTTTAAACGGCTTTCCGTCAAAAACCGCTTCCATTGTCCCGTCATGCATTCCGATAAATTTAAGCTTTTCCGGGTCTGCCTTAATTCCCAGTTCTTCTTCCAGCTCCCGCACCGCCGATTCCAGATAATCCTGTCCTGCGGGAATATGCCTGCCGAGGATATATCATAACAGCCGGCATACGCATCTTTTGTTGCGGCTCTTTTTTGCAGTAAAATATCAAATTTCTTTTTATTTTTGTCTGTATAACGCACAAGCCATACGTGCGATGTTCCGTGAATATCCCCGTCCGTATGCACCTGTGTACGCTCTTTGATTTCGCCTGTCAGCTCACCATTTTCTGTACGAATATCTAAATACTCCATGCGCTCACCTTTCGTTTCCTTTTATATATACCATTTTGCGGTTTCATGAACGGATTCAATCTTTAACACCTTAATGGAACTGATAAACTTCGACAATGTGGAATAACCGTATTCCTTAGCTTTAAATCCCGGATACTTTACATGGATTTTCTGTCCCAGTGCGGCAAGTTCAACTCCTCTGCTGCCGGCTTCCCGCACGCAGGCGATTGCAAAGTCCGTTACCTGCTTTTTATTGCCGTTGTCTTCTTTTAAACGGACAATCACGGTATTGTTGACTTTCTGTAAGTCGAAATTATCAATTTCCTCGATAAATGTAGACAACGAACTGTATCCGTAGTTTCTGACATCAAAATCCGAATATTTCTTCTGCAGACGGCTGCCAATCTCGCCCAGTCCTGTCGGTCTGCCCTTATCGTCATTTTCAATGACAATTTCAATGATGGCGTTTTCAATGACTGCCTGACTGATGATATTTTCAGGAATCTTATTCTGCTTCCTGACCGGTGTTTCTTCTTCTTCCTCCGCCGCCTCTAACAGCAGTTCCAGATCCGTAAAAACGGAACAGGCTGCCTGAATGACCGCGGGGTTTTATTTTCTCCCATGCCGATAACGTCCATACCGGATTCTTTTAAGCGGCTCGCCAGCCTTGTAAAATCACCGTCACTCGATACGATGCAGAACCCGTCCACATTCCCCGTATACAAAATATCCATGGCATCTATAATTAATGTGGAATCGGTTGCATTTTTCCCGACCGTATTGCGGAACTGCTGAATCGGCACAATTGAATTTTCCATAAGTGCATCCTTCCATCTGCCCGCCTGCGGACTCGTCCAGTCCCCGTAAATTCTTTTATATGTAATCACACCGTACTTCGTCATTTCGTCTAAAATATACGCAATATATTTTGAGGAAATATTATCGGCGTCAATTAACACTGCATAGTGCTTATCTTCCATTCCCTTCTGCCTTCCCTGTCCTACATCTGATGTCTTACAATCTTATATTCATCGTTGCTCTGATAGTATGGACAATTCTTATATTCCGATGCACAAAAACGTGCATAATCATCTTCATCCATATTCACATCACATACATATTCTTCCATTTCTTCATCGTAAACTAAATTGTTGCAGTAATCGCAGCTAATCTGTCCCGCCATGTTATACCTCATTTCCGGACGATTCAGTCGCAAAGGTATTTCCCCTGCCATAATGACTATCTGTTTTCGCCCGGAAACAATATAGCCCGCGGCTGGCTTTTACCTGCCGCATAAAAAACCTGTTAATATTATAACAGACGATTCTTCAAATGTATATTCAATTTCCTATAAAAAAAGAGTGCATTATCCATAAAAATTTTATATAATAGAGATAACAAAACAACGTGAACAACTAAATAACAACGCAAGGAGGGGTACTTATGAAATATAAGGTCTTACTAACCGGAAAGAACAATGCTGCAATTGATGAATTTTTCACAAAAATGTATAACAGCTTTGAGTGTCAGACAACGTCCAAGCGCTATGAAGATATGATAAGCCATATGCACGCTTTCAATCCAGATGCTTTTGTCTACTGCTTACAGGACGAACCGGTCGATGACATTACAAAGATTATATCTATGAAAAGCAGGGATGCCGGACAGCTTCCGCTGATTATCATTGGAGATGCTGCCGACTGTGACGAATTTACAAAAGCCGCTGTTAAGGTTGCGGATTTGATACTGCAGCGCCCTTTAACCGCCGCAGTGATTGAACAGCGCATAAATGTGTTTTTAAAACAGCAAAAGCGGATGCACGAACCGATTGCTGAAGAATTAAAAAAAGCAGACCTTGCCTTTAACGAAACATTTCCGCCAAAAACAGAATGTGCCGGACGTGACGGGTATGCCGGATATGCGTGATATTGCAAATATACCAGGAATGACTTCCGGCAAGAAGCATATTCTGGTCATTGACGATGATGCCCGTATGTTAAAAGTCATTAAGCTTCATCTGCATGAAAAATACGATGTAGCAACTGCCATCAGCGGAAAAATTGCTTTAAAATTCTTAGAAACCAAGCACACCGATTTAATTTTACTCGACTATGCCATGCCGGATGAAAACGGTCTTGTCGTACTTGAAAAGCTGCGTGCCAATCCGTCGACCAAAAATATTCCTGTCATCTTTTTAACCGGCATTACCGACCGCAAAAAGATACAGGAGGCACTGGTGATGAAACCGCAGGGTTACCTTTTAAAACCAATTAACAGAAAACGCCTGCTTGCTGCCATCCAGAATACACTTGAAGCGTAGTCGCAGCTATAAGAATAAAACTACCTGCGGAAGGAAGATGCCTATGGAAAACGAATTACATTTAACGGATTTAATCGATGTAGAAATGCTGCAAAAAATTCAGGATGCTTTTTCTGACATGACCGGCATTGCTTCCGTCACAACCGATGCTGACGGAGTTGCCGTAACAAAAGGCTCTCATTTTTCAGACTTCTGCATGAAATATACACGTTCTTCACCACTGGGCTGCCAGCGGTGTGAATTATGCGATAAAAACGGGGCGGAGCTGGCACTTAAAAAAGGGGCTTCTTCAACCTATTTCTGTCATGCAGGACTCGTGGATTTTGCCGCACCGATTATTGCGGACGGCAGAATGGTGGGCTGTTTTATCGGCGGTCAGGTGCTGACCGAGCCGCCGGATATTTCAAAAATCATGCAGGTCGCCGATGAACTGGGGGTTGACCCTGCCAGCTACATTCAGGCGGTTATGAAAGTCAATATCGTGGAAAAAAGCCAGATTGACAAAGCAGCAAGCTTTTTATATACCATTGCAAACGGTCTTTCCAATATTGCCTACCACAAATACCAGCTGTTTCAGGCAAATATTGAGATTGAAAAGGCGAACCGCATGAAATCAGATTTTCTCGCCAATATGAGCCATGAAATCCGTACCCCGATGAATGCTGTAATCGGCATGGCAGAAATGGCGCTGCGTGAAGACCTGCCGCCTGCCGCAAGGGATTATATTACTCAGATTAAAGCCTCCGGAAAGACACTTTTAACCATCATCAATGATATACTGGATTTCTCAAAAATTGAATCCGGCAAGATGAATATTATTCCGGTGGAATATGAACCGATGTCTACAATCCACGATGTTGCAAATATTATTACCACGCGGATTGGCAGCAAAAATGTTGAACTGATTTTAGATATTGCACCGGATATCCCTTACAAACTGTTTGGTGACAGTATCCGTTTTAAACAGATTTTGTTAAATCTTGCCAATAATGCCGTAAAATTCACCAAACACGGACGCGTGCTTTTAAAAATTTATGCGGACCCTGTAGAAAACGGTGAAACTGTTTTGCACGCTTCTATTGAAGATACCGGCATCGGCATTAAAAAAGAACAGATTGGAAGACTTTTCCGCTCCTTTGAACAGTTAGACAGCAAACGTAACCGCAATATCGAAGGCACGGGACTGGGGCTTGCCATTTCCAAGCTGCTGCTGACGTTGATGCACGGCACTATTTCCGTTGAAAGCGAATACGGTATTGGCAGTACCTTTTCTTTTACACTGCCGCAAAAGGTCCTGGATGACCGTCCAAGCGGTGTATTTAACAATGATCCGCCGGTTCATGCTGCACTTTTTATTAAAAACAGCCTTGTACAGGAACAGCTGCAAAAGGATCTGGACCGGCTGCATATTGCTTATGACAATTGTACCGTGACCGGGACTGAGCCGGGCAATACACCTGATTATCTTTTTATCGATTATGCGGTATTTTCCTCTGCCATGCAGGATTATATTCAGGCACACCCTGAACTGACCGCTGTATTGATTACAGACTTTTATACTTCGGTCAGCTGCAATTTAAAGAATCTGCACATTGTAAAAAAGCCGCTGTACTCTTTAAATCTGATTTCGATTTTAAAAAATGAAGATCTGCATTTTGATGAAGAAGATGATGCCGACCACTTTGAATTTACGGCACCGGAGGCACAGATTTTAATTGTCGATGACAATGCTATTAACCTGACCGTTACGGAAGGACTTTTGAAGCCGCTTGGTATGCAGATTGACACCTGCCTCAGCGGAAAAGAAGCCATTGAAAAAATTTCATCACAGATGTATGACATCATTTTTATGGATCATATGATGCCGGAACTTGACGGAGTTGAAACAACCCACATTATCCGCCGTTTTCACCCTGAATACGATGATGTGCCGATTATCGCTCTGACTGCTAATGCCATTGACGGCACCAAAGAGCTGTTTTTAAAGGAAGGCATGAACGATTTTGTACCAAAGCCGATTGAACTGCAGTTTTTAACGGCTAAAATCAAGCACTGGCTGCCTGCGGAAAAGATTGAACGACAGCACAGTATGTCTGCAGGCAGAAATACCACAGGCACTGACAGCACTGTAACTGCCACTAATGCCGCTGCGGACAATACGCAAGCATTTCCGGCAATTGAAGGACTTGATACAAAAGCTGCCATACAGCTTCTTGGCAGCCCGCAGTTATATATGACCGTTCTAAAAGATTACTACCGTGTCATTAAACAGAAGGCAGAACTGATTAAGAAATATGAGCAGCAGGAAGACTGGCATGCCTATACCATTGAAACCCACGCATTAAAAAGCGCTTCCAGACAGATTGGTGCGACTGACCTTGCCGAATCCGCTGCCCGTCTGGAACTTGCCGGTTCCAGACAAGATGCGGCACTCATTCATGAACAGACTGCTTCCCTCCTTCATGATTATTTACAATACCAGTCTATTTTGCAGCCATATTTTCAAAAGGAAGAAAAAAATCTCCGCACAAGAAACGATTACTGCACCGGTTCTGGAGAAGCTTTTTATGCCATGTATGATGCAATTGATAATCTGAACAGCGATACCATGGAATCTACGCTGGAGGAAATGACACACTTTATCTATCCTGACAACCAGCAGGAATTTTTAAATCAGCTAAAGACGGCTGTTTCCGATATTGACGTGGAACAATGCACAAAAATCCTTGATGCATGGAAATCTGTTGTTTAATATCGTATTTTATCAACTACAATACCCCGCAGCGTATTACATTTCTGTTTATACCCTGCGGGGTATTTCTTAAAACGTGTAGCCTTTTTTGTCCATACTGATGATAAACCTGATTTCACGCTGCTTTACAATCTTATTTTTCTTCTTTTGATATACTTTGCGCCAGTTTTTCTACGGTTTCCTGTGGCAATTCAGCTAATTCTGCGACAGATTTTATGTCATTCCCCATATTAAGAAGTTTTGTGGCAATCTGAATTTTAGTATATTCTTCGCCTTCACGGCGTCCACGGTTTAAAATATCTTTTGCTTCATAGTTTAATACTTTTCCACCCATTGTCCGGCTCACCCCTTTCGCAACATTTTTATATTTAACAGCAATATGTTCTATGACTTTACGTGACATATCAAGAATAGCAGCTTTGGCATATCTGTTCAAGTCACCCATCTGGCAGGCGATTTCAAGCCGTTCCCTGATTGAAGCATATTCTGCTTCCAGCTGCTTTAACTTTTTCTTGTTTTCTTCCAGTTCTTTAAAATCCTTCTCATATGCAAAAATATGAAACGGTATCAGAAAAAACAGTTTCCTTTCAAACAATTCATGAATCGTATAACGTTTTACCTTTAATACCGGCACGGTATAGGATACCCTTCCGCCCGGAGTTAAGACTTTAACTGTCATTTCTTCCGGCGTATTTTTAGTATGTCTAAGCGACACAATTGCTGAATCCGGAAATTGTACGGTCAAAATATTTGATGTAAACTCTCTGTTTTCTAATGCAAGCTGTGTATCATACTCAAACATTCGTACAATCATACTGCCGTCTTCCGTACTTTGACATTCAATGTGATATCGTTTGCGCTGTGCTGTATTATAGCCGGCAGAGCCGCCGTAAAGCTGATTTTTTAGTACCTGTGGCATCGATGTTTCTTCACTACTGATAATTTCAAAGCTGGAATCTGTAATCCGTTCCTGCTCACTGCCGTCCGGCATTTTAATAAAATGCTCGTTTTGCAGCAGGCAGATGGTTTCTTTTCCGGTGTAGTGCGTATGAAAAATTTCATTGACAACCGGAATCATTAACTCCGTACAGTCGGTTAAAAGTGTACGGAATACATCATCGTAAGGTGTATTATCCATGCATTGGTTCCTTTCTTTTATTATACTGGACTTGTGGGATTGTCGACAAGCATTTTGACAAATTTTCTAAAATTTTCAAATCTTTTGGAATGAAAACGGATGATAAAAGGGTCTAAATGAATCCACAAGGACATTTCAGAATCCGCAGTAAATTCCAAAAAACGTGATAGAAAATACAGACGAAATCTAAATATTTAGATTTCAAATATAAATCAGACTTTAAACACATAATCTTTATAAAAAACCGTGCTTAAATTCGTTCTTAGAATATATTCTATTGAAAGAATAACATAATATTATTTATATTGCAATAGTAAATTGCATCACTGATTGTATCAACTGCCTTATCAGCATTTGTTGAATCTGAACCGGTTACCTGAATTCCATCTACACCGATAGACTTTGCACTCATAGAATCCATTGTTACAGAAGTTCTTATTTTCACTTGTCGTATCTGCACCTACCTGGAAGCTTTAAACAGCAATGCTTTAAGTAGCCGTTACTTTAATGCTGTTTCACCTTGATGCCTATTTTTCCTTCTTTGG
>ENA-OQAZ01001250-OQAZ01001250.1-human-gut-metagenome-genome-assembly--contig:-NODE-1250-length-12470-cov-6.027465_pt1 | contig 12470 bp, 19 predicted proteins | sample MGYA00242737_ERZ504531 | MGnify/ENA primary metagenome ERZ504531 (study PRJEB26092, sample SAMD00036244) | human gut metagenome | host: Homo sapiens | study: EMG produced TPA metagenomics assembly of...
CTGCGCCTTACTCGACCATTCGCTGCGCTGCTCATTGCGGAGGTTGAAGTAGTCACCAGCAGATTGGACAGCGTTGGGTTCCTTTGCTTGTTCCAGTGCATCCAAAAGAATCTGCTTCTTTTCGGTCAGGTCTGCGATCCAGCGTTGCAGCCCACGGATGGTGCTGCGGATGGACTGCATCAGGCTGTTGGCAGTGCGAATATCCCGATTGAGATTTCCAAGAAAGGTTTTGATTCCTCGCTTCTCCATCTGGTGAGCAGCGGGGCCGAGATGGACGGTCGGAATCTGCTGCACTCCCTGCCGCTCGAATGAGCGGAGGTCAACACGTTCCGGTCGTCCAGCTGCTTCCAGATAGCGGTTGGTGATGGTTTCCCAGCTGTGCCGCCAGACTTCGGCGTACTTCTGGTCGTTCCAGTCCACCGTGTTTTCCTTGTGGCACTTCCAGTTGCCAGAGGGGAGCTGGATGCGCTCACCGTTTTCGTCAAGGTCGTATACCTTTCGGGCTTTCGGAAGCCACTTGCCGCGTTCATCCATTGCTCGGATGGTCAGTAGAATGTGGGCGTGTGGATTTCCATCGCCCTTGTCATGGATGGCGAAGTCGGCTATCATCCCTTTGGAAACGAACTGCTCGTTACAAAATTCTTTGAGCATGGGAAGGTACTGGTCTTTCGGAACTTCTCTCGGAAGTGCCAGCACGATGCGCCGGGCAAGTTGCGAGTTCCATTGATTCTCCACGGCTTCCACGGCGTTCCAGAGGGTTGCCCGGTCTGCATATCCGGGTGGTGCATTGTGCGGCAGCATGATCTCGGCATGGACAAGTTCTTTCTTCTTGTTGTAGAATTTTGTTCTCTGGTCGTACTCGCTGAACAGCCGTTCGCCGCTCTGATAAGCTGCACCAGCAACAGCGGACTGTCCTTGGCTGCGCTTTACGATGGAGATTTTGAAGTGCGGACACGGAATAGGCATCACCCCCAAACAAAAAGACCGCCCAGCAAGATGACTCTTGTTGAACGGTCGGAAAATCGTATTCAGTTTTGCTCGCTGCCTTGGTTCGGAGTGCTGCGCACTTCGGGGCAAGGCGGGAGCCGCAAAAGGATAGCTGCAAAGCAGCGCAAGGAAAATGCAGTTTTCCTTGGGATGGATCGGGCTGCGCACAAACGCCAGCTTCGATTTCATCGAGCCGTCTGCAAGACCGCAATTTCACCGGAACGGTGTATAATTGCGCCCTTTATTCTAAAGGGTTTTGGACGTTGCTTCGTTCGTGAACGTCATGCACCATCTTTGCAAGCGCCAGCACGACTTCAGGTTGACGGAATGAGATCTTCAAAAGCTCCATCACCTGATCGTCGGTCAGTTCTCCCGGACAGACCAGAAAACTTTCCAGCATTCCGGCACGGGTACAAAGACGATGCACACGCTCTCTCCGGTTCAGCTCCGACATCCGGTGTTCAAGGATTTTCTCCCGGTGCTGACAAGCGCGCAGCTTCTGCTCTGCTTTGGCTTTTTCGTTGCGGAGATAGGCAAGGTCGGATTTGGGTTCGGTCATGGCATCACGCTCCTTTGCAAAATAAAGAGCCAAACAATCAGACCTGCTTTGCAACTGATTGTTTGGCGAGGAAAAGCGTATATGGTTTTGGTGGTTTAATCAAACAGTGATAACGTGAACAGCGCGTTCGTAATCGGCTTTGCGAACATATATTGTGTAGAGCATTTGATAATTGACCTTTTGAAATGCCGTTCCGGCTCTTTCACGGGTTCCCATTGAAAACAGAGACGGTGATGATAAATCGCGTACTTTTGTTCTATATCCGATTCCTTCTTTTTCTAAAAGAGATGTGTATTTTTGGTATTGAGATTGATTCGAGCAAACAACCAGCTCTTTTTGATTAAAAAACGGTAGCATAAAAAACTCCTTGCTCAAAAACGGTCATCGGATATTATTTGAAATTTCAACATACCAAGTCTTTCCGGTCTTTGCAGCAATATTGACAACATAGTAGCAGCCAACGTGATTTGTCGCATCTACCAGAACACCAGCCAAGAGGAATCAGGGTATTTTGTCCAGTTTTTCTGAGATGCAGGAATGTCAAAATCCTTGGTCTGCTCTCGATATCCGTTACTCGTCCATCCAGTTTGACCAATTCTTAGAGTTTGGCTCGTAATTTTTGTTGCAGAGTTATTGCAATAGTACTTTCCAGTAACCTTTGTCAACTTATAATACGAACGATCGCCGGAGTCTTTAACAATATCATAATAAATTGTAGTATATGCTCGTACGGTGTTGCTTGAGTCCCAAGAATCTTGGTTGATGCTTCCATCTGCATAGGGGCTTATAGATGTTGGAAATTCGGTAGGCAGAATGGTTGCGACATCTTTTCGATAGGAAGTAAGGGACGAACCATCATCCAAATGTTGAACATCCAGAACGGTTTTTTCTTCGAACTGAATCATTTCATCGGTTGCCTTAACAATATTGGATTGGGTAATCAAATCTTTTTCCGGCGATTCAGAAGCATTTTAGCAAAGAGCGAAGAATGAACGGTGACACTGCCGATTCTCATAGAAGGTTCCATTGCAACGCTAGAAACGCAGAGCATCGCAATCATCAAGAAAGAAAGCGAAGCAGCTAAAAGCTGTGATACTTTTTTATGTTTCATAATAAGCAATCCTTTCTCATTAAATGGATAAGTTTGAATTTCATTCAAAGCTATATTGCTGCATCGGAGTAACTCCTTTCGATTTGTGCATTGTGCCATCCTTTCTTACACTGTATACACAGCAAGCAATATTGTCTACATTTCTGTAATAAGATGGAGAAAATTCGTAACGAAATCGGAGTCACCAACAAAGAAAAATGGCATAGTGCTTTTTGTTGTTGAAACAGGAAAGCGACCATGCCATTTCAGGATTGAACTTATTTTCGTTTTTCTTGCAGATGCTTCTCAGGTACACAGGGACGTTTCGGCTGATACATCCAGCCCGCACAAACCGGAGGCCACTCCTGCATATCCCTCTTCACCAGAGCTTCAATTTTCTTTTTGGCGAACTGTTTGATTTGAATTTTCATTTGTATGCCCTCCTTTCAATTTTGACAGCGTGAAATGGATAGTGTTATTGCATCAGCAGTTAATGCTGCGACCAACCCTTGTAGTATGGAGGGTGCGATTTGAACTCTCGCCAACAGAATTGCGAAAATATTTAGAAGCAATAATAACCAACGAACAGATGTCTTTGCAGCCTTGAACTCATCTGTTGACCAGTGAATGCTTTCATTGTTAACTGGTGCAATACACAAAATTGTAGCATCTGAAACTATAGTTAAGAAAAGCAACGCCAGACCTGTATGGAAAACGTAGGAGATTGAAGCAAGAAGAACGACTTCTAATAAAATGGAATGGAACAGGCATTTACTATAAGTGGCAGCATGATAACCGTTTGTGTATTTCCGAATTAAAAGGAAGAAAACAGAAAATGAGATTGTTAAAGTCCAACCAAAGCAAAAACCGCCAATCAGACACTGCACAAGCCAAGTTAATAAGGTTGTCACTCTTTTTTCGATGCTATATGCAAACCATTCAGAATAAGATTCATCAAGCAATCCCATCGACACGCATTTTTGTGTTAATTGCCTTGCAAAATCTTTCATTGCGACAATCCTCATTAAAAGAACTTTCTTGAAACAAAGAATACACAAGTTGAGCTACAATTTCCACAATAATGTAACGAAATGGACTTTTTTTGTCACGAAATCGGAGTGAGCGGTATATCAGCGGTGAACTGAAACCACCCGTTTTCATAGAACATGGTATATTCGCCGCTATATTTTTCAAGAATCAGCCGGATGTTCGCAAGTCCAAAGCCATGCATCTGTGGTTCTGGTTTTGTCGTTGGAATGGAACCGTTTATAATTACAACAGGTTCCGATGTGTTTCGGACAGAGACAAAAAAGTCTTGCTGTGCAACGGCCATGACATGAATCGCTTTATCGCCCTTATCATACTGCTGACACGCTTCAATGGCATTATCCAAGAGGTTTGATAGAAGCACTACTATATCAGAGGCATCAAATGGAAGATTTGATAGATCATTCACTTCAAAATCAATACTGATCTTCTTTTGAGTTGCTTCGGCAGCTTTTGTGTTGAAAAGTGCATCCAAGATAGGATGGTGTGTGTTGACAAGGAATAGTCGATCTGTTTGCTGTTCGGTGATTTTTTCAAGATATTCTTCAGCGGCAGAATACTCTTGATTCTTCATCAATTGATTTAGGATATTCAGGTGCGCCCGAAAATCGTGAACTTTTTTCCTTTGGGCAGAATAAAGTTCGCTTGCCGAAGTCATGTTTTTCGATTGCAGCTGAATCTGCTGGTTAAGCATCAATAATTGTTCTCTTTCCGATGCGGCATACTCCATTCGCTCCAATAAAAAGAGGACTGCGACGTTTGAAATAAAAATGAGAATACAACAGCCAGCAGAAACAAACTCTTCTATATTATGACCGCTTGTAACGTAAAGTAGAATCACAAGCATTACAAACGATGCGCATGGAAATAGAAAGTAAAGAATCAGCTGCGAATGTTGAGCATGGCTTCTTGGTCTGCTTGTCATGCGCTGAAGCATTATTTTGCGAAACAGTGCAATAATAAATAATTCGGCAGAATAATAAGAGATTCCATAGATTAGAGATAGCGTCTTGTCAGCTTGAAACGTCTGAGCATCCATCCCACAAACTGCAGTTGCAAGCATTCCAGCAGCAAAAGACAAACTGTATGTTAAAAGATATTCTATAATGATAAGAAACAGCAAAAACTTTCCTGTAATGTTTTTATATAGGGCTCTGGCAGCAATAAAGCAGGATAGCAAAATCAAAAGAATCTTGATAATTTGATTTCGGTTTAAGAAAGCAGCATTGAATTCAATGGAGGCATACATTAAAATAGTTTGAACTATTACACCGACAAGAAATCTATGATCCCTCCAACGGTGCGAAGCAAAAGCGTCTAAAAACAGACATACGCAGACTGAATCTATGATTGTGTAAACTAAACTGATCAAAGCATCCATCTACTTTTACCTCGCCAATGTAAATATTTCTGTTTTAGCTCACTATAATTCTTTTCGCTTGGAGCCAGACAAAGACCACCGCGCAATTGGACTTTATTGTATTGAAAGATTTCGACATAGTGCATATTGACAAGGTAGCTTTTTTGAATACGAAGGAAACCGAGTGGTTCGATTTTTTCGGATAGTTCTGTTATGTTGCCGTAAAATTGGTATGCTGGGCGTTTTTCGTCCAACAAGTGCATAACAATGATTCTTCGATGAGATTCTAAATACAGAATGTCATTTACAGGTACATCGATAATTTCAGAGTTGATTGAAATTGTGACAAGCTGTTTCCGCCGAAGTACTTCTTGGACAGTTGAATCAAAGTAGGAATCAAGTTTAGCAGAGAGATCTGCTTTTAGTAAGTATCGAAAGGCTTGAACCTCAAATCCCTCTGGAGCATACTGAATGAAATTCGTAATGAAGATAATCACAATGTTTTCATTGCTCGCTCGTAACTTTCTGGCAAGCTCAATTCCATTTGTTTCGCCCATATCAATATCCAGAAGCGCAATATCATAAGGAAGTGATAAGTCTATTTGACTTGGTTGAAAAAAACCATAAAATCTTGATGATACATGCGTTTCCTCGCTTTTCTTTTTGAGTTCTTCAATAATAGAATCAACGATCTGCTGGTCATCGTCACAAACCAAGACATTCATTTTGAAATTCCTCCATTGCACATGGGAATGCTTTTTATCACACAACATACAGCCCTGCTCCTCACAAGTCAATCAAATTTCAATATAATCGAACATTATATGTAGTATAGTACGATTATATTGAAATTTCAAATAGTACACTTTATATAGGATAGGAGTGTACAGGAATGGAGCATTATTTAGGAGAAAAGCTAAAAAAGCTGAGAGAAAGTCGTGGCTGGACGCAGGCGGATTTGGCTAAACGGTTAAATAAGGCTGTATCCACGGTCAGTGGATATGAAAGTGATGCACATGCAATTCCGTTGGATGTTCTTGCAAGCATTTCATCCTTATTTAGCATTTCAACAGATGAACTCCTAGGACTGGATGCGCCAGAAGTACTATCTCTTTCTGGATTGACTGGTGCGCAAAAGAAAACTTTAATTAAACTCCGTAATGAATTGCTTTCACCAAGTCAAAAAGGAAATGATCTTTCGCCGCAGCAGATGGAAATTCTTCATGACATAATAAAAGCCTTCGGTTGACAATCGACTTGAGGCATAGTGCGAGTGCAATACAAACGGTTATTTAAGTATGACCCTCAATGCTGGATGCCCAGTGTTGAGGGTCATGTTATTTGCGGCCACACCGATTTCGTTACAAGTTTTCTCTACTTTGATACAAAATCGTGGACTTTGATTGCTTATTGTGCTTTGATGCTATCAATAGTTAATCTAAGAATTAAGGTGGACGTAACAATTTCGTGTCTTTTGTTTTTACATGAAAGGGTGATTCCAATGCAGAGTTGAAGAAACGTATAAACAATATATTATATCAAGTAACGGTATGCGATAATCAGTAAACTTCAAGGAGAATAAATATGAAAGAGATGACTCGCAAAGAATTTCTTAAACTCACGGGTGCAAGTACCGCATTGTTGGCAATGTCCCATATTATCCCCACTTCGGCATATGCAGACACGTCGAAGATAGATGCTCCATCGGCAGGAATGTATATAAGTGAAGTGGTTGATTTAAGCGGCTTGTCGCCTGTCGAACAGGAAAAAATCCTTACCGAACGTAACATCCCATATGATTCGACAATTACATATGAAAAAATTGTTGTCGAAAGACCTGCAGCGCGAGATTCTTATAAGGGAGTTCCATATCGTTTTCAGATAACGTACGGAAATAAACCTGTAAAAAATGAAAGGAGAAGTGTTGTGAGTCCTGCTGCAGCTGCGGTACTAGACAGAGGTGTTAATATTCTGATTGGATTAACAAAACCCTATATTTGGATTCCATTTACAGCTTCTGGGCTAACTCCCTCTCAGATTTTCATTTACAGTGATCCCAGTCAATACGCATCAACAAATATTTATACACATCTGAAAATTAGACAATGTGAATTTTATAAGGATTACTCATGGCAGCCAAATGCTTTTTTGGAAAGAGCAACCATTGAGGATACGACTGTAACTTATGCACTGGTAAATCCTAAAACAAAAAGATTTACCTCACAAACTGCAAAGAAGACAGAATATAGAAAAGCTACTCACTATGACAACGATAGCTATATCTTGGAAAAAGCCTACTATTGCTTTGAGCATAATCTTCCGTCTTATAAGGAAAATGCTTGAAAGAAGAATAAAAAATGAAATTCCAAACAAAACTCACATTATGCAAAGCTGTATTCATCTTCATAGCAATAGTCGTATGCGCACTATGGGCATTTGAGTTTCGTATAGCAGCTGTTGTTGTACTTTTGATAGACTATATTTTTGATTTTATAACACGTCGTTGTCCTTTTTGTGGGAAGCACTTTTCAATTGTACTAACAGTGAAAGATCGTTGTCCATTTTGCGGAAAATTATTCGAGTAAATATTTTATGGAAGCAGTGGGTATTCCATGCAGAAATAAATGTGTGTGCTATAAAATGTCAGCCAATTATAGGAAGAGACCTATATTCTCTGTAATGGACAATGGTCAATTATGAAAACTATTGCAAAATGAAAATACGATAGCAATCGTACAAAAACAGAAATCCGGAAACTTTTTTGAGTTATTATGGTTCATTTCCGGATTTTCTGTAATGCTTTTTGAAGAGCCATTCTGTAACAGCCAATCACATTTCTATGAAAAAAGGTCAATCTTCTAGTCTACCGTGATCGCAACCAAGTGAAAGATAATGTTCGATTTCCCCACTCAGCACAAGCTGGGTATATTCCAAGGGCTTGTTATATAAGTAGCCAGTCCAGTTCTGCTCGCTGTGCCGGGGTGTTGCCATATTCGTCCTCAATGACGATGCAGTCGATGGAAAGAATGGTTCCATCCTCGAATCGGGCTTCCACTCGGTTGATGTCCATGTTGTAGCGGCAGGAAAGCACTTTTTGAGAGTGATTATGGTCGAAATTCTGATTTCGTTTCATTTAAATATCTCCTTTAATGATTTTGAAATTTGATTTTCAACGAGATGAGGTCTCTTTTTCTTTCTCTTAAGTCACCTAACCGCACTGTCCTGCATCCGTTGCACAGACAATGCTATCCACATCTGGGCGGTCCATCAGCTTTTGCAGGATACCAAACTGCTTTTTGGTGGACGCAGACACCAGATACTGCCACCTTTCCGGCAGGATGGGCAGATCTGCGATGCTCCACTTGACGTATTTGGCATCGTAGATATTGGGCGGAGCAAGCTCCACCAGATGACCCACGCACCAGCTTACCAGATAACCGTTGCCCTCAAGGTAGCCGTCCTGACGGTTGGTGGCACCGAGGACTTTGGCGTAGGACATGGCAACCGAGGGCTTTTCTGCTACAACTAGAATTGAAATAAGCGTTCCCTCCAATCTGTTTTCATTTGGATATGTACGGCGGCAAAATGCCGCCTTGAAATCAGATGGGTTCAGTGTCCTGCTCGTCCGGGGTTTCGTCCTCGTCCGGCACATCGGTAGGGATCTCAAAATCGCCCTTGTCCTCGGTGTAGTTTGCATCGGGGTCGAGGGCTTCTTTTTCGGCTTTTTTCTTCTGCATCTGCTGGTGATAGAAATAGAAGCCGCCACCTGCTGCCAGTGCAATCAGCACCACCACACCCAAAAAGCCGGATGCGATCTTTGTGACCTTGTTTTCCTTGGGCTGTTCCGTGCCGGATGCTGCCGCTTCTTCGGCGGCTTTTTTCGCTTCTTCCTCGGCTTTCAGCCTGTCCTGTTCCGCCTGCGCCGCTGCTTCTTTTTCAGCGGTGTAGGCATCGGCAGCATCTTCCTCCATCAGAGCCAGAAGGTCGGCTTCGTCCACAAGGTTCATAAAGTGAACGGTCTGCTGCCCCTTGGCGTTGCGGTCAATCACCAGATAGAAAGTCGCACCCGACTTCGACACCAGCGTAATGAACTGCTGACCGCTGCCATCGGAATAGTCGGTGTGGTAATCGTCCACCAGCGTCAAGTTGCCCTCCGGGGTCAGGGCACCGGTCTCCTCATCGGTCACGGTGACTACATCTTCTTCATCGGTGGTAGAAGTCAGGACGGGCTGTTCCACTTCCTCCACAGGCTCACCGCCATAGGCAAAAGCGGGAGCCGCCATGCCAGCGCACAGTGCCACCGATACCAGCAGTGCGCCCAGTTTCTTAATCTTCATCTGCATCCTCCTTCTCGAAAGTTGCACCCACGGCAGACAGCGCAGCAGGGTTCGGGGTGGTGGTGGCAGACTGCCGCAGCAGGGCGGCGAGCTGTTCCGGCGTGACCTTTGCCGTCCGCACCATCTCGTTGACCTCGGCAGAATCTTCCTCCTGAATGCGCCGCTCCAGGATCTCGATGCGATTGTTCAGCTTGATGCGGCGTTCTTTCTCTTTTGCCAGCATCGCCCGCAGTTTATCCGATTTTTCGCTCATAGTAACTTCTCCAATCATTTTGAAAGCCGTCCGAACCCGGCGAGATGCTTCTCCCAGTAGGACGAGTGAATGTTTGCGTACTTGATGGGGTCTCCGGCACTGACCATCATGCCGTTGCCGAGATAGATTCCAGTATGGCTCATGCCGGGGGTGTCATAGGTGCCTTTGAAGAAAACCAGATCACCGGGCTTTGCATCGGCTTCGGAGATGTGCTGGCTCTTGTTCCACAGACCGTTGGCGGTAGTGCGCCCTACATCGTAGCCGTTCTGGTTGTACACCCAGCAGACATAGCCGCTGCAATCAAAACCGGTTTCCGGGGTAGAGCCGCCCCACACATAGGGTGTGCCCACATACTTTTGCGCCTCCTTGTAGATGGCGGCAAATTCGCTGTCCGTCAGGCTTCTGCCGGAACCTGATAATCAATACCGGGTGTGCCGGAGCCATCGGAGCCACCGGGCGGCAGTCCGCCGTTGAACAGATACGGTCTGCCGCCCAAGGTGTCCTGAAAGATCTCGTAGCGTTTCCATTGGTCGTTGTCCAGTTCCTCCCGGATGACCACCTCCAAGCCACGGTTCACCAACTTGGTGTGGAAAATCTTGTACTCATACGGCACTTGGGTAGGAACAGGGATACCTGCCGGACTGATGACCCAGACCGTCTTATACCGAATCTGCACCTCCACCCATGTGGTCAGCTTGTACTGCTTTTTGAAGGTCTCCTTCAACTTGCCCTGCACCTCTGACCGGGTGTAATCGTCGTACAGAGTCGTGAGAAATGAGGTCAACTGCCACGGATCGTGCTCGATGGGGTCAAGGTGATACTGGTACTCGTTGTAGCCGGGGTGGTCGGTGGGAGTGTGCTTGATCTTTTTGTCCAGTTCCTTTTCCAGCTTTTTGTAGTCCTGTTCTGCGCCCCGGATGTCCCGATCCTCGGCAGAGTACATGGTTTGCCCGGACACCTGTGTGCCGCCGGAAAAGAGGATGCCGCAGGAGGAAAAACCTGACATGACCATGAGGATGAGCAAAAGAAAAACGCCCACGATCACCAGAACGTGTGCGTTGCTCTTGGCGGCATTCGCCAGCCTTTCAAGGCAGTGCTGACGGCAGTTTTACCTTTTTCTACGGCTTGTTCCACGCCGGACCGGGCAGCAGATGCGCCATTGGATGCCGCTTTGCCGCCTGCGGTCTGCGCCGCCGTGCCCGAACGGGCGGCGGCATAGTAGCTTTTGTGGATTTCTTGCCGCTGTTTCCAGCGTGAAAGCCAGTTGGAGCCGCCCTCGCCGGTGCCGGATGCGTCTGCATCTTGTGCCGCAGTCGGCTCCGATGCGGAAGATTTAGGGGTTTTGGAGCCTTTCTTGCCCTGCATCTTGCTTTCTTCTTGAGTTTCCGGGCATAGCGGCTTTTTGAAATATCACGGACATTTCCTGCCGCTTTTTCGCCCTCGCTCAACGCCTGCACACCGACGTTTTCATCCTCGTACTGGTCAACTTCGTGATGCACCGCAGACCGGGCGGCATGGGCAGCGTACATCTCCCGTTTCTGCGCCTTACTCAACCGGCTCAGTTCGTCCGGGGTTAGTTCCGCCTTGCCAAACCGCAGATGCTGTGCCTTTTCCGCAGCTTTATCTGCATCGGTTTCAACTTTTTCTTTTTGGGCACCGTCTGCTCTGCCTTGGCTTTTTTCGGGGGAGAACGGGTCTTTTTTGCGGACGTTTCCTCTTTGATGTTCAGCTTCGGTTCACTCATTTCTGCGCGCCCTCCGAGACTTCACCCAACTTGGTGGTCATAATGCGGTAGAGTTCCAGATCGGTGGGGAAACGGTCCACAAACGGCAGAATGACATTACCGAAAAACAGCAGCCCTTCGCCCTCGCCGGAGTGGGTCACATAGGAAAGCTGATGAGGGCTGATGTTGAGCTGCTTTGCGAGAATCTGGCGGTCTCCCGCAGCCTGATTCAACATGATGATCATGTCGCTGTTCTCGAAAATATTCTCAACCTCACGAGAAGAAAGAAGGTCTTTCACGTTCTGGGTCAACCCTGTGGGGATGCCGCCCCACTTGCGGAAGCGCTTCCAGATCTCCACGGAATAAGCGGCGGTCTGCTCCTCTTTCAGCAAAAGGTGCATCTCATCCATATAATATCGGGTGGACTTTCCGCTGCTGCGGTTTGCCGTGACACGCCCCCACACTTGATCCTGCACAATGAGCATTCCCAGCTTTTTCATCTGCTTGCCCAGCTCCTTGATGTCGTAGCAAACGATGCGGTTGTTGACGTTCACATTCGTGCGGTGGTTGAACAGGTTCAGACTGCCCTTGACGTAGATCTCCAGAGCCGTGGCAACATGGTGGGCTTCTTTCTCGTCCTGTTGGAGCAGGGCGTTGTACAAGTCCTCAAGGATGGGCATATTCTCCGGGCAGGGGTTCGCAAAATATTTGCGGTAGATCAGATGCACACAGCGGTCGATGACGGTTTTCTCCACCGGCAGCAGCCCTTCTTTGCCGCCCACCACCAGTTCACACAAAGAAAGAATAAAGTCAGCTTTCAGGGATAGGGGATTATCTTCCTCGGAGTAGTTGGCATTGATGTCCATGGGATTGATGAACTGGGTACTGTTGGGCGAAATTTTGATGACCTGACCTTTCAGCCGATTCACCAGAGGAGAATACTCTCCCTCTGGATCGTTCACAATAATATCATCGTCCGTCACCAAAAAGCGTTTGCGATTTCACGCTTTGCCGAGAAACTTTTGCCGCTTCCCGGAGTGCCGAGGATCAGCCGTTGGGTTCTCAGCTTCTTCCGGTCCACCATGATAAGGTTGTTGGACAGGGCGTTCAGGCC
>ENA-OQAZ01001251-OQAZ01001251.1-human-gut-metagenome-genome-assembly--contig:-NODE-1251-length-12462-cov-1.382975_pt1 | contig 12462 bp, 21 predicted proteins | sample MGYA00242737_ERZ504531 | MGnify/ENA primary metagenome ERZ504531 (study PRJEB26092, sample SAMD00036244) | human gut metagenome | host: Homo sapiens | study: EMG produced TPA metagenomics assembly of...
GAAAAAATTGTAACAATTACTCATTAGTTTTCAGAAAAAAGTAAGGAAAAAAAGGTCGAAATATGATACGATAGGGATATTAGGAATAAGTCTAAAAGGAGGAAAAATCATGGAGCAGATCAATATCCTGGTAGTGGATGATGAAAAAGAGATCGCGGACCTTGTAGAGATCTATCTGGTCAGCGATGGATATAAGGTATTTAAGGCAAATAACGCGAAAGAGGGGCTGGAGATCCTGGATCAGGAGGAGATCCATCTGGTACTCTTAGACATCATGATGCCGGGAATGGACGGTCTTGAGATGTGCAGGAAGATCCGCGAGACCAACAACATTCCGATCATCATGCTGAGCGCAAAATCCACGGATCTCGATAAGATCCTGGGTCTGGGAACCGGCGCGGACGATTATGTGGTAAAGCCGTTCAACCCGCTGGAGCTCACGGCCCGCGTGAAATCCCAGCTCCGCCGCTACACCCAGTTAAACCCTAACAGCAGCACCGGAAAAGCGGCAAAGAACGAGATCTCGATCCGTGGCCTCTCCATCAATAAAGATAACCACAAGGTCGTTGTCTACGGAGAGGAGATCAAGCTGACGCCCATCGAGTTCGATATCCTGTACCTTCTGGCATCGAATCCCGGCCGGGTGTTCAGCACCGACGAGATCTTTGAGAAGGTATGGAACGAGAAGTATACGAGGCAAACAACACCGTCATGGTACATATCCGGAGACTCCGCGGAAAAATGAAAGAGGACACGAGACAGGATAAGATCATCACAACGGTCTGGGGGGTAGGATACAAAATTGAAAAATGATTGGAGCAGAAGCTTTTACAGGCAGATCGCGGTGAACATCTGTTACAGTGCCCTGATCGCATGTCTGGTGGACGCGTTCCTCATCATGAATATGAACTTCCTTCTGGCGTACCTGGACCAGACCAGATACGCGAATCTGTTGATCCTGCAGATCTTTAAGATGGGTACGATCACCACGATCCTCTATGTGATCGTTGGAATCGGGATCTTTGCGCTGGCGTTTCTCATGATCGAGAAGAAAAATATGAAGTATATAGGGAAGATCGCGGTGGCGATCCAGAATATCTCCGAGGGCGACTTAAACACCCAGATCGAGGTGGTGGGGGACAACGAGTTCTCCGCCATGGCATCGAACCTGAACCGGATGGAATCGGATATCCGGAAGCTCATGGATAAGGAACGAGAGTCGGAGCGGACGAAGAATGAGCTGATCACGAACGTGGCCCACGACTTAAGGACACCGTTGACTTCCATTATCGGTTATCTGGAACTCCTGTCTTCCGGACCGGCCATCAGCCTGGATATGCAGAAAAAGTATATCGATATCGCCTATGTGAAGGCAAAGCGTCTGGAAAAACTCATTGAGGACCTGTTCGGATTCACGAAGATGAATTACGGAAAGATATCCATGAATGTTGGAAAGGTGGATATCGTAAAGCTCTTAGGGCAGCTTTTGGAGGAATTTTATCCGAGCTTCGCGGACAAGGACCTGACTTATGAGCTCAAGAGCAATGTCCCGTCCCAGATCATCACGGCGGACGGAAACCTTTCTGGCGAGACTTTTTTGATAATCTGATCAACAACGCCATCAAGTACGGTGCCGAGGGAAAGAAGGTCCTGATCCAGGTATTCGCGAAGGACGATATCGTCACGGTGTCTGTCACGAACTATGGCTATGTGATCCCGGCGGAGGAACTGCCGTTGATCTTCAACAAGTTCTACCGGGTAGAGCAGTCGAGGTCCTCAAAGACAGGCGGAACGGGTCTTGGTCTTGCCATCGCAAAGAATATCGTGGACATGCACGGCGGAACGATCTCCGTGGCCAGCGACCTGAACGGAACGGTGTTCACGGTGAAGCTGAAGGTGGATTTTGATGTGAATAAAGAAAATTTTGGTATGATCCAGTAAAGAGAGATAACAGCTGTTCAGCAAAAACGCATAGTTCCTGCTCTGACGGCAGAAAAACAGCTGAAAATACGTTACAGTTCAGCCATTACATCTTCTTGTTTTCATATTCATGAAACAAGAAGCTTGGTGGTTCCACCATATGCTGATTTGGATGAAAAAAGTGCTTATGCAAGCAAGTTTGCAACACACTTTCTCATTCAAATCAGCGCATGGCTGAACTGTAACGAAAATACTGAACAGGGATACCCGTTGATCAATGATAGGAAGAATGTATGAGAAATAAAAAGAAACAGTTGCTGTTTGGCTGTCTTGCGGCCCTGGTCCTGTCCGCGGGGGCATTCCCGGCCTTTGCCCAGGACCAGGACAGCTTCAGCACAAACATGGAGTCCAGCTCACAGAATTCTGTGCCGGTGGCGGTGGACATCACGGCAGTTTACGGAAGAAATGCGAAGCCCGGAAGCTTTGTGCCCATAAAGGTCAGCATCTACGGCCAGACGGAGGCACCGTTTTCCGGCACACTTACTGTCTCTACTTTGGAGAGTGATAACGATGAAGGCACGGAGGAATACGAGTATTCGTACCAAGTAGAGGTGGGACCGGCGGAGACGAAGACGATGGAGTTCTATGTCCCCTTAGGACAGAAGAGCGGGACGATCCACCTGACATTAAAAGACGGGAAGAAGAAGACCATGGGGGAGACCTCCATGGAATTTGACGTTTCTAAGGACGAAAACCGTCTGTTTGCAGGTGTCCTGGAGAACAAGTCAGGAAGTCTCTCATGGATTGACGGGATTGGGCTGAATTATGGAATGCTCACCACACGGGTCGTTGAGATCCCAGGGGAAGACTTCCCGGAAGATTCCCGGGGATTTTCCATGTTTAATGTGCTCCTCATAAACGGATATGACTGCCGGACACTGAATGATGTCCAGAAAGAAGCCGTCCTCACATGGGTGGAAAATGGCGGAACACTGCTTATCGGAACGGGAAGAGACAGGGATAAGACCCTGGATATCCTGGGAGAGGCAGAGCCGAAGGTCAGCTTAAGGGATCCGGAGGTTCTCTTGGTCGGCATGGGAACGGAATACACGAAAAACAGTCCTGAGGACTCGGAAGTCCGCGTGACCTACACGGAACCTGTGATCTCCGGGGCCAAAGAGCGGATGGTGACGGATGGAACGCCGCTTCTTAAGACCATGAAGTACGGAAAGGGGACCATCGGTGTCTACGGGGTAAGCCTGTCGGATCTCTCCGGCTTTGCGAAAAAGAACCCGTCCTTCGCGTCGTATTTTCTCAGTGAGATCTTTAACGAGGATGAACTGAATACGATCTATTATTATTCCCAGGGCGGCGATGCTGATTACTGGAACGCCTACAATCTTGTCAGCGGGGGAAACGGGGAACGGATCCCCAATCTTGCGGTCTACGGGATCATCGTTGTGGGATATCTGGTGATCGTGGGACCCGGGCTGTATATTCTTTTAAAGAAGCGTGGGATCAACCGGTACTACGGGACTGCAGTGCTTGTTTTTTCCGCAGCCTCCTGTGTCGTGATCTGGGGAATGGGTTTTAAGACGAGATTCACCAGTGAATTCTGCACGACAGCGACGATCCTGGACGCATCCGGGGACAGCGCGGAGGAGATGACCTTCTTAACGTCCGGACTCCGGACAGCAGCGGATTTACCGTGGATCTTCCGACGGATTACAGGGTCACACCCCTTACGAGGAGCGCCCGCTACGACATGAACCAGCTGGAAGACTACCCGAAAAAGCGCCAGGCATCCATCGGGATCCGGAAAGAGGCAGACCAGACCGTGCTTTGGAGTCGGAAGTCCAAGGCCTTCGATTCCAGATTTTTCCTTCTGGAGCGGCAGAAAGACCTGGGGGCTGGAAATGTGGAGGCGGACTTTGCTGTGTCGGACGGGACAATCACGGGGCATGTGGAGAACAAGCTCCCTGTGACGCTTGAGAACGCGGCAGTCTATCTCTATGGCCAGGTGCTGATCATTGGAAACATGGAACCGGGACAGTATCTGGAATTCAACCGGGAGCGTTAAAGGTATGGCCGTTGGGCATGACATGGATGCTTTCGGACACCCTGACCGGAACGCCGGACCGTCAGGAAGACTCCGATGAGGAGTACATTAAAAATGTCCAGAAATCCACCTCAGCGGATACTTACGGATCGTTACTACTCGTCCTACAATGGCGAGGTGCGCTTCGGCGCGTCCTCCCGGAAGGTTATGAGGGAAACGACGATCTCTTCGGAAAAAACTGGGACGGAAGGACCTTCTACACCCAGAAGATCGACTGCGCCATGGGAACAGATGGCGAGGTCTACCGCTGCGGTCAGATCCGGGAACCATCCGTGACCTCCGGTATAGGGGCAAATTATGGAAATTCCATGATCCTCTACGGGACAGACCCGGTGGTGGTGGAATATGACCCGGGAACGGACATTGTGATCGAGAAATTCTCATTTCTTCCGGTGTCCGACGACTTTTTCCAGGGCAACCAGTATTCCTATATCCGCCCATTCTCCGGGGAGACGAGTTTTTACAACGAAAAGACAGGAAGCTATGACCCGGTGGATATCCGGAAACAGGATTTCTCAAGGGAAGAGCTGGCAGATTATATCGCTGCCGACGGAAAGATCACGGTCCGCTACACAGCCGGAAGCAATGCGGAAATCGGAGTGAGCCAGACACTTCCACTCCTGATGGTGACGGGGAGGGAAAGCTGATGTTGAAGATACAGGGACTGAAAAAAAATTCGGAAATTTTGAGGCTCTCTCCGGGCTTGATATGGAAGTGGAGGAGGGGGCGCTCTATGGCTTTGTCGGACCGAACGGAGCCGGAAAGACCACGGCGATCCGCATTATCACGGGACTCCTGAAAGCAGATGAGGGAACCGTCATGATCGGCGGAAAGGACGCGTTCCTCTACAGCGGCAGGTGAAAAATGAGTTCGGCTATGTGCCGGATGAATTCGGACTTTACGACAACTTAAAAGTCTGGGAATACATGGACTTTTTCGCCTCCTGCTACGGACTCTCCGGCCTTGTGGCGAGAGAGCGGTGCACAAAGCTTCTGGAACAGGTAAAACTCGCGGGAAAAGAGGAATTCTTTGTGGACAGCCTGTCCAGGGGAATGAAACAGAGACTCTGCCTGGCGCGGGCCATGATCCACGATCCGAAGCTCCTTGTTTTAGACGAGCCCACGTCCGGCATGGATCCGAGAGCAGGATCGAGTTTAAGGAGCTTTTAAAGGAACTCTGCGCTGAGGGAAAAACCATCGTGGTCAGCTCCCACATCCTCTCAGAGCTGGCCAGATGTGTACGGATATCGGGATCATCGATGCCGGAAAGGTCGTCCTATCGGGAAACATGGGGAGATCTTAAAGAAGGTGAATGACTCTAACCCGATCCGGATCCAGGTTGTGGAGAATGTCTGGGAAGCGGTGAAGTTTCTCCGAACGGAGCCGGAGGTCCAGACCATCACGGTGGAGGGAAACGATATCGTCGTGGGATTCCACGGCGGAAAAGACGCTGAGGCGATGCTGCTTGCAAAACTTGTGGCCCACAATATTGGAATCTGCGGATTCTGGAGAGAGCCTGGTGACCTTGAGAGCATCTTCATGCAGATCACGGATCATGATATGGAAAAGGTGGTGATGACGAGTGAAGAATAATCCGGTCTATAAGAGGGAAATGCTGGTACGTTCGAGAAGCTTCCGGATTCCGCTCATCATCATGATCTTCAACGGGATCCTGGCTGTGGTGGCACTCTTAAACATGTACCAGAGCATCGCCCAGGTGAAGGTCAGTGGCTCGGTGCGCTATGAAAATTTCTCCAGCTCTACGCCTTTGTGGCAGCGCTGGAATTTATGCTTCTGATGTTTATCATGCCTGCTCTGACCTCCGCCAGCATCAGCGGGGAGCGGGAGCGGCACACATTGGAACTCATGTTTACCACGAAGATCCGTCCTGTGGAGATCGTTGTCGGGAAGCTCATGTCCGCATTCTCCCAGCTTATGATCTTAGTGGTATCGAGTCTGCCGATCCTGATGCTGACCTTTATCTATGGAAGTATCAGCTCAGGGGATCTCATGATCCTTCTTGTGAGCTATGTGGTGGGGCGCTGTACTGTGGAAGCTCGGAATCTTCGCGTCCTCCCTCATGAAGCGGTCCACATTCTCCAATGTGATCACTTACGGGATCATGTTAGTTGTTGTCGTTGGAACATACATGCTGAATGTGTTCCTCCTCAATATCTCCGAGACAGAGATCAGCACGATGGCGCTCAATTCCGGGGAGACGATCCCGAAGGCGAGCTCCGGAGCGTCGGTATACCTTCTTCTCCTGAATCCGGCAATCATGTTCGCGGAGCTTTTGGAGAATCAGGTGGCAGGTGGCGGCGGAAACTTTACGATCACACATCTCCTCGGTGACAACGGCGGAAATTTTATCACAAACCACTGGGTATTCTGCAGTCTGGTGATCCAGGCGGTGCTCTCTGTGCTTTTTACCTGGGGAGCGGTATTTTTCTTAAAGCCGGAGAGATCGAAAAAACAGGTTCCTTTGGAAAGCCCACAGGAACAGGACGGAGGTCATAGACAATGTTTTATATCGGATGCCATCTTTCCTCGGCGAAGGGATTCCTTGCCATGGGAAAGGACGCGGAAAAGATCGGCGCGACGACGTTTCAGTTTTTTACAAGAAATCCCAGGGGCGGAAGCGCGAAGCCGTTAGACCATGAGGACATCGCAGCGTTCCTGAAACTAAAAGAGGAGCTGGGCTGGGGACTCTGGTGGCCCATGCGCCATACACACTGAACGGCTGCTCAGCGGATGAAAAAATCCGGGATTTCGCGAAGCGGACCATGGCGGATGACCTGGAGCGCATGGAGCGGTTCCCGGAAACCTCTACAATTTCCATCCGGGAAGCCATGTGAAGCAGGGTGTGGAGGTTGGAATCACCTATATCGCGGAGATGTTGAATGAGATCCTGAAGCCGGAGCTTCACACCACGGTGCTCCTGGAGACCATGGCGGGAAAGGGCAGCGAGGTCGGAAGAAGTTTTGAGGAACTTCGGGAAATTCTTGACAGAGTTGAACTTTCTGATAAGATGGGTGTATGTATGGATACCTGTCATGTATGGGATGCCGGATATGACATCGTGAATGATCTCGACGGAGTGCTGGCGGAATTTGACCGTGTTGTGGGGCTTGAACGCCTGAAAGCGGTCCATTTAAATGACAGCATGAATGTCCGGGGAGCCGGGAAGGACCGCCACGCCCGGATCGGGGAAGGTGAAATTGGCGCGGAGGCAATTGTGCGGGTGATCAACCATCCGGCGCTGAGGAATCTGCCGTTCTGCCTGGAGACGCCGAATGAGCTTCCGGGGTATGCAGCGGAGATCAGGTTCTTGAAAGATCATAGGATCGGATAATTTTCGGAAAAAATCCGGACCGGCGGGTATAGGCGGCGAAAAACCGCTGTCCAGGAATCCGACCGGTGAGTGATAAAAGGAGGAAACGGGATATGGGTATTTAAAAGTTGGTGCCGGCGCGTTAAAGAGTGTGCTGGAAGACCAGTGGCGCGAGTATTTTTACTGCCCGTCCATGGAGGCGGACGTCTTGTAAAGAAAGGTGAGAACCGGAAATCAAAGAGAAGCTATAACACAAAGGCAGCGACAACCTGATCTCTAACGGCTCCATCATCGCAGTCAACGAGGGACAGTGCATGATGATCGTTGACCAGGCGCTATCGTCGAGGTATGTGCGGAGGCCGGTGAGTTCGTTTATGATACCTCCGCAGAGCCGAGTATTTTCTACGGAAACCTTGGAAAGAGCATCGGGGACAGCTTTAAGCAGTTTGGAAAGCGTTTCACCATGGGCGGCGACACGGCGAGGGACCAGAGAGTCTACTTCTTCAACACGAAGGAGATCGTCGGAAACAAGTACGGCACAGCGAACGCAGTCCCGTTCCGTGTTGTAGACCAGAATATCGGCCTCGACGTGGACATCGCGATCCGCTGCCACGGCGAATATTCCTACAGAATGGTGGATCCGATCCTCTTCTATAAGAACATCTGTGGAAATATCGAGGAAGATTACACGAGAGATAAGATCGATTCCCAGCTCCGCAGCGAGCTTCTGACAGCTCTGCAGCCGGCCTTCGCGAAAATCTCCGGGATGGGAGTCCGCTACAGTGCGCTTCCGGGTCATACGGTGGAGCTTGCGAACGCGCTCCGCGAGATCCTCTCTGACAGCTGGACGATGTATACGGAATTACTGTGAGCAAGATCGGTGTGAGCTCCGTGAAGGCCTCTGAGGAAGATGAGGCGATGATCAAGGAACTCCAGAGAAATGCCACATTCAGAAACCCGGGAATGGCGGCGGCGCATTTAGTCAGCGCACAGCTGAGTCGATGCAGAGCGCGGCAAAGAATACCTCCACAGGACCGATGATGGCATTTGCGGGAATGAATATGGCGGCGCAGAACGGCGGATTCAACACCCAGGGGTTGTTTAACATGGCAGCCGGACAGGGACAGCAGGGAAATCCTGCTATGGCAGACCAGGCACAGCAGGCATCCGGCGGTCCGGCGAAGATGGCACCGTTATCCGGATGGACTGTTCCTGCGGACAGGAAGGAAATACCGGAAACTTCTGCTCCAACTGCGGAAAGAAGAAACCGGAGGAGAGCGGATCCTGGACCTGTAGCTGCGGACAGGAGAATACAGGCAATTTCTGCTCCAACTGCGGAAAGAAACGCCCGGATGCCGTTTGGACCTGCTCCTGCGGACAGGAAAATAAAGGAAACTTCTGTGCGAACTGCGGAAAACCGAGACAGTAAAAAATGTAAGCTTCCTGGCTGCCTTTTAGGGCAGATGGGAAGCTTAAGCCAGATACAGGGGGAAAGAAAATGGCACTTGTAAGTTATAAATGCCCCAACTGCGGCGGCTCGGTGGTCTTTGATCCGAAGAAGCAGAAGTTCTGCTGTGAGTTCTGCATGTCGGAATTTACGAAGGAAGAGATGGAAGCCGCGGCGTTAAAATCTACGGAGACCAGCGGCACGCAGGAGGAAAGCAGTGCGGCAGATACAGCACAGAATAATAACGCGGGCAGCACGAATCAGAACGAGGATGCCCTGGTCTATATCTGCCCGAGCTGCGGCGCGGAGGTCGTGACGGACGCAACGACGGCGGCAACATTCTGTTACTACTGTCACAACCCGGTAGTGCTTTCAGGAAAGCTTTCCGGCGAATTCCTGCCGGACTATGTGATCCCCTTTGCCATGGACAAGAAGAAAGCAACGGGGATATTCCTTGACTGGATCAAGAAGAAAAAATATATCCCGGACGACTTCTTCTCGAAGGACCAGATCGAGAAGTTTTCTGGTGTGTACTTCCCGTACCTGATGTACAGCTGCAGGGTCGACGGAAGGATCCAGGCGGAAGGCGAGAAGAACCGGACCTGGGTGACGGGAAATATCCGCTACACGGAGCATAAAAAATACCGGATGGAACGCGCGGGACAGCTTGATGTAAAGAATGTCACGAGAAACGCGCTTAAGAAGAATAACAGCGCTCTCGTGGAAGGCGTCCTGCCTTTTGACATGGAAAAACTCCAGCCCTTTGATATGGGATACCTCTCCGGTTTTCAGGCGGAGAAGCGGGACATGGAGAAAGAGTCCCTGACCCCGGAGGTGGAGAGCGAGGTAAAACAGTACACGGTGGAGCAGCTGAAAGCTGATGTTATGGGGCAGTATTCCGCAGTGCGGGTGGACCAGAGCGACACAAATATCCGGGACGCGAGATGGCACTACGCCCTGCTTCCTGTGTGGATCCTGACCTACCGGGATAAGGCGGGAAAAGACGAGCTCTACTACTTTGCCATGAACGGGCAGACAGGGAAGATCTGCGGAAAGCTCCCGGTGGCGAAGGGAAAACTTGTGAAACTGTTCCTGGAGATCTTTGTGCCGGTTGCGGCGATTCTGATGATCGGGGGGTGGTTCCTGTAATGAAAACAAAGCAGATAAATGGAAAAACAGCAGGGAACAGCCTGGAGAACGGAAGAAAGTTAAGTGCGGTGGAAAACGTTTTTCATGCTGTAAAGACAGCGGCGAGAACTGTCTTTGCAGCGAGTGCTCTTGGAGTGCTTCTGGCAGGAACCGCCTTTGCGGCAGCTGGAGAAGATGCCTATCAGATGGCAGAGGGAACGGAGAGCTATGCGGATGTCTACGACATGGCGGATCTGTTTACCGATGAGGAAGAAAAACAGCTTTCTGAGCAGGCACAGGTCCTTTCAGATACGATGAAGATGGAAGCAGTCATCGTCACCACCGAGGAGAATTCCGACTCCGCCCAGGTGTTCGCGGACGGATTTTACATGGAAGGCGGTTTGGAACCGGTTCCGACCACTCGGGAATCCTGTTTCTCATCGATATGGATAACAGGGAACTCTACATATCTACAAACGGACAGATGATCCGTTACATGACGGACAGCCGCATCAATGATGTTCTGGACGATGTTTATAAATTACGCGGCAGATGCCGATTACTACGGGGCAGCGGCGGCGTTTCTGACGGATACGGAAAAGTGCTATTCCAACGGGATTTCAAGAGATCAGTACAACTATGACACGGAGACGGGAAGATCAGCCGTTATCACAATATCGAATGGTATGAGATCCTGATCGCCCTCGGCGTGGCGGCGGTCTGCGGGGGTACTGCGGTGGCATCGGTACTTCGAAGCTACGGTCTTCACGGGGAAGATAAGCGGATGGCCGCAAACTTTAAACTCTCTTACCGGAGAGACAGCCGGTTCACCATGGGGAATATCCTGGCAGATGCATTGCTGACATCCTATATCACCCAGCAGGTGATCCAGACACAAAAGAATAACAGACCGGGGTCAGGCGGAGGAAGCTTTTCCGGCGGCGGAAGATCATCCACCCACAGCTATGGAGGAAGCAGCCATGGCGGCGGAGGAAGGAAGTTTTAAGTTATGGAGATCAAAAAGATCGGAATTGTCGGACAGGGCGCTCTCGGCGTCATGTACGGAAATTATCTGAAAAAACGGATGGGAAATGAGAATGTCTTTTTTATCGCGGATGAGGGGCGCGTAAACCGCTACCGGAGCGCGGATATGGTCTGCAACGGGGAAGCCTGTGGATTTTCCTACCGGTCTCCGGCGGAGGCGGTGACGGCGGATCTCATTATCTTTGCGGTGAAGTTCATGGGAATGGAGAGCGCGCTTGAGACCGTGAAGCCGTTTGTCGGGGAACATACCCTGTTCTTGTCGGTACTCAATGGAATTTCCAGCGAGGAGATGATCGAGAAAGCCTACGGCGCGGATCATGTGCTCTACGCCTGCGTGCAGGGCATGGACGCAGGAAAGGACGGAAATGAGGTCACCTACAAAAATATGGGTTATATCACCATCGGAAATAAGGACAGGAGCCATGATGAGAAGCTGAAGGCGGTGACGGAGCTTTTTGACCGGACGGGGCTGGCCTACAAGGTTCCGGATGATATTCTTCGGGAACAGTGGAACAAGCTCATGTTAAACACCGGTGTGAATCAGGTGACAGCGGTCTACGGTGCGCCATACAGCCTGATCCAGAAAGAGGGAGAGGCGCGTACCATGATGATCGAGGCCATGCGGAGGTTCTCCGTGTGGCGGACACCCAGGACATTGATCTTACGGAGGCGGACATCGATTACTGGCTGGAGCTTCTTGCGACCTTAAACCCGGAGGACATACCTCCATGTGCCAGGATGTTCTGGCAGGACGCCCGACAGAGGTGGACCTGTTCGCGGGAACGATGCTTAAGATCGCAAAGAAAGAGGGATTTTCTCTTCCTGTGAATACGTTTTTATATGAGAAGCTGAAGGAATTAGAAGGCGCTCCGGATTGAGCGCGGTGAGTCAATGCTATCATTCAGACAAAGGAGAACAAGAAACACATGACGATCATGGTAATAGACGGTCAGGGCGGAAACGATGGGCAAAAGGCCTGGTGGAACAGGTTAAAGAAGCTTTGCCCGGAAGATGAGATCCTGGCGATCGGAACGAACAGCATTGCCACAGCAGCAATGCTGAAGGCGGGGGCGGATGCGGCGCCACAGGGGAAAACCCGGCGGTAGTCACAAGCCGCACCGCGACATCATTGTCGGTCCCATGGGAATCGTCATCGCTGATTCCCTCATGGGTGAGATCACGCCAAAAATGGCCGTCGCCATTGGCCAGAGCCTGGCCCAAAAAGTTCTGATCCCCGTAAACCGCTGCCAGCACTTTGTCGTGGGCTGCAGGGATATTTCTATGGGGGAGTATGTGAAGCTTGCGGTGGAGGAAGTTTTGAAGATCCGCCGTGGGGAGATATAGGTTTCATGGCATAATTCTCTGCCTGTCCGCATACACTGGGATGTATGTGGGAAGGAGAGTGTGCCATGAGGAAAAAAGAGCATTCGGGATCGGCAGCAGTGATCGGGCACAGCTGGTGATCCTTTTTATT
>ENA-OQAZ01001253-OQAZ01001253.1-human-gut-metagenome-genome-assembly--contig:-NODE-1253-length-12456-cov-5.625517_pt1 | contig 12456 bp, 9 predicted proteins | sample MGYA00242737_ERZ504531 | MGnify/ENA primary metagenome ERZ504531 (study PRJEB26092, sample SAMD00036244) | human gut metagenome | host: Homo sapiens | study: EMG produced TPA metagenomics assembly of...
GACAGTTCCGTAACATTGGACCACGAGCTTGCCATTCTGCAGGGTCGGGGTCAGCAGCTCAACCTCACCGCTGTCCTTCATGTGGCTGACGAGGATGGAGAACTGGTCGTAGTTGGCCGCGTGATGCCCTTGGGCAGGTCGAACGTAACGTCGATGCCGCCTGCGGGGAAGTTCGCGTCGGTTGCTTCGCTCCAGTGCGCGCCGTTGTCGGTGCTGATCATCAGCTTGAGTCGTAGACTCGATGTTGTCAGCAGACTGGTTCTTGCTGATGGCCTTCTTGAACGCTCGGTGATCTTCTCCGGCGTGTCGTAGCCTTGTCCTTGATCCCCTGCGGGATGTTATCCTTGGTCAGGGTATCCTTGACGACCTCGGTTTTGGTTTCTGGCGCGGGCTCCGGGGTCTTGACCTCACCGGATACCATGATGAAGCTGACCTGCACAGCGGAGGTCGTGTTTGCGTTGGCGGCAACCTCAACCGTCAGCACACCGTCGGCGTCAGACTTCAGACCCGTGAAAGCCAGCGTGTCGCCCTTGCCGGTGCAGCTGGTGTAGTAGTTGTAACCAGTCTGCAGTGTCTCACCGTTGATCTTGATGTCGGCCAGACGGGTCTTGCCGCTCTCGACCCAGCCGGTGGGGTTGAACATGCGACGTAAACGGTGTAGTCCTCGCCGGTCAGGTTGTCAAAGCGGTAGGTGATGCTGTTGGTGCCGGACGCATAGCGCATGCTCTCATAGATGCTGGCGTTGCTGTTGCGCAGCGTTCCTGCAGTGCCCGTGTAGCCGAAGCCGGCCTCTGCACTGTAGCGCCGTCGTTCACAGCGGGGTCCTGCTTGAGTGTATCGGCGCTGGCGTTCATGATGGCGATGTAGTCGCTGCTCAGAGCCAGGCTTTCCTTCTGCGGGTTGGCGAAGTAGAGCAGGTTCTTCGGGACCACGGTAGCGTGGTGCTGATCTCCAGGTCGTTGCAGTTAGTCAGCTTGCCGGTGACGGCAGCCGTGCCGGGGTTCTTCAGACTGTCAGCGTTCCATTCGACCTTGCTGGTGATAGTTTTGCCCTGAGTGGTCACGCTGACTCCGTTGGCAGGTTGCTACCGTCGGACCAGACGACGTCGGGCAGCTCGGTGTTGACGGTGGTGGGCAGCAGCTGATCCAGACGGTCCAGCGTCCAATCCTGCTCACCCAGGACGGAAACGGTGTTGTCGGTGTTCATCTGGATCGGCAGCCATACGGTGCGGCTGTCGGTCAGGTTATCACCGTTCCAGCGGTCGCCCATATAGATGAACTTGCCGGCCTCGGCGTCGATGGGCAGCACGTAGGTGACCTGCGTGTTGAACATCTTGCCGGTGTCGTTCTTGGCGGGGTTGCCCACCTTCTCCCAGCCGGAGAGCATATCTTTGCTGCGGTAGTAGATGTGGGCGGTGCTGTTCCAGCCGTCGGTGCCGCTGGTCAGCAGGTAGTAGTAGCCGTTGTACTTAAAGACCGCGGGGGCCTCACGGCTGTCGTCGCTGACGATGCGGGCGGCGAACTCGGTAGCATCGGCCTGGTCAGCCTCGGCGGCCAGACCCGTGTAGTCCTTGTTCAGCAGCGAGACATAGAGCTTTGCGTTCATTTCGCTGGAGTAGATGACGTAGCATCATCCGCTCCGTCATTGTTCTTGTCCACGCCGGTATCGACGAAGACGGTCATGTCGCGGGCCTCGCCCAGACGGCTGGCGTTCAGCGACGTGTCGTAGTTCATGCGGGTGACGTTCTGCACTGTGAAGGGGCCGAACGGGCTGTCACTGGTGGCGATACCGACCATAGCGCGGCTGTAGCGGCTGGCAGGGCAGTTGCCAACGCAGCCACCGGCCACCCAGCTGTTCAACTTATCGTTATTGTACAGCGGGCCGTCAGCGTGCCAGATCAGGACGAACTGCTTGGTGCTCTCGTTGTAGATCATCTTGGGGCGCTCAGTGACGCAGTAGCTGCCGTACAAGGTCTCAAAGGCCAACTGCAGGCGGGTTGTGGTCACGTTGCGCACGCTGTCATCCTGGCTGTCCGGGTAGAGCAGGCTCGTCGCCGTGATTGGCTCCTCGTCATAGCTCTTGGCGGTCCAGCTGATGTCGTTCAGGTCCGTGGGGGCCTTCTCGTACTCGGTGACATAGGCGCGCAGGAAGTTCTTGACATTGCGGAACTGGCTCTCGGTCACACCCTCGGGTGCGGCGGACAGCTTGCCCCAGGCCTTCAGCGTCTCGAGGTTCGTGGCGCTGAGCTGCATGACGTTGTAGTCCTGCGTCGTGCCGGTGCCGCTGGCACCTGGGCTGGAGATGATGGCCTTCTCGCTGCCCTCCTCAATGGGCAGGATGGTGCTCTGGGTGTAGAGGATGGTGCCGTGGTCGGTCCAGTTGTACAAATCAGTGGAGCTGTAGCAGCGCACGCCGTCCACAGGGCGGGTATTGTTGGTCTTGTCCTCACCGAACCAGAGGTAAACAGCCTTGCCCTCGGTGATGTCACCATCGCCGTCCAGGTCATAGTTGACACAACCGTCGCCGGTGCCCTCCTTCAGGCCATGGCAGAGCCGCCGTGGGCCTGCATGGGCAGGCCGGTGTCAGCCTTGATGACCGTACCGGTGGTGCCGGGGATCGAGGTGTTGGTCTCGGGCAGGGTGCGCAGACCGGCGTACTGGGAATCCAGGGCGCTGGCGGCGCTGCGCAGGTCCTCGGTGGTTGCGGCGTCGTCGGCAACCAGCGTGTCGGCGGCAGCCAGGGCGTCGTTCAGCTCGGGCAGCGTGTCAGCCACGCCGGACTTGTTACCGGTGTACTGCCAGCTTTCGAGCTTGTCGGTAGCGTACGCAATGCCATTGTCGGCGTCGGTCTGCAGGGCAGCGCGGATCTCAGCGATCTTTGCCAGCAGCTCCTCACGGGCGACAGTGGAGGGGTTCTTGGCCTCGCGGCGGGCTGCGGTCTCATTGGCAGCGCTGCGGGCGCTCACGGCGGTGGGCTTGACAACAATGTTGTCGTACTGGCCGGTCAGCAGGTAGTTGGTGCCGACGTTGCGGGCGACGGTAGCGGCGATGTCAGTGGCCTCGCTCAGCTTGAAGCCGATGTCCGCGATCTCGCCGGCCTTCGTGCCATTGACGTAGATGGTCAATGCGCCGTTGCCGCCGTCGGTCTCCTTGTAGACGAAGGCGAAGGCGTTCCACTCGCCGATGGCAATATCGCCCAGCGAGATTTCGTTCTTGCTGACGCCCTTCGTGGAGCCGTCAACACCGTAGCCCACCTTGCCGTCATAGGTCAGCAGGTGCAGGCGGTTGCTGCCGGTGCTGATCGTGAAGGCGGAGCGCATGGCGGTCTTGGTTTTGTCGCTGCTCGGTTCCTCGATCATCACATCGGCCAGCAGGGTGAACTGGGTGCGGCCAAACAGGTTCTGTGCGTCGGTGATGGTCGCATGGTAGTCATTCTTGTTGTTCCACTGGGTGGAAACCTTCAAGATGGTATTCCAGGTGTCATCGGTCAGGGTCGCGGTGTTAGCAGCCAGCGTCAGGCCGCCGTTGTCCTCCAACACCTTGTTGAAGAAGCCGGACTCGGAGCCTACCGCCTTGCCGTTGACAGCCAGCCAGCTGATAACAGGAGCCTGGGTGCCGGTGGCGGTGACGGTGTAGCTGACGACCTGGTCCTCCTCAATGGTGAAGGTCAGGCTGTTGATGATGTCGCCGCTGCCGCCGGACAGGTTCAGCGTGGCGGTGTCGGTCAGGGCGTTGCCCTCCTCGTCGGTGACTACAGCGGTCATCGGGCGGGTTTGGCTCCACCACTCGCGGTGGGCACTGGTCAGGGTGTAGGTACCGGCGGGCAGGGTCAGCGCGTAGGTCAGGGTCTCGCCCTTCGCGTTGTTCTTGCCGTAGATACCAGTAGCTGTCTTGTCGGCAGTGCCGGAGTAACCCTTGGTACCTGCGTCGGTGTCAACAAGGCCCCAGGTGTTGTCGCTGGTCTTGATCTGGTCGAACTTGTCGTTCAGCATCTTGTCGCCCAGCGCCTTCTTGTACAGCTCGTAGGTCTCGGTGGTGCCGCCAGTCACACTGGTGGGATCACCGGCCACGGTGTCGATAAAGTAAACGGTGTCGCCGGGGATGACCTCGGTGATCTGAACGCTGACGGTCAGGGGCTCGCCCAGCGCGTTGACGGCGTCCTTCACGGTGCCGCTGATGGAAGCGGACTTGTAAGCGTTCGCATCCAGTGCGTTGGTGTCGCCGTTCCACTCAACAGACTTCGTCTCGGTGGTGCCGTCGGCCAGCTTGACCTCGACCTCGGCGGGCAGGTCGCCCACGCCGCTGCCGGTCACGTAGTACTCCAGCGTGGGCAGCTCGGTCAGAATCTCGGTCACAGCGCCGTCCGCACCTGCCAGACGCTCGCCGATGGTGTTCAGGGCGTCGACGTTCAGGGTGCCGGACTTCAGCACGATCTTGATCGTGTGCTTACCGGCAGTCAGGGCAGACATAATATAGGCTTCGCCGCGGGTCGGGGCTGCTTGGTGGAGGCGTTCTCTGCCTTCAGCTCGCCGTCAACATAGACGTCGATGACAGCGGAGCCGTCGTTGCCGCCCATAATTGCAAAGCCGCTGCCGTCCACCGTGAAGGTGAAGGAGGAGCCCGCAGTGCTGGAGACGGACATAGTGCGGTACCAGTTGTCAGCACTGCCACCGCCCGGGTTGTTGATGGCCCAGGTGCCGTTGTAGGCAACGCCGTCGTCCTGGCCGTCGATCATGGCGGTAGCATACGGGATGCCGCCCTTGACGGTCTTGATCTCGAGGTTATCTGCATAGACCTGCGTCCAGTTGGAGCTGATCTTCACACGGCCCGAGAGCATCGGGTTGGCATCGGTATAGCTGGTGACCTTGTTGCCATCGATGTAGGCATACACGGTGTCGCCCAGGCCGACGAGCTTCAGGTTGTACTTGCCCTCAGCATTCTTGGTGACGGTGCCGCTGGCAATCTGCGTACCGATACGGTACAGCTTCCAGCTGCCTGCGCCGTTAATTTCCAGCGTGTAGCCGCTGTTGTTCCAGTTCATGCCGGTCTGGGCACGGATAGTCAGGCGCTCGTAGCGGCTAGCCTCTGCGCCCGGCAGGGTCACGTCAATGGAGGCGCTGTAATCCATCCAGCGCCAGTCGCCGACGATGGTCGCAGGGTCGCCGCCATTCCACTGGTTCACGCTGGAGTCATTCTCCTGCTTGAGCTGGCCGTTCTCAACGATCCACGCGCCGTGGGTGTCCAGCATATAGCGGGGCTCATTGCCGCGGGAAACCAGATAGTTCTCGGTGGTCTCCTTGCCGGTGGTGGCATTGTACACCGTAACGTCTTCCTCGTTGGTATACTCAAAGTTATCCGCGTAGAGGTAGTCGTCGGTGGTGTTCTGGTTTTTACCGGTGTAGTCGGTATCCAGCACGGTACGCTTCTCGGTCTGGATGTAGTCGCCGTTGCCGTCCTCAGTGGGGAAGCGCTCGGGCGTGGTGTCCAGCGTGGTCGCGGTCACGACGCTGTAGGCTGGCACGGTGACATAGGCGATGCCGTCCTCAATCTTGACATCCTCACCCTGCTTCAGGTAGTCGTCCGTGACGGTGGTCCAGATATGCAGCGCGTCGACGGAGAGGTTCAGGTCCGACGTCTTGATGGCGAAGGTTTTCTCGTTCTGGGTGTTGTTGATGAACACGGTGGAGAAGTTCGTCTTATCGGGGGCAGCCAGCGTCATGTAGCTGGCGTCGCCGTTGATACCGGCGGTCTGGTGCTCGTTGTCGCTGGAGCCGAAGGAGCCGTAGGTCGCATTCGGCAGCACACGCCAGATGCCGTTTGTGTTGGTGTCATTCTCCCAGCCGGTCTTGGCGAATTTCGTAATGTGGCTCAGCATGTAGAGCACGGGGTCATAGTGGATATAGCCGCTCCACGGGTCGCGGGCGGACAGCAGCTCCTTGTGACCGTACTGGATGCCCTCATAGAAGGAGCCAATCGCGGGCTGGAACATGTACATCGTGCGGCGGGAACCGACAAAGGCGTTGGGCAGGCTGTCCAGCAGCGCCAGCGGGCTCTGGTAGCCGCCGATGGTGCCGGCACCGTACTCGGTGGTCTTGTTTTCCTGCAGTTCGGAATAGCCGAAGGTCGCGCAGCCCTCGCTGTACCAGACTTCCTTGTCGTCCACGTCTGCCATCGCGATATAATCGCTCGTGGCGTTGGTACGGTAGTGGAAGCCGATAGCATCGACGGCGTCGTACACGCCGGAATCACTGCGCATCAGGGGAACGATCTTCAGGCCCTTGTTCTCGTCAGAGGCGACGATTTTAATGTTGTTGTAGGCCTTCTTCGCTTCCTCGGTGAAATAGCTGGGGAAGTCGGTCTCGTTCTCCAGCGCGTTGGCGAAGTACTTGATGATCTCGCCGTCGGGGCTGCCGGTCTCGTTCTTATCGGGATCGATGTAGTCGACGACGTAGCCGTACTTCTCGTAGGCGTCGAAGATGGTTTCCTTATACCATTTATAAATGGCAGCGTATTTCTCGGTGCCGTCGGCCTTGGCCTTGACCCAGTTGGGATACTCCCAGCGCAGGATGGAGACCTTGACGTCCGTTGATCTTCTTGGCGTCAGCAGCCATGACGAAACCCGGAGAGCGGGAGGCATCGGCTTCCTCGTCCTCATAGCGCTTCGTGCAGGCCTCGGCGCCGGTGGAGTTGTTGCCGTCGTTGCCCATCTCCATCTTGATGTTGGAGAACAGCGGGTAATCGCCGCCGAACAGGTACTGCATCATGGACCAGTAGGCCTGCGGATTCTCGGACTTGTAGTCCAGCAGCAGGTTGCTGGTGGAGTTGCCGTTCAGCATGCCCAGGCCCTTGTAGGTCCAGCCGTTGACGTTCTTGGCAGCGGCCTCCACGTCAGTGCCGGTGATGGAGACAACACCGTCCACACCGGCAATGCTGCTGAAGGCATCGTAGCGGGCCGCGGTCTCGGTCTTGGCAGCCTCGGCGTCAGCCGTGCCGGTGACAACGATGTTGTCATACAGGCCGGTGCGCATGAAGCCGGTGCCGTAGGTCGCGCCGAACGCGCCGACGATGCCGGTCTTTTCGCTGAGCTTGAAGCCGATGCCGGTGGCGGCCAGGACCGCCTCGCCGTTCAGGTAAACAGCGACGGTGCCCTCGGTGTCATTCTCGTTGTAGACAAGGGCAATCGCGTTCCACTCCCCTGCCGTCAGGCTCTTGGAGAGGGCGTACTCGGTGCCGTTGTTGACCTTGAGCACAGCAGTGCCGTCGGTCTTGCGGGGGATGATGCGGAAGTTGGCATCCGCAGAGGGGCCGACCAGCACCACGGAGGTGTTGTCGTGCTCGTCGTTGAACTTGAAATCAGTGTACAGCGTGAAGCTGGTGCGTTTGAAGAAGCTGTCACCGTCGTTGATGGCAGCGCCGCCATCGGTAGCGGAGTTGCCGCCGCTGATCCAGCCGGAGGTAACGCTGACCTGCTTGCCGCTGTTCAGACTCTCGACCAGGGACGCGCCGGTGCGGACGCTGACCATGTCATTGTCTCCAGCGCCTTGCCGAAGTTGGCGTTGTCGCATCCACGGGCGTGTCGGGGGTCTCGGCGTCGCCGGTGCGCTCAACAGCCAGCCAGCTAACGGCGGGGGCGTGCTGACCGGTGGTCGTGGCCGTCCAGGTCACGACCTTCTCGGAGGTGATCTCAAACTCACCGGTCTTGGTGGTAACGGCGTTGTTGTCCTGCTTCGGAACCGACGCATAAACAGACGTACCTGCGTCGGTGGTCAGGCTCAGGTCCATGGCACGGTTCTGGCCGCCCCACCACTCACGGTGGGCAGTCGTGATCTTGTACTTACCGGCGGGCAGCGTGAACTTGTAGGAGATTGTCTCCCCTGCTTCATTGTTTTTGCCGTAAACACCGGTGTAATCCTTGTCATCAGCATTGCTGCTGGTGTAGCCCTTCGTCTGGGCGTCGGTGTCCACCAAGCCCAGGTCGCGTCGCCCTGGTAGACTGGTCGGACTTGCCGTTCAGCAGCTGGTCGCCCAGCAGCGCCTTGGCGGCTGCGTAGGCGGCAGTGGACTGAACATTGTCCATCTTGTCGTTGCCGGTAGCGGCCACGCTGTCGATAAAGTAAACGGTGTCTGCGGGGATGACCTCCACGGTGTACTCGTTGCCTGCCTTATCCTTTGCAGTGACGGTTGCATAGGGCTCTGCGAAGGTATTCGCGGTCACATTATCCGCCCAATCGATTCCGGCAGGGACCACACCGACGTTTGTTGCGATGCGAGCCGCGGCGGTCTGAGGTGCAGCAGCCTCCTGCGCAGCGGGGGCTGCGGTCTCCTCGGCGGCAAGAGCCTCCTCAACAGGGGCATCCATCGGGGCGAGAGCTGCTTCCTCCGCAGGTGCTTCCTCGACAGGCGTCTCCTCAGTCGGGGCGTCCTCAGCAGGGGCCGGGGTCTCCTCGGCAGCAGACTCCTCCGCTGGGGTCTCTGTGGAGACTGCGTCCTCCGCCGGAGCCTCCTCGGCGGCAGGCGCAGCCTCCTGGACGACGGCAGCCACTGGCTGTTCGTCGGCCGCAAAGGCCTGCGTCGGGACCATGCTGGCCAGCATACCGACACAAAGAGCCGACGCGAGTACGCGCTTGCCCTTGTGCTGTGCTTTTCTCATAGTCTTCATCCTTTCTCTTTAAGCAGTGTGTGCATCATGCACAAATCTACTTTACAGTGGTTTACTACTATAATACAAGCCGCCAGTGTTTTCCCTCCATGTGATAATTCCCGTTCTTCCTGCACTTTTTCCCGCACTTTTCCCGCATTGCGCTTTCAAGTGGAATCATACAAATACTACATTTTTTACTTTGAAATTTACATGGAATTTATATGCCTGCTTTCTGTATACTTATATGTTAAAAGATATTTTCGTGGTAAACCGCAGACTTCTTTCGGTATTTTAATTTCTATAGGAGACACTTCCCGTAAAGAAAAGCGCCGCTATGCAATCTGCTCAGCAGCGTTTTTCATTATAGATATTTTGTGCAAATTTGTGTACCGCAGAATCTCCGCTATATTTCAGTTTTTGGTTCATCATTTTTAAAGAAGAGAACTACATATCGGCCAATTAAAATTTTTTTGTATCCTCTCTACCGAAGCCCCTGATTGCGGGAGTAACCATAAATTGCAGGGGTTTCTTCCAGACGATGCTGCACTTCACAAAAGCCTTTCACAAATGAGCGAATTGCTTATTGAGAATCGAACTGCCTTAGCAACGGATGCACCGGTTGCCGTCCACAGCGAGATAAAATGGAAGCCTTAAAATCAAGTCGTCGAAATTACAATTCTTCGACGAAACAAATCGAGTAAGAGTCTCTTTTAACTAGAAAGCCGACCTCTCACACCACCGTGCGCACCGGTCTGTACATGTCGGTCCAACCGCATAAGTGCAAGGACTCGTAGTAGCGGAGGATACTAAAATATCCTGCTGCTGCGAGTCTTGCGTTTGTAATGGAACCCTTTAATACAGGACTACCGGCGATACGCCAATAACCCAGTCTGGAATTCCCCCACTGGTATACCCTGTCAGCCAGGACGCCCATCTGTCTCAAGTTGCCTACCTTCGTTTTGGACTTCTTCCACTGCTTCCACGGCCTACTATGTGTTTCTGTTCATCGGTTCAGGCGTTTGCCCGCCTGCATTTTTTCGCTGACCTCCGACTTCCTTCAGATTCCACCTCACGATGGACATCCTTGCCTTCGGCTAACACTTTCTACTGCCGAGGGCGTAGTGGTCTTTCACCACCTAGTTGTTGCCCATGCCGGGCGCACTAGAGTTACAACAAACGCCCTGAGATGGACAGTTTGTTCGGGATACAATGTACCTGCACCTGCCATCTGCTGCGTGCCCGTCTTGCCACTGCGGAGGAGGTTACCGCGCGGCGGAATCTCGCGTTCACCCCCTACGACTGCCATGCAGCCACGGATTTTAAGATTGCAATACCAAAATAGGTGGCACCGAAACGCAGAGAATCATTACCATCAAGCGTACACTGAAGGATTTGCAGTTTTTATATTTGTTTCTTCCCGGCAAACTCATGGCAAGTACCGCTCGCTTATCATTCTTTTACCGTCATCATAATGCGTACCGTATTCAAGAGATGCCGAACCATAATAGCAGCACTTGGGAAAATGAATCAGAACTGATTAACTTTTTCGTGTCAAGAATTTTGGATGAATCTAAACTGATTCACTCTGGAGCATATACGAATTTATATGGGTGTCCGGTTTGATTGTCCCCCCCTTCTTGGGGTAGGTGCGTTTTGCTAGCATAGCGTTTGGATATCCACAAACGCATTTCTGGGTGTTCCCCAGACCCCCGCGCTGTTCTTGCGTGACGATAGTGACGCAGATGACGCTAATGACGCTGTTTTGGGGATATATCTATACCATATCCCGGATTCAGCGTCATTAGCGTCATCTGAATTTTGTCTTTTTCGTAATATGCGACTTTCCCGGCGTTCCACATTGGAAACCGACTGCTGGTGCGGCGGATGAGTTACTGGTCTGGCTGGAACGGCAAAAGGTCAATAAAGCCCAAAACGAGAACCCGAAGATTGTCGGGTCTGATGAATAGCTTTGTGGTCGTACCTGTGGTAGTCTTTGTGTCACGAAAGGAGACGATGCAGCGTGAAAGATACATCCAAAAAAGCCCTGCGCCGTGGGCATAACGAGGGCAATATTCGTCAGCGAACAGACGGACGGTGGGAGGTGCGACTGTCAGCCGGAATCGACTACAAGACAGGCAAGCCCAAGCGCACATCCACCTGCTGCAACACGCGGCAGGAAGCCATTGCCATTTTACAGCAGCAAGCCCACGAAGTCCGCACACAGCTGGCGCGATCCAATGTCCGTGACACTGGGAGAGTGGTATGAATACTGGCTGGACACCTACATGAAGGACACCGTCAAGCAATCTACTTACGCCAGCTACCGCAGCTACTTGAACAAGCATTTTTGTGTGCTGGGGAAAATCCTGCTCAAGAAACTTGAACCACACACCTTGCAGGAGTTTTACAACTACAAATTCCGCGAGGAAGGCTTATCCCCCAAGACCTTGCGCAACTACCACATGGCATTGCATAAGTGCTTACAGCAAGCTGTAAAAGAGCGTCTGCTGATTTACAATCCCTGCGATGCCGTGACCCTGCCCAGCGGAGAGAAACCCGAAGTCGTAGTCTTTACCAACGACCAGCAGCGGGCGCTGGTGCAAGCCAGCTACCGCCACCGCTACGGCGTGTTTATCCGCTTAAACCTGTGTACAGGGTTACGCATGGGGGAATTGTTGGCGCTGAAATGGGAAGATATTGATTTTTCCACCGCCCAACTCCATGTCCGCCGTACCATCAACCGCCTTGCCAAGTACGAAGCCCACGACGGCGAAAACAAAACCGAAATCGTATTCGGTACACCCAAAACGAAAAACTCCCGCCGCACGATTCCGCTGACCCGCACAATGGCAGACGAGCTTGCCCGCTGGAAACAGCAGCAGGCGCAGGATAAGATTCGGGCAGGGGATAAGTACACCGCCGATGGCTTCATTGTCACCAACGAGTTGGACACTACTTTGAGCAGAAAACTTTCAAGGATTACTACGACCGCCTGTTGAAGGATGCCGACATTGGACACTTTACCTTCCACGCCCTGCGGCATACCTTCGCCACCCGCGCACTGGAACGCGGCATGGATTACAAAACGCTGTCGTCCATCCTCGGTCACTACTCGGTAGCGTTCACAATGGACACCTATGTTCACAGTATGGACGAACACAAGCGGCGCGAGATGGACAAAATGAATGATATGTTCGGGATGCCATACAGCATTTCGGTTGAGAACCAGCCTTATCCTGTGCTTTGTACACTCTCGGCAGACGGCTGCACTGCCCATGTTCCTGACTTCCCCAAGGTTACCGCACAAGCCCCCACGCTGGATGCCGCCCTGTTCGAAGTCAAGCAGCAAATCAAAAAAGCCCTGCGCCAATACAAGAACCCACCCATTCCCACCAAACAAGACCAAATCGTAGTGCCAAACAACAGCGTGTTGGTACTCGTCAAAGCAAGCTGACCACACTGACCGCTCCTATATTTACCTGCCAACTCTGCAAAATTTATCCACAAAAAGCGCCCGGACGGTTGAAAATTTCAACGTCCGGCGCAGTCACTTTGCCGTTTTGGGGTCAAAGTGACCAGATCGTTACCACTTTTACCATAATGTAGAAAAAAGCTCGTTGAAACTTGTCGTTTCAACGAGCTTTTGTTGGTTGCGGAGACAGGACTTGAACCTGCGACCTCCGGGTTATGAGAAATCTAAAATTTGTGCGTTACAGTGCTGTTTTGTTGGGTTTGGTGGTATTGCGTACCATGGAGCGAAATGGATTTTGTCCCATGTGTACAAAAGAATGCCATACGGTGATGAACCGTCCCAAC
>ENA-OQAZ01001254-OQAZ01001254.1-human-gut-metagenome-genome-assembly--contig:-NODE-1254-length-12450-cov-2.057454_pt1 | contig 12450 bp, 11 predicted proteins | sample MGYA00242737_ERZ504531 | MGnify/ENA primary metagenome ERZ504531 (study PRJEB26092, sample SAMD00036244) | human gut metagenome | host: Homo sapiens | study: EMG produced TPA metagenomics assembly of...
AACATTTCCTTCTGCCTGAATCGTCACAACTTGACCGGTTTCTTCATGAAGCTTTCTATGGGTTCTTCCATCTAAAGAAGAGGAGCTTTCTATCCTGACACGTTTTGAACATGCCCAGCCGCTTGCTGAACTGTCTGCTGTATGCACTACTGAGGAAATTGTTGCAGCACAAAAGGATTATAAAAAAGTTTTTGTTCATCCGCTTCTTCTTGATTACATGACAGAACTTTCACAGCAAAGCAGACGTCATCCTTATGTAGTTACTGGAGTAAGCCACGAGGAACACTTGCACTTTTGAACGCATCAAAGGCGTATGCCTTTTTACATGAACGAAGCTTTGTCGTTCCAGAAGATATCAAGGCAGTAGCAGTCTTTGTTCTTGCGCATCGCCTTGTCTTAAGCCGCGGCGTTGGCAGCCAGTCAACCGGTACTGAAATTATTGAAAAGCTACTGTCTGATGTTGCCGTTCCTACTGAAAACTGGGGAAAACACGAATAAGACTGAGGATTTGCCATGAAAATACTTCTTTTATTAGCCGCAGCAGGTCTTTTATACATATTGCAGGATTTGATCTACAAAACTTTTTGGGACAAAAATCTCTCTGTCTCAATCCACTTTCAAGACAAGGCGGTTCTAGAAGCGAACAAGCCACACTGACAGAGGTTATTGAAAACAGAAAGCTTCTTCCGCTTGCCTACCTTAACGTTAAGTTTCAGGTCAGCCGCAATCTTGTATTTCAAAATATGGAAAATACAAGTGTTTCTGATTTCAACTATAAAACGATGTTTTTTCTGTTTTGTTTCACCAGAGAATACGAAGAACGCTTGTCTTCTCCTGTCAAAAGCGCGGATACTATGAGATTACACAATCTGATATCATCTCATCCAATCTGCTTATGACAAGTGAATATATCAGCACATTGAATCAAAATACCTATTTATATGTTTATCCTAGATATCTAAATATTGATTGTCTTGACGTACCGTTTCGAAAAATGATAGGAACCATGACTAGCCGCCAATTTTTATATGAGGATCCTTTTGAGTTTCGCGGCATACGAGATTACACATCTACTGACCCGATGAATAGCGTAAACTGGACTGCCAGTGCACGAACTGGTGAGCTTATGGTTAATGTTCACGACTCTACATCTTCTCAGGAAGCCATTATTATTTTAAATCTGGAAACAGAAACTGTATGGGTATACGAACAGCTTCACGAAATTGCAATCCGGCTTGCCGCATCAATCAGCTACTACTTCCTTAATACTGGTGTTCCCACCAGAATGATATGCAACGGAAGTGACTGTATTACCGATCAGGTTGCTGTAATTCCTACAGGAAGCGGCCTTCGTCATGTGAATGCTATTGCTGAGGTTCTTGCAAGAATCGATCTTACACGAACAGTTGTATCCTGTACAGACCAACTGCATGAACTCACAAATAAAATGGCAAACTCGACTTCTGCTCCGCTTTATATCATGATCTCTAACTCAATGAGCAATTCCCTGCAGGATGCATTTGAACAGCTGATCAAAACTGGCAGCAGCGCTATGTGGATTGCACCTCTCTACGAGGACATGGAGCTTCGCGTACGGAAAATACCAAATATGGACATTATACGATGGGAGGTAAACAAATATGAGAATTAAGCTTCAGGCTCTGACAGAGCATATTCATGGATTTTTGTTAATTCTTGGAATTACTGCGTTTCTCTCCTGTCTTATTTTTCCTTCTCATTACTTATTCTACTTTTTTCACAGTTTTCTTTTGCTGATTCCATTTGCAGTTACTGCTTATGGCCAGGAAAAAATCAAGCATTTTGTCAGCTATTTCATTATTGGTATTGCATGTGCCATTTTGCTGTTTTTTATTGGAAGCAACTTTTGGGAGAAGCTGTACTTTTTGATTCTTTCAGTAGCTATCATGCTAATCCGTATTCCTTCCCGTCTTCAAAAAACAGACGACTATGAAATTGTGGATGAAAACGTAATTGAATCAGGTGGTCTTTTTGATTCGCCAAGTGCCGGCTTTTTAGGGTATTTTGTTCTTCTCTTTTTTATCGCCTTGCTGCTAAAACGAAATGATCTTCAAACAATACTCTACTGGATTACATTTGCCTGGCTGACAGATTTTCTTGTATACACGAATTTAAAAAGCCTTAATCGCTATCTTTACAGCAGACGCAATATAGCAAACCTTCCCGGCAAGCAGATTATTTCTACGAACCGTGCACTCATGATTGCCTTTTCAATACTGGCTCTTGTGGTCATGCTTGTTGTTCCACTTCTTCCACTAGATCATATTGTTTATTCCATCGGCATCGCTATACGTGATTTTTTGCGATGGATTTTCTCTCATTTTTCCAGTGAAGAACAGACAGTCGTAGAAACAGCAGCTGAGTCACTTGCCACCTCTGGACAATCTGCTATGTTTGGCGATGTTAAACCTACACCTGCCTGGCTTAAAATGCTTTATGATATTTTATTTGCTGCCATTTTATTTGTTGTCAGTGCAGGTGCGCTTGTAGGAATTGGCTATGCAATACTGATGCTTGTACATCGCTTCTACAAGCCATCTGCAGTAACTGGCGATATACAGGAATTTATTAATGAAGAAACAGAATCTACTTTTCTTCAGGATTCTGAAAAAAAAAGAACGTGATTCTCTTCTTTCTATGCTGTTTAATCCGAATACCACGATTCGAAAGAAATTTAAAAAGCAGATTCAGCAGGGAAGCCATTTAAACAAAAAGGCTGGCAATTTCATTCCTGTATCACTGACTCCTCTGGAGCTTGAACAGTATGCAAAACTGCCAGATGATGAGCGCACACATCTTCTGCATGCCCTTTATGAAAAAGCGCGATATTCAAAAGAGGGCTGCACAAAAGATGATGTTGCTTCATTTAAGAAATCATAACACTATAGTGAAAAGCATAGATAAAACTCAGGAGCTATTGTATTTCCAATTGCTTCCTGACGTTTTATATTGCTAATATTTTATTGTTGCTCCAGATTACATACCAATACACTCTTTAATGTATGAAAGAAATGTTTTTACAATAATAACAAACCAATTCAATTCAATCTGCTGTTTATCTGATTGCACTGGTAGTGTTACATCTGCCTCTGATGGCATTTCTGATTGTAGTGGCATTTTTACTTCTGGTTCTGACTGTGCCGTAAAAACTGTCGGCTGTGCATGATCCTCTTCAATCATAATTGCCTTCTCTTCCAATATCGCTGCTGCCTTCTGATTATCTACATCTGGTTCTACAAGAACAGATGCATATGTCTTTCCACTATCGTTATTCAAATCATGCTCCAATTCAACACACCATTTTCTACATAATAACACTCTCCATTATACTGACATGGACCAGTATAATTCCAGTTTATCTGACCATTCTTAATGTAATACCAGACTTTGCTGTGGAAACACAATCCGGTGTAAGACCAATCTAATAAACCATTTTTTATATAATACCAAGCACCATCATGTAAGCACAATCCAGTATATAACCAGTCAACAACACCTGCTCTCACATAGTACCAACTGCCCTCGTAGTAGGTCAATCCTGTATAATTCCAGTTCACCTCTGCTCGCTCTACATAATACCAGCTTCCACCATTGCTTACAAGTCCTATATAATTTTCCCCTAACGCTCCATTCTGATAATACTTCCATTTTCCATCACGAAGAAGCAAACCTGTATAGCCATTTTGTGTATTCTGGTCAAGTGGCACATACGTTCCTTCCAGAGCAAAATCTCCATCCGCATCATATACATAAACATGTGTAATATAGGTTCCATACTCATTTTTATGATCTGACGTACTGATATAACATGTTGCAGTATTCTGTGAAACACTTGCCTGATGCCAAACTAAATCATCCTGACCATTTGCCTCTGTCCATGTCGGCATCAGCACTTTCGATATTCCTCTTGAAGTCTCAAACTGAGCTGTTACACGATATCCAGTACTACTTACGTCTGATACTGTAATCTTAACAATTTTTGGCATTTTAGAAGGTGTATTCGTAATAACACGATACATACTAAACTGTCCAGCGTAATCCCATATATACACATCATTAATATATGGGCCTCCCTTTTTATCTTTTGCCGGAAGATCAATGTATCCTGACTTTGTTGATGGATTATAATTTATATCTCTCCAAACAAGATCATCCTGACCATTCTCTGCTGTCCATGTTGCAACGCGAATCGCATTTACACCAAAAAGTGTACTATACTGGAACGAAATTCGATAATTATCGGAATTTGTCTGTGTACATGAAGCTGTAATTTGCGGTTTTCCGCTTTCTCGCTCTAAATCCTCTGGAATCTGAACATCAAGTGTTCGCGTTACGCAATTTCCTGCTTTATCATACAAATAAATAACAGAATGATACGTTCCACTTTTATTTTGATGAGCAGATGTCATTACATATGCCATTACACTTGATCCATTGACCGTCATATTCGTTGTCACTGCAGCGCCTAAGCCAAGTTTGTCTGTCCATGTTTTCATCTCTGCCTTTGACACACCAAGCGGACAATCAAAATTTGCATTCACCTGATATCCCAAAGCACTAACTTCCGTTACAGATGCTGATGTAATCTTAGGAACTGGCGTAGGAACAGATGCTGTTAATGCATACAGCTTTTTTGTTCCCCTATTATCAGTAACATACGCATGACAATTATATTCACCTCTATAATTTCCATGATTTGAAATATTTACGCGAACACTTGCCCGTCCATTTACAAATTGAAGCGGATACCAGATAAGAGTCTTTGCCTGTCCTGCGGTACTGCTCCATACTGCCACAGAAGAATTTCCAGAAAGACCATAATCACTGGCTGCTTCTACTGTAAGTGTAAATCCATTATAAGAAATATCTGTTGTATAAACATTGTAAATAACAAGTGCCTCTGCCGCACCCTTCACAGTAACACTAACTAGCACTGGCTTTGAAGCTACATTGTCCGTATCATATGCCACAATTCGAACACCATATGCACCTGTTCTCCACCCAAACTCAGAAATTGAGAAACTGCACTGAGAATATCCACCAGAAATGCTTCCCTGCTTTGTAACTGTTTTCTCTGTGCTGAATGCAATATTCCATGCACTATATTCTACTCTTGCAACCGGCTTTGTTCCGCTCACCTTGCAGTATGCTGTAAATGCATCTTGAGTTACTCCTGTGTATCCCGATTCTGTAATTGTAAGTGATGGTGCTGATGTTGTACTTATACTACTGCTTTGGCATACATTCTGAATTGTAAAGCTTCCATTCTGCCATTTTTCAGTTCCATCCTGCTGCACCCAAATCTGAATCTTAGAAACATTGCTTTTTCCCTTCCAGTTTCCAAGATCAGCATATATCATCTGATTTACATTCTTTTTCAGTGCAAGCTCCGTTTCAAGCGTGTCCTGACCGCTTGTAAAACGCATGCGTACTCTCAAATTTTGATTATCTCCAGCCGTTCCTGAAATATTAAAACAAAAAATAACGCTGTGAAGAAAAATCAACATTTCCTGTTCGTGCAATTCCTGCATATGTGAATGGACTGTTTGCTCCTGCATTTACAGCAATCTTCTGGCTATCTGCATTGCAGGAAGTTAGTCCATACTCACCATACCAGCCATTCATAAGAGAAGTTCCGGCATTACATGATGCAGCATATCCGCCGGTACCCAAATCTACGCTCCTATTTTTTGATGCCATGACAGAACCATATACAGATGAAAATGACGGCAATCCAACAAGCGATGCAAGTGAATCTGTATACGCAAATGATTGATTTGTATCAATATATTTCCATACCGTCCACGCAGGCTTCTTTGCAAATGTACACAATGCCTTATTTTCATCATTATACCAAAGGCCCTGATGTATTCCCGCATCTGCCTCCGGCTTCGCATCTACTTCTCTCATTGCAATAAATGCATCAATATAAGGGTTAGCTTCAGTCACATAATACGCGTAGGCAAGTGCTACTGCCTGTTTCCACTCTACATTTCCCTGATTAAAAGAATGTGATGTATATCCCTGCTCAGACAATATCACATGCTTTACGGAGCCATCTGGATTTCGCAGTCCATTTTTACACAGATATCCAGTTAAAACTGAAATATTCTCCATTGAAATAAAAATCGCATTTTCATTAAAGGTTGCATTATCATTCCACCACTCTGCCTCCGTAAGCGGATTTCCATATGGATGGAAGGCTACTCCCCACTCAATATCTCCCTCTGCCTTCATATAAGTGTTTACATAGTCAATTAGCTCTTTTCCATCATAACGTGTTCCTCCAGACACACCATGCCAATACATGTCTAACGACATAAAAACTCGCGCATGTGCACAGCTGCTTTTCACTGCCTGGCTTGTAATTCTCATCATATTGGTATAAATGTATGCATAATCCGGTGCAGACTGGTGACCTGTGTAATTCCACGAAGTATCTGCATTAACTTCATTTCCAACTGTCCAGCTTGCAATATGTCCATATGCATGATCACTCCTGCCATATCGCTCACCGAGAAAATGAAGTGCTGCAGAAATGCATTCAATTCCTTCCTTTGAGACAACATTCCATCCATGATATGCACCAATTGATGCATTTGCACCAGGATAGCCAAAGCTATGTTGATTTTGATCTGGCTGCCATAATAAAATCGCATTCACAATAATATTATTTCGATCGTATATAAGAAGTGTTTGGTCTAAACTTGGCAATACAATTTGATGAATACTGATATGTTTTTTCCATTATATGTATAAGAATATCCGCTGCCATTAATTAGCTCATTCATTACAATATTTACATTTGTATAACTAGGGCCTAATTCTTCAATATCTGTTCCAAAAGCAATATCTGTGAGAAGCCCTTTTTTGCTTCTTGCCTGCGGATATGATGACTGATTTTCTGCCAATGCTTCTGGATTTGTAATAAAGCATCCATCACTCAATGCCTGATACGTACCATCCCTAAATTTCATTCCAACAAAAAATTTAGAATACAACTTTGACTGTGCTGTATTATTATTCAGCGGAACAGAAAATTCAAACGTATCTTCTTTTTTCACATTTGCAATTTGGACTGCCTGTAATGTCTTTTTTGATACATCGGTCTCCCTCAAACAGATACAATTTCTCATCCGCTGTCTTAAACTTATGGTTAATTTTTCCTTTGACAATAACCTGACTTCCCTCTATCCGACATGATAAAATTTGAATAATCTGAGTCACATCTCCAAGATCTAAAAGTCAATTCCATATTCAAACTCGGTAGTTTCCTCTTCTATTTCCTCAGTTGACTCTTCTTCTGTTAACTCTTCTGTTAACTCTTCTGTCATTTCTTCCGATGATACTTCCTCAGAAGATTCTTCTGCAAATATATTTTCTCCAGATGATTCTTCAGGAGATTCTTCTACTGTCGTTTCAATAGCTGTTTCAGTTATTGTTTCACTTACATCTTCTCCCACTGTTGTTTCTTCATGTTCAGAAGCTGTTTCTATCGTTGACTCAGTCTCTAACGATGTACTTTCCGGTTGTGTACCTTCTGGCTGTATACTTTCCGGTTGTGTACTCTCTGACTGTGTACTCTCTGGCTGTATGCTTTCCGACTGTGGACTTTCTGTTATTGCTGCCGAAGTTTCCAGCTGTAAACTAGACTCAGTCTGCACTTCATTTTTTTCCTGCGTCTGGTTCTCCTTTTGATACAAACTGTTGTCAGTTGTGCTAATTTCTTCTGCTGCCTGTATCGTTGTTACACTAGTAAAGCTTCCCGCTACTGCAAGTGAAACAGCCATAAGAAGTGCACTTATTCTTGTTTTTAACTGCTGCCTTCTCATTTATTCCTCCCATTTTTTTAAAAGAATAGGCAGGTTCCTACCTGCCCATTCAATTATACTAGTTTTATTCTGTTATGTGCAGACAAATTTTGCTGTCTGCAATACCAATTTTGCTGTTTTGAGGTTCATCACAGCAAACTTCCCAGCGAATAACATTAATATTCTCCAATATACCCTGATGATTTAAATGTTCTACTGTTTTGATTTTAAATTCACCCTTGCGTCCCTCTGCATGTAAAATAGCACAATGCTTTTCTCCACGAATTACGACACTATCATTTTCAACACTTACAGGCAGTCTGGTAACAAGATTTTCATGAACTTCAACACCCGGTCTGCACTGAATATAATCACATACAGTAAGTTTTCCCGTATTTTCATCTAACCAAATCTCACGGTATACCTTCTGTGCTTCAATTCCATATGCCTTTGCAAATGAAATCAAAATATTGCGATCTTTCGTTAATTCAAATCTGTCGGCACAGTATTCCTTTCCTGCCTTTTGATCAACATCTCCAATGATCGGAATATTGTGGCTTTCACCTCTATTACAGAAAATCTCATAACGTTTTTCAGAAAAATAATCCTTTGTGTATTCTCCTGCGCCCAAATCATCCAGAAAAGCTTCTCCATCTGCCAGATACTGAAAACTCCCTACATCATTATGGTTATGTGATTCACCATTATTACCACCCTTTGCAATAACAGCTGTTTGCTTTGCACCTCTTAAAATACACCACTGCGCATCCTGCAAAATGCACATACCACTTTGCTCTAAAGGCTTTGGCTCTTCTGCCTTTTTATTCTGTACATCGTCCAAATAGCGATGTGTCCAATACCAGTTCCAGTAAATGCCAATCCATCTCCAACAGCTGTCTCCATCAAGCTTTTGCGCATATAATGTATCTGGAAAACGAATATCACTGTACTGATCTGCCAGACAACATGTAAGTCCCATTGGATATGTTCCTCTTGAATCACCATCAGAAAAGCTAATAGTACGACCTCCGGCAAAATAACACTTCTGTTGAAAATGAGCTATCGCATTTACCTTTTCAGATGCCATCAGATCCTTTGATGGATCGTATTCTCTTTGTGCTAATGCAAATAATGTAAAATACGTAAAGCCATATACCCAATAACCAAGGCCCTCCTGACATGCACCATCCATGCCAAAGCCTTCTAAATAATAATTTTCCAGTGCATAATTAAGTCGTTCTAACAGTTTTTTCTTTTCTGTTCCTTCCTCCATAAGAAGAAGAGCTGCACTTCCCACATTACCACAACAAACAGCATTCCAATTATTCGTTGCCTGTTCCCAGCTTGCATATGGCACCTTCGACTCTATAAATGGCTTAAGAATACGAGCCTTCACTTCATTTTGCGCAAGCGTAATCACATCTTCTGAAAGCTCATCCTTTAAAAGAGTTGTAATATGTGCAAGTGTCTGACCTGTTTCACTTGCAAAAAGATCGATTACACCTCTCCAATTTGGATTTTCCTTTCTTCTAACGTGTGCCGGAAGTGCCCAGCACTCTTCTGCGCATATTTCCCGTATTACTTCTTCTAGCTTTTGAATATCTTCTTTTTCATGCCAGATCACACTTGCAAGACCAAGCACTGATAAGAATTTTCTTCTTCCAAAGTAAACAGCCTCATATCGCATACGGTTTCCATTTGTTTCAAATTCGCTAAAAAGCTCCTCTGTTAGCTGTGGCATGCTTTCATTTCTTAACTGGTCTGCCAGTTTTCTAACTTCACTTTCATATAGTGCCACATATTCCTTTATTCTGATTTTGTCATCTCCATATTAATTTATCTCCTTTCATCCCTTTTGTCTGATGCATAATAATTTTTCTTTTTTAACAGATTTTTCGCCATTTTTACCGAAATATCTGTTAACATTATACCTCTTTTTCTCGAATCCGTACAGTATTTTTTACTAGAATTCAGGTTACAGTTCGCATGACGCGCAAACTGTAACGACTTCAGAAAATTTGCGTCTGAAGATTTCTAAAAACACCATACAAATCAAGCGTTCCAAATCCCCATTCCCTGTTAGGATATGTTCTCGATGAATCTCTTTTTGCACCTCTGATAAAATACGTTCTTACATCTGCGCTGCTAAAATAGCGAATCCCACTTTCTCTTGTCCACTGACAAAATAATGCCGCTGCTCCCGCCATATGTGCTGCTGCAGCACTTGAACCACTTCTTTGTACACGACGAAGTTCATTTCCCACACCTGATAACGACGATGTAAAACCTTCAATTCCAACACCAGGCGCCGCCAAATCTGGACAAATCCGGCCATCTGTAGTATAGCCACGCCCTGAATATAGGTAAATACTATTATTTTGATGATTGTAATTGCTGACTGAAATCACATTTGCTGCATCAGACGGCGAAGTAAGCGTTATAAATTCTGAAGGACGAAGAAATACAGTATCCTGCCTCAAAAATGATTCTATCGGAAGCCACATATGATAACGACCTGTTATAAAAAGATCATTATATACACGTACTGTCCAGACACCTGGTGTAATATTGATAAAGCGAAGCAGTGCAAGAAACTCACCTGTTCCCGTAACAGAAAGTCTATACGAAAGCTCCACTCTTGTCCGTGCCAGTGCAAAATTTAAAATTTCAATGCGCCCTGGCCTCACATATATTCTTGGAATTACTTCTCCATTCGGAGAACGTATCGCAACTGAATATGTTTCTGGTGCATTTGCCCACAATTCAAGAAAGAAGCCATTCTCTCCCTCTGCAACGCGAATCTCTACATCCTCATATCCGCTTTCTGATGAAATTTGTCCTTCAAAATGATGACCTCTTGCTGTCTCGTTTCCTGTTCCTGCCACAATTGTGATGCCAACAGAGCTTCCAAGTCCTTCAAGCATTCTTGCAAGCGGCAAGCCACCTCGATGAGATCCAGCATTCGTTCCCAGTCCCAGACAAATCACAAGTGGCTGTTGACGCTTCTTTGCTAACGATACAAGATAAAGAACACCTGCCATAATATCATTTTCCTGATAGGCCACCGCATCCTCTTTAATCTGATAATAAGCTCGCAAGCGATTCTTAGCAGGCTTTAACTTTACCATTGCAATATCTGCTTTTGGCGCTGCACCAGTAAAACTTCCATCTGGCAACTCATTTCCTGCCGCTATAGAAGCCAAAAAAGTTCCATGCCCAATTTCATCCCTTGACGAAATTCCTTCATAAGCATCTTCCATTTTTACTGCTGTATTCAACTGCTCATGTGTAAATTCGCTTCCATATAAAAATCCTTCCGGCGTTCTTGTAATGTTCTCTAGCGTCTCTGGAAGCTCTGGCTGCACAGGCAGTCTTATTGGGCTTCCAGCTGGTATTGTCTGATCCCAGATTGCTGTTACTCTAGTTGTTCCATCTTGTTTTAGAAAAATGGAACCTGCATAATCAATTCCCGTATCCACAAATCCAATCAAAACACCACTTCCATCAAGCTTAAGATCTGAATTTTCCCTTACCTGCAAAATACCAGATGATTCCATACTTCCTGTATCCTGCAAACCAAACAGCTTTGGAATGTTATAATAGCCATAGACAGTTCCATCTTCATATCCATCCGAAAGCTTCAGGTAAAGAGATGCAAACATAGCCCCCAATGGCTGTTTACAGTCAAGCGTATACTTTGACTCAATAAGACTTCGATTTCCAATAAAATCACAATATTCCTCTGAATAAATCTGATCTTGACAGTTCAAAAAAGACTCCCTAAAACAAATCTCGTCATACTAGCATATGTACGTTATGATTGTTTTAGAAAGTCTTTTTATTATTCCATTAAATCATGTACCACTTAATCTCATTCGGCGCCATTTCCAACTCAAAGCTACTTCCGTCACCGCGGTAAATAGTCGTCTTCTGTGGCTCATAAGTATTGTTCACTACGCAGAATTTTCCATTCTTTACATAAGCGTGAACTTCTACATTAAAGTTTGTGCTAAACCACTGATTTAAAACAGCCTCACCATGCGCACTCCACAAAATGCTTCGATATAAGATACGGCTGTTCTCAAAACTATACGGCAGACCGCTAATATATACACTTCGGCCCTTACCAAACTCATTTACAGCCATCTGCACTTCTTTTTCACGCTGTACAAGAATTTCTGTGCCGGCATATGCGTACATACTCTTCTTTCCCTCTCCAAAGTCTACCGGCTTTGTTGTATCGGCAAGAATGAAATGATCCTGATGTTCTTCCCAGTTATACTTATCATAGTTTAAAGTAAATCCTGTCTCTTTCTCAACACCAATCAAATCAGCCAACTGTAAGAAATGACCCTGGAATTGATGACCAGATGGTTCACCAACACCAATAAATCCACCTCCATTGTAAACAAATTCACGAATTGCAGATGAGATTTTAGGATTTTCCCAAACACTTCCACCAGTATGAGCTGTGTCACCATCTCCAACGTTGATAATAACATCAATATCCTTTAATATCTTGCGGATTTTGAAGAATATCATCAAATGAAATGAAGCAAACATCAAATGGTGCTCCGCTAAGTGCCTCAATAATTCCAGC
>ENA-OQAZ01001256-OQAZ01001256.1-human-gut-metagenome-genome-assembly--contig:-NODE-1256-length-12442-cov-2.823711_pt1 | contig 12442 bp, 14 predicted proteins | sample MGYA00242737_ERZ504531 | MGnify/ENA primary metagenome ERZ504531 (study PRJEB26092, sample SAMD00036244) | human gut metagenome | host: Homo sapiens | study: EMG produced TPA metagenomics assembly of...
CCTCTCTGGTGGATGGCATGTTTGCACCCTCTGCTACAAGGAAGCTCCATTTGCCTTTAACTGCTTTGCATCCTCAAGGTCTAACTCATTCTGAGTTGCGCATGGAAGTGCGATATCACACTTAACGCTCCATACACCCTTGCCTTCATGATACTCAACACCCGGCTTTGCTTCTGCGTACTCTTTGATTCTTCCGCGGCGAACTTCCTTGATCTGCTTTACAAGGTCAAGATCAATGCCGTTTGGATCATAAATCCAACCGTTAGAATCACTTAATGTAACAACCTTCATGCCATACTGCTGAGCCTTCTCAGTTGTGTAAATTGCAACATTTCCTGAACCGGAAACAGCAACTGTCTTTCCTTCCATGGTCATGCCTGCATTTAACAGCATCTCGCGAACCATATATACAAGACCATAACCAGTAGCCTCTGTTCTTGCAAGAGAACCACCGTATGTCAGACCCTTACCAGTTAAAACACCCTCGTACAGACCAGTCAGTCTCTTATACTGTCCATACAGATAGCCAATCTCTCTTCCGCCTACACCAATGTCACCAGCCGGTACATCTGTATCTGCGCCAATGTGACGATACAGCTCTGTCATAAAGCTCTGGCAGAATTTCATAATTTCACGGTCTGACTTGCCCTTCGGGTCAAAATCAGAACCACCCTTGCCGCCTCCGATTGGAAGTCCTGTCAGTGAGTTCTTAAAGGTCTGCTCAAAACCAAGGAACTTGATAATACCAAGATTTACAGATGGATGAAGACGAAGTCCACCCTTGTACGGTCCGATTGCACTGTTAAACTGTACACGGAAACCTCTATTTACATGAGCCTGTCCGTTGTCATCTACCCACGGTACACGGAATGTAATAATACGCTCTGGCTCTGTCATTCTTTCAAGCAAAGCATCTTTGCGGTACTGCTCCTCATTTGCCTCAATTACCGGACGAAGGGAATCAAGAACTTCCTTAACTGCCTGCTGAAACTCTTTCTCGCCTGGATTCTTCTCTGCAACCTTCTGCAGCACTTCATCTACGTAAGACATTATGACCTCTCAATCTGCCGCTCTGGAGCGACCTCTTACAATATCCAACTCTATTTTTCGGACATCGGAGTGAATGCTGATTTTCACTCTACTCTACCTGCCCACCCGAAACCTAGAGATGTAAAATGCATTGATGTCGATCGGGTGGATTTTTGTTACCGGCTTTGAAAACCGACATGTATATGGTACTACATGAATTAAATTACGTCAATATGTGTTTTTTAAAAATAAAATAAATTTTTTAGCGTGTTTTTGTGTATTTATACAATGTGCTATGGTAAAGTGGCAAAGTGCCGATTTTTTTCTTTCTCTTCCGTTCATATTGCACATATAAAAAAAGCCCAAAGACAGGCCGGATTTCTCCGGATACCCGCCTTTGGGTTTAGTTGCAAAACTATTTAGAAATCAAACTTTTCTTCGAAATATGCCTTAAGATCTGCAATAGCAACACGCTCCTGCTTCATGGTATCACGATCACGAACAGTTACGCAGCCATCAGTCTCAGAATCAAAGTCATAGGTGATGCAGAACGGTGTTCCGATCTCATCCTGTCTTCTGTAACGCTTTCCAATTGCACCGCGGTCATCAAACTCACAGTTGTACTTTTTGATAAGCTGCTCATATACCTTCATAGCACCATCATTGAGCTTCTTAGAAAGCGGAAGCACACCGATCTTTACTGGTGCCAGTGCCGGATGGAAATGAAGAACAGTACGAACATCGCCGCCCTCTAACTCTTCCTCGTCATATGCTGCACAAAGGAATGCCAGTGTTACACGGTCAGCTCCAAGAGATGGCTCGATAACATATGGAATGTAACGCTCCTTCTTCTCATCATCAAAGTAGGTCATATCCTCACCAGATGTGTTCTGATGCTGAGTTAAATCGTAATCGGTACGGTCTGCGATACCCCAAAGCTCACCCCATCCAAACGGGAATAAGAACTCGATATCAGTTGTTCCCTTAGAATAGAAGCTCAGCTCCTCAGGAGAATGATCTCTTGCACGCATCTCGTCTTCCTTGATGCCAAGGCTCTTTAACCAGTCGATGCAGTACTGGCGCCAATACTGGAACCACTCAAGATCAGTACCTGGCTCACAGAAGAACTCTAACTCCATCTGCTCGAACTCTCTTGTACGGAATGTAAAGTTTCCTGGTGTAATCTCGTTACGGAAGGACTTTCCGATCTGGCCAATACCAAATGGAAGCTTCTTACGTGATGTTCTCTGTACATTTTTGAAGTTTACGAAGATACCTTGTGCAGTCTCCGGACGAAGATATACGGTATTCGTTTGCATCCTCAGTAACACCCTGGAATGTCTTAAACATCAAATTAAACTGACGAATATCAGTGAAATCATGCTTTCCGCATGTCGGACAGCAAATATTCTTCTCATCGATGAACTCCTTCATCTCCTGTGTTGTCCAGCCGTCGATTGGCTTTTCCGGCTCCTGTCCCTGCTCAGCATAGTAATCCTCAATCAGCTTATCAGCACGGAAACGCTCATGGCAGCACTTACAGTCCATTAACGGATCAGAGAAACCGCCCAGATGGCTGATGCTACCCATGTCTGTGGTTCATCAGGATTGCACAGTCTACACCTACATTATAAGGATTGCCAGTAACAAACTTCTGCCACCATGCCTTTTTTACATTATTCTTAAGTTCAACACCGAGATTACCATAATCCCATGTATTTGCCAGACCGCCGTAAATCTCAGATCCTGGATATACAAAGCCTCTGGACTTTGCAAGAGCTACAATTTTCTCTAATGTCTTTTCCATAATCGTTCTTCCTCCAAAAATGTTTTATAAAGTTACTGTTCGCAAAACGAAAGATTGCGCTTTGCTCACTGTGACTACTTGAAAATGATATACCCACCGTCATTGCCAGTGATCTGGGCACAGTTTGATGCCAGAACTGTAACATTTTGGGAAACATATGCAATATCATGCTCACCAAATACAGTTACAGGGTAATCTGCGTACACAAGACAATAATCTGTCTTTTTCATCAAATCTTCACTGCTGATATGCTTTTGACCATCGCTTGTGACAAAATCGCCGCTAAGTGCCATGGTACTGCTGCCAAGCTGTGATGTGTAAAGCTTGCTTCCACCGGCATTTTGAATCTCAGCAGAATTAAAGCCTGTATAGGTATCACCATTTGCATACGTAAATACGACGCTTGCTTTTTTGTCCTTCACTACTGCCTTTTCGTAGCACACTGGAAGAAGAATACTTTCTTTTTCTTCCTTTGTCATCTGATCATAGCTATAATAGGAGCAACCATACACATTTTTGTTGAAAGACAGCGCCTCCTGCTGTGCCACACCTGCAAGCTCGTCGATACTGTAGTAATCCTTATCAAAGTCAGAAATCATGGCAGCACGGATTGTAGCATTGTCTTCCACGTAAATGCTGTTTTCGGCTTCTGTGAAGTCATATGACTTCGTAAACAATCCACAGCCTTCTAAACTGACCGCCGCCACAAGCCCTGCCATAAGACTGGCTATTTTTATCCGTATCATCCTGTTTCTCATACTTTTCTTTCCTCTCATTACTGCCTCTTTTCGGCAGAGACTTATCTTTTATACATTCTATGGTATCTTGGCGAATATTTCAAGTATAAAATCTTCCTATTTCTTTAACATTTCTTTACAAATGTGTCAGCAATCTGCTCTAATCACATAAAAAGCAGGCAAAATGGCTTACAAAGTGCCCATAAAATGCACCATCTCCTCAAGAACCTGCAATGATTTAAACTCTCTTGAAAAGTATCGTCTGCGCCATTTCACTGTCAGATCATAAAGTGTACGCTTAACTGGCTCTTCAAGACAGAATGTGTAAAGTCTGCCGATTGGAGCTGTCAGAATATACTGAAGCGTATACATAGCTGATTCATCCAGATAAAGACGCGCCGATGTATGTGCCTCATTTTTTCTTTTTGCACATTCTTCACAGACACAATTTCCCCGCTCGACAGACAGCCAGCCTTTTGTGAGTTTGCTTTTACATACACTGCACTCAAATACCTGCGGATAAACACCCATCACTAAAAACAGACGAAGCTCATAAACAAGACGCACAAGCTCATCTGGAATAGCCTGATTCTCCAATGCCTTTAATGAGAAATAAAGAAGATTCAGCAATTCTCTTCCATCATCATTTTCCTCTGAGGCAAAACCTGCTGCCTCAAGGAAATAGCAGCCATATGCCATCTTAGTCACGTCAGAACTGACTGCCTCAAAATACTCCTTTATTGAAGCAGCCTGTACTGTGTACGAATCTCGTCCGGCATGCAGTGTAAATATACCCATGGAAAATGGACGTGCCGCAGCTAACAGCGAACTATTTGGCCGTCTTGCCCCACGCACAAATGCGCTGATTCGCCCAAGATCTGTTGTCAAAAGCACAATTCGCCTGTCATATTCACCTATTGGCATGGCAGACAGAACCATTCCGTTCACTGTTACGGTATCCATTTGTTTTCCTTTCTATAAGCTTACTTCTCGTCCTCGTGATATCCAAAGTTCTTCATATAAAGATCGCTGTCGCGCCAGTCCTTACGCACCTTGACAAACAGCTTTAAATTAACCTTCATCTCAAGCATATCTTCGATATCACGACGTGCATCACTTCCGATTGCCTTTAGCATCGAGCCGCCCTTGCCGATAATGATTCCCTTATGAGACTCACGCTCACATATAATGGATGCTTCGATATCCATCACAGAGCCATCCGGGCGCTCTTTCATCTGATCGATTGTAACTGCAATGCCATGCGGAATTTCTTCCTGAAGACGTCTAAGTGCCTTCTCTCGAATCATTTCTGCTGCAATCTGACGCATTGGCTGATCAGTGACAGTATCCTCATCATAATACATTGGGCCATACGGCAGATAACGAAATACAGTATCAAGCAGTGTATCTGTATTGACACTTCTAAGTGCAGAAACGGCTACCACCTCATTAAAGTCTGCAATTTGACGGTATGCCTTGATGCACTCTGCACTGCTTCCTTCTTTACTGTATCAGTCTTGTTGACGATCAAAAAGACAGGACACTTGAGCTGGCGAAGCTTCTTTGCAATCTCCTGTTCGCCTCTTCCGATAAAGGTGGTCGGCTCAACAAGCCACATGACAATGTCAGCCTGTGAAAATGTTTTCTGCGCAACCTCTACCATATATGTGCCCAGACGATTCTGTGCCTTATGGATGCCCGGCGTATCCAGAAAAACGGCCTGACCGCGCTCATCTGTATAGACGGTGCGGATCTGATTTCTCGTTGTCTGAGGCTTTCTTGATGTGATCGCAATCTTTTGTCCAATCAGATGATTCATCAACGTGGACTTTCCCACGTTTGGACGTCCGACCAGTGCAATAAAGCCTGATTTTTTCTGTTTTTCCATATTTTATTTCCTTTCCAGTGTAGCAAACTACAATGATCGTACCGTTGTAAAAAGTGAGCTGTTTTCTTTTATCTTGTTTTCATTTCCAACTACGCAAAGGCAATTATTAGAAAGTACCGCTTTCGCATACGGCACAAGTGCACGAATTTCCTTGGCATCTGTATCAATCACTTCATCTCGCTCCTTTTGAAGCTGCTCTCTTGTGATTCCACTTAAATACGCAGTAAGACCACGCACACCAAGCGCTGCTGGATTTTTCGGAATGTCCATCTCACTAATTGCACCTATAACATATCGGTCCATACTTCTCTCATCCTGATCAAACTGCTCAAGATATTCTGGAAGCTTATCATATACTTCATTTGTTTCGGCAAGCTTAGGATCAAGATAAGATACCATATAACAGTCACCATCACGTCCAAAACCGGACATACAGCCATAAGCACCGCCTTTTACGCGCAGACGTATCCAAAGATAATCATAATTTAAGATGTTTTGCAGTACAAGAAGTGATCCTCTAAATGGCAGCCCGGCATCCTTATAATTGCCTGTTCTTCCCACAAATTGAATCTGTGATGCACAGCATATGCCTCGTTTTTCTTTTCAAGCGGCATATTCCAATCTGCCTTTACAAAAGGCTCATCTGGCATCTGCTTTATAAGCTTGTCCATTGCCTTTTCTAAAACATCATAGCCTTCCTTATCTGCGGTAAAGCTGACAAGAAGCGCTCTCTTATTAAACAGTTGATGACTGACAGCACGCAGCTTCTCAATTATCATACCCTTTCGCTCTTCAAAGTGATCATACAAATCATTTAAAAATTCATAGAACGAAATACCCGTCATAATCTCATTTAAGTAGCCTGACTCACTGTGATAGGAGGATGCCCTCTTGATTGACGTATTATGTCCAGCACTCTTTAGGCGCTCATACAGCTGTGAACGCGTCTCACCGATTATCTCTAACAGACGCTTCTCATTTGCAAGATCAGACTGATACATCATCTTAGCTGTAAGGTTAACTGCTGTCTCAAGCTCATGATAAAATGCCTTTATGCGGAAAGAAAAACGCACAGTTGGTCTTCCTATCTCTGGCTGCAGCACAACAAAGCCCGGATCAATGCCGCCCGTATGAATATTTACCTCATCCATCAGCTCTGTATAGCTGTATTCTCCTGCTGCCACAACACCTAAAATCTGCTTTAATAAAGACAGATATGGAAGCTCTGAAAGATCTGCAAAATCAGCATCAAATACAAGCTCCAAATAGCCGATCTTTTTTGTTGACATCTCGTGAAATAATACCTTCACTCCATCCAGCTTCGCTCTTCATTGTAAAGCGGCAGCACTTCACGCTTAATATCTGCGCGTGTCAGCATAGGAATAGTCTCAAGCTCTTCTTTCGTGCTTGGAGTTTCCTGATATTCCTTTAACTCCTTTGTGTGACGCACAATTTCTTCAATCTCTTCTTTTGAGAGAGAATCTTTATAAACACGAAGCTTCTCTGCTGTCTTTTCTTCATTTTCAGCATCAAGACCAGTCTTTGGCACAGCCATTGCCACAACACCAAATGAATTGTCAATCAGACACTCTTTTATCAGCTGCTCAAAATAGCTTCCCTCTGCCTTTTTGTAGAGTTCATCCATCGCATCCTGCGTCTCTAAAAGCAAAAATGCAGCATTGTCATCATAAAGCCAGCTGTCAAAAAGATCCAGTCCATACATAAGACCTTTCGGCCAACGGCCAAAATCGCCTTCTTTTAAGCGAAACTGTAAGCTGTTTAAACCAGCAAGAAGTGAACGCTTCTGTAAGCCTTCCTCTGCAAGCTTTCTTAACGTTGCCTCAATTGTCTCCACAAAGACTTCTCTTTGCTCTTGTCTGGCACCTTTTGTAGTAACCTCAAATGATGGCTGCAAAATACCATCCTCGAAGCCTCCATAAATATCTACACCGATTCCAGCATCAAGAAGTGCCTGTTTAAGAGGCGCACCCGGTGCATCAAGAAGAACATACTCTAAAACCTGAAATGCAAGATACTTTTCAAGATCAAGTGCATTTGACACAACCTTTGACCATGTAAAATAAGTACCTCATCGTCATCCTCAGAAGCTGCATAGCACAGCGAAATCTCCTTCATCTTGTTGAACGGCTTTTGAAGTGTAACTGCTGAGTCAATCTCTTTTTTCTCGTAATGACTTAAGTACTCATGATCCATCCAATTGAGTGCTTTTTCCATATCAAGATCACCATACAGATAAATATAGCTGTTTGAAGGATGATAATAAGTATGATAAAACTCCAGATATGACTCATATGTCAGATCTGTGATAAATTCTGGATCTCCGCCTGACTCATATGCATATGTCGTGTCAGGATAAAGTGCAGCCTTCACCTGACGGCCAAGAATCTCGTCTGCACTTGAGAAAGCGCCCTTCATCTCATTATACACAACACCGTTGTATGTCAGCTCACCATCCGGACTGTCCATCTCATAGTGCCAGCCCTCCTGCTCGAAAATCTTTCTCTCTTTTGTGATATTTGGATGAAAGACACCGTCCATATAGACAGACATCAAATTAAAGAAATCCTTATCATTTGTGCTTGCAAGAGGATACATTGTCTTATCTGAATATGTCATTGCATTTAAAAATGTATTTAAAGATCCCTTTGCCAGCTCAACAAATGGATCCTTGACCGGGTAGCGGTCAGATCCGCAAAGCACAGTGTGCTCAATAATATGAGCCACACCTGTGCTGTCTGTCGGAACAGTTCTAAATGCAATGTTAAATACTTTATTGTTGTCATCATTTTCCAGTATAAAGACACGTGCGCCTGTCTTTTTGTGGCGCATCAGATATCCCTCACTTTCAAGCTCCCTGACATAATGATGTTCAAGCAGCTCATACTGCGGTATTTTCGTTATATCCATTTTTATGCCCTTCCATCACTGTTTTTCATCTGGCTCTTGTCTTCGCAGAATATCCTGCGGCTCTGTCTCGCCATCAAATATAACATGAAGCATCTGCTTTGGATGAGGTGCGCTCTCCTGTGCATTTCCATCCTCATCAAAAATTCCGATTACCTTAAGAGAAACATTAGTTCCGTCTGGCTTCATGCGCTCAATCGTCTCGCCAACAGTAAATTTATTCTTCTGTTCAAATACACTTCGTCCATTCTCGTCAATAGACTCTACTGTTCCCAGATATGTGTAATTCTTAACATAGGTATTGCTGTTGTAAATCTGCGCATCACTAGAAGGCTTTCCATAGAAAAATCCTGTCGTAAACTCACGGTATGTGCACTTTCCAATTTCTTCCTTGTACCATTCCATGTTTGCTTCATATTTCTTCTGATCCTCAAAATAATCGTCAAGTGCTTTTCGATAAGTGCGCGCTACAGTTGCCACATAAAGAGCAGTCTTCATGCGTCCCTCTACCTTTAAGCTGTCGATACCGCTTTCTGCCAAATCCGGAATGTGTTCGATCATGCAAAGATCCTTTGAATTAAAGATGTATGTTCCTCTCTCATTCTCGTAAACAGGATAATATTCGCCCGGACGTGTCTCCTCCACGATAGAATATTTCCAGCGACACGGATGTGTGCATGCACCCTGATTGGCATCGCGTCCTACCATATAATTGCTTAAAAGACAGCGTCCTGAGTAAGAAATACACATCGCACCATGAACAAACGTCTCGATCTCAAGGTCATCTGGGATATGCGCACGAATCTGCTTTAATTCATAAAGAGAAAGCTCTCTTGCGGAAACAACACGCTTTGCGCCAAGCTGATGCCAGAAATTAAATGTTCCATAATTGCAATTGTTAGCCTGGGTACTGATATGAAGCTCCATCTCTGGAAGCTCACTCTTTGCAATCATAAAAACACCCGGATCAGAAATGATAAGTGCATCTGGTCCAATAGTCTTTAATTCGCGAAAATACGCGCGCACACCGTCAAGGTCATCATTATGAGCTAAAATATTAGCTGTCACATAAACCTTTACGTCATGTGCATGCGCAAAGGTGATTCCCTCTGCCATATCCTCTTTGCTGAAATTTTTTGCCTTTGCCCGAAGACCAAATGCCTCACCGCCGATATACACTGCATCTGCTCCATAGGTAACGGCAGTCTTTAATACGTCAAGACTGCTTGCCGGGATCAAAAGCTCTGGCTTTTTTCTCGCTGCCATATCACATTTCCTCCGTGTTTTTCTTCATTGTCAGTGAGACGCCGTCTCCAATCGGAATAACCGATGTGGTAAGCTCTGGCGTATGTGTCAGCATCGTCAGATATTCTCGCATTCTGCTGTGAATTGTGCGGTTGCGTCTCGTCACCGCAAATCTTGACTCCAAAACATCTCCGTCCTGAAGTACATTATCTGAAAATAAAAATCCGTCCGGAGCTAAAAGTCTTAGTACATCCGGAAGGAAATGAATATACTGTCCCTTCGCCGCATCCATAAAAATCAGGTCATACGGCTTGTCCAACGTCTTTAATATATCAGCTGCATCTCCCTCAAGAAGCGTGATGTCGCAGCCTCGCGGTGCTCTTGCAAAATTTCTTTTTGCCTCCTCAATTCGCGGCGGATATTTCTCAATCGTCGTAATCGTTGCACCAGCTGGCATCACCTCGCTCATGCGAATTGCTGAATAGCCCACTGCTGTCCCCACTTCAAGAATAGAAAGCGGCTTTTTTAAACTAATTAAAAACAGCAGAAAACTGGCAGTCTCCGGCCGAATAATCGGCACGTCTCCTGCCAGCGCATCTTTTTGAATTTCTTCACAGAGAGCGCTCCCTGGTAATTCCAGGGAGCGAATATAATCGGTTGCCCGCTCAAAATCAAACATTCACTTACTCCACTTCCATGATGATCGGAAGAATCATCGGACTGCGCTTCATCTTCTTCCACAGGTAGTTGCTTAAGCTGTCGCGAATCTCATTTTTGATCTTTGACCAATCAGAAATTTTGTGATCCAGACAATCAAATACAGCATCCTCTACGACCTGCTGTGCCTCAATCATCAGATTCTCAGACTCACGTATATAAACAAATCCTCTTGATACAATGTCTGGACCTGCAAGCAGGTTGTTGGTGTAACGCTCCAGTGTCAGAACAACAATAATAATACCATCCTGAGACAAATTCTGACGATCACGAAGAACTATGTTTCCAACGTCACCAACGCCAAGTCCATCTACAAGAATACCGCCGTGCGTTACCTGTCCGGTAACAAGTGCACTTTCTTCACTTAACTCAAGCACATCGCCGGACTGAATCATAAAGATATTATCCTTCGGGATTCCAAGAGATTCTGCTATCTCAGCCTGTGCCTTTCTATGACGGAACTCACCATGAACAGGAATTGAATACTTCGGGCGAACAAGTGAGTACATCAGCTTGATCTCCTCCTGACATGCGTGACCGGATACGTGAGTATCCTGATAAATAACCTCTGCGCCTAAAACGCATAATTCATTGATTACCTTTGATACAGATTTCTCATTTCCAGGAATCGGATTTGAGGAAAATACGACAAGATCACCCGGGCAGATGCTGACCTTTCTGTGAATGGCTGCTGCCATACGGGACAGTGCTGCCATAGACTCGCCCTGGCTTCCTGTTGTGATAATAACGGTCTTCTCCGGTGGGTAATTGCGAAGCAGCTCAATATCAATTAAAGTTCCTTCTGGAATATTAATATAGCCAAGCTCGCTTGCCTTTCCAATGATGTTAACCATGCTTCGTCCTTCTACAACAACCTTGCGGTCATATTTGTAGGCAGTATTGATGATCTGCTGCACACGGTCTACATTAGATGCGAATGTTGCAACGATGATTCGCTGGTTTCTGTGCTCAGAGAAAATTGTATCGAATGTATGGCCAACTGTACGCTCAGACGCTGTAAAGCCCGGTCGCAGTGCATTAGTACTATCGCAAAGAAGTGCCAGTACGCCCTTCTTTCCAAGCTCTGCAAAGCGCTGTAAGTCTGCCATATCACCAAATACAGGTGTATAGTCGATCTTAAAGTCTCCAGTATGAATAATGGTTCCTGCCGGAGAAGTAATGGCAAGTGCTGCTGCATCAACAATACTGTGATTTGTGCGGATAAACTCTACTTTAAAATCACCTGCTGAGATTGTCTGGCCATACTTTACTACCTTTCTCTTTACACTCTTTGTAATGCCGTGCTCCTCAAGCTTTCCCTCGATAATTCCAAGAGTCAGCTTTGTTCCGTAAAGCGGAACATTGATTTCTTTAAAGAAAAACGGCAATGCACCGATATGATCCTCGTGACCATGCGTAATAAATACGCCCTTTACCTTGTGAATGTTTTGTTTTAGATACGTGATATCTGGAATGACCATATCAATACCGAGCATCTCATCCCCCGGGAATGACATACCGCAGTCTACAACGATGATGCTTTCTCCATACTCAAACACCGTCATATTCATTCCGATTTGCTCAAGACCTCCTAATGGTATGACCTTGACACTTGTTTCAACTGTACTCAAATCTTACCTCCTTTTTCCTGTTCATTTATGAAACAGCTCTTTTTTCTGTCGTAACTTCTCTGTCCAATGTTTCATCCAATTAACTGATTGGAGTCTTCATTCACTTTATTGCCATAGCGCACTTACATTTTCTGTGCATCACTCAATGGTAATATCCTCATCAGAAAGGAGTTCTTCAAATACTTTCGAAACAGCGTCAAGCTCGGTCTCATCTTCAACGAGCTCATACACAGCCTCCGGATCCTCATCACGTGATGTGTCCTTTAAAATCAGACACTCTGCATCCTCATCATCCGAATCTGACACCAGCAGATAATTACTTGCACCGAGTCTTGTTTCCTCAATCACATAAAACGTTACCTCTGTTCCATCATCTGCTGTCAAAATGATCTTATCTTCATTCGCCTTCTCCAGTCTTTTCTTTTTCCTATGTCTGCTGTTGCTATTCATAACTTCCAGGTTT
>ENA-OQAZ01001257-OQAZ01001257.1-human-gut-metagenome-genome-assembly--contig:-NODE-1257-length-12439-cov-2.256254_pt1 | contig 12439 bp, 13 predicted proteins | sample MGYA00242737_ERZ504531 | MGnify/ENA primary metagenome ERZ504531 (study PRJEB26092, sample SAMD00036244) | human gut metagenome | host: Homo sapiens | study: EMG produced TPA metagenomics assembly of...
TCTGGATCTGAGCTGTCGGAAAAAAGACGGACAATATTATATCGTGACAGACCGCTGGCAGAAATTTACACAGGTACCCGTATCGGAACAGACGATTGAAGAATTTTCTTCCCACTGTGATGAATTTCTGGTTCATGCGGTGGATGTGGAGGGAAAGGCTTCCGGAATAGAAGTGGAGTTGGTGAAGCTCCTGGCAAAGAATCATCAGCTCCCGGTGACCTATGCAGGCGGCGTAGGCAGTTTTCAGGATCTGGAGACGTTGCGTATGGCGGGAAAAAATCGTGTGGACGTAACAGTGGGAAGCGCACTGGATCTTTTCGGTGGCAGTATGAAGTGGGAGGATGTACTGGATATTTGTCAGAAGAGTGAAAATTATTTCGAAAAATAACAGATTCTGAACAGTTGGAAAATCGCTCCCGAATTTGACAGAAAAAGATGTGTAAAAAATATGAATTTTCACGAAATAGTTGCAAAATTCAAGCATTATTGGTATAATAAAAACACTTACAAGGGAGCCGGAAAGGATCGCTGACCGTGGTATTTATCGATTCTGACTCCGTAACTGTGAAAGCAGAGACAGTTACTTGTAAAATAAAGTGCGAAGGGGTTGGACAGCATGAAATTTATTATCATTGGAAGAAATATTGACATTACAGAGGGACTGAAATCAGCCGTACAGGAAAAGCTTGGCAAGCTGGAACGGTATTTTACTCCGGAGACAGAGATTCATGTAACCTTGAGTGTGGAAAAAGACAGACAGAAGATTGAAGTTACTATTCCGGTAAAAGGAAACATCATTCGTTCCGAACAGGTGAGCAGCGATATGTATGTATCCATTGATCTGGTGGAAGAAGTTATTGAGCGTCAGCTTCGCAAATATAAAACCAAGATTGTTAATCAGCAGCAGGCAGGAGGAAACTTCCAGAAAGAGTTTGTGGAGGATGAGTTCCTGGAGGACGAAGAGGTTAATATCATTCGTACCAAGAAGTTTGGTATTAAACCGATGTATCCGGAAGATGCATGCGTACAGATGGAATTGCTGGGACATAATTTTTATGTATTCCGGAATGCGGAGACAGATGAGGTGAATGTGGTTTATAAGAGAAAGGGGAACACTTACGGGTTGATTGAGCCGGAGTGTTAAAAGTGTTGAGATGTAAACGGGAGAGAGTCACTGGGTGGTGGCTCTCTCTCTTTTTTGGGGGTGGTTTAAGACGGACGCCCGAGAGAGTTTGTGCCTGGGCAGGAGGCAGCTGGCAGGGCAACTTGAACTAGTACATCGTTTTCGAAATAACTGTATCATTCACTTGTCTACGAATCCGATTGCACAGTTCAAAAGCCTCAGCGTAGCCCGCTACGCCTACGTTTTTTTGAACTGCACACTCGAATCCGTATCCAGCGTGAATAATACAGTTATTTACGAAACGATGTACTAGCCGCTAACTCCGACTACAGTTCACGAGGGTCAGCTGACCCTCGTGAAAGTCTCCGTAAGCGTCGGATTTCAAAGCTTACCCTAGGCGCCCGCAAAATGCCTCCTGCCCAGGCACAAACTCTCTCGGGCTGACGGTGGAAAAAACTGACCCGGAAAGGGAAGGTGAGTGGAATAGGTGCGATATTTGGGAGATATTTGGGAAATTTGCCCGCAGGGGATATGTGAGTGAGGGATGCGGGGTGAGGATGCACAATTTACTTGTGCATTCTTCGGTAAAGTGTTAGAATATAGCATGGTGTATTAGACTGGAAAGAGGCCAGGGTGGATGCACCGGGAAATTTTATGGAGAGTGAAAATAGTAACAAGAAATGTAACTGTGAAGGTGTTGAACAGTTACCAAAAATAAATTGTATTTTATAGGAGTAGATTGATGAAATTATCTGAAAAGATCTTTGGAACGCACAGTTCCAGAGAGTTGAAAAGAATTATGCCATTGGTGGATAAGATTGAGGAGCTGCGGCCGACTATGCAGGCGATGACGGACGAGGAGCTGAAGGATCAGACCAGAAAGTTCAAGGAGAGACTGGCAGAGGGAGAGACGCTGGATGATCTGCTTCCGGAGGCATTCGCTACGGTGCGTGAGGCTTCCAAGCGTGTGCTGAATATGGAGCATTACCGGGTACAGCTGATCGGTGGTATTATTCTGCATCAGGGACGTATTGCGGAGATGAGAACAGGTGAAGGTAAGACTTTGGTTTCTACCTGTCCGGCTTATCTGAACGCGCTGGAAGGTAAAGGCGTGCATATCGTAACCGTCAACGATTACCTGGCCAAACGAGATGCGGATGGATGGGTAAAGTCCATGAGTTTCTGGGACTGAAAGTCGGTGTGATCCTGAACTCTATGAAAAATGACGAGAGACGGGAACAGTATGCATGTGATATTACGTATGTTACCAATAATGAGGATGGTTTTGACTATCTGCGAGACAACATGGTTATTTATAAAGAGCAGCTGGTACAAAGAGAGTTGCATTATGCGATCATCGATGAGGTTGACTCTGTATTGATCGATGAGGCGAGAACTCCTCTGATTATTTCCGGACAGAGCGGAAAGTCCACTAAGCTGTATGAAGTCTGCGATATTCTGGCAAGACAGCTGCAGCGTGGTGAAGCCAGTGGTGAGATGACCAAGATGACAGCTATCATGGGCGAGGAAATTATCGAGACCGGTGATTTTATCGTCAATGAAAAAGATAAAGTAGTAAACCTGACCGAGGAAGGTGTGAAGAAAGTAGAGAAGTTCTTCCATATTGAAAACCTGGCAGATCCGGAGAATCTGGAGATCCAGCACAATATAATCCTTGCACTGCGTGCCCATAACCTGATGTTCCGTGACCAGGATTATGTCGTAAAGGACGAATCAGTACTGATCGTTGATGAATTTACCGGACGTATCATGCCGGGAAGAAGATATTCCGACGGTCTGCATCAGGCGATTGAGGCGAAAGAGCATGTAAAGGTACGCCGTGAGAGCAAAACACTGGCCACCATTACATTCCAGAACTTCTTTAACAAGTTTACAAAGAAGGCAGGTATGACCGGTACGGCTCTGACAGAGGAACAGGAGTTCCGTGAGATCTATGGTATGGACGTTATCGAGATTCCGACAAACCGTCCGGTTCAGCGTGTCGACCTGGATGACGCGGTATATATGACCAAGAAAGAAAAATTCCGTGCGGTCGTGGAAGAGATCAAAAAAGCACATGCGAAGAATCAGCCGGTACTGGTAGGTACGATCACGATCGAGACCTCCGAACTGCTGAGCAACATGCTTCGGAGAGAGGGAATCGCACATCAGGTACTGAATGCGAAGTTCCATGAGCTGGAAGCTGAGATCGTTGCACAGGCCGGTGTGGCAGGTGCCGTCACCATCGCGACCAATATGGCAGGTCGTGGTACCGATATCAAACTGGACGAGGAAGCGAGAGCAGCCGGTGGTCTGAAGATCATCGGTACGGAGCGTCATGAGTCCCGCCGTATCGATAATCAGTTGCGTGGCCGTTCCGGTCGTCAGGGAGATCCGGGAGAATCCCGCTTCTATATTTCACTGGAAGATGATCTGATGCGTCTGTTCGGTTCTGAAAAACTGATGTCCGTATTCAGCAGTCTCGGTGTTGCGGAAAACGAACAGATCGAGCATAAGATGCTTTCCAGCGCTATTGAGAAAGCACAGAGGAAGATTGAAAGTAATAACTACGGTATCCGTAAAAATCTGCTTGAGTATGACCAGGTAAACAACGAACAGAGAGAGATCATTTATAAAGAGAGACGTCGCGTACTCGACGGAGACAATATGCGTGATGCAATCTGTAAGATGATCACCGATACCGTGGAAAATACGGTAGATATGTGTATCAGTGACGAGGTGGATTCTGATGAATGGGATCTGATCGAACTGAATACGATTCTGCAGCCGATCATTCCGGTGAAGACGATCACCAAAGAGGATGTCAAAGGGATCCGTAAGAATCAGTTAAAACAGAACCTGAAAGAAGAAGCTATTAAACTGTACGAAGTAAAAGAAGCTGAGTTTGCAGAGCCAGAGCAGATCCGTGAACTGGAACGTGTGGTACTTCTGAAGGTCATTGACAGAAAATGGATGGATCATATCGATGATATGGATCAGCTGCGTCAGGGTATCGGCCTGCAGGCTTACGGACAGAGGGATCCGAAGGTTGAGTACAAGATGAGTGCATTCGAGATGTTTGACGAGATGATCGCAGGCATCCAGCAGGATACTGTTCGCCTGCTGTATCATGTTAGAATCGAGCAGAAAGTAGAACGTGAGCAGGTAGCGGAAGTAACCGGAACCAACAAAGATGAAGAAGCCAAAGGTCCGGTTCGCCGTGCCCAGCAGAAAGTATACCCGAATGATCCGTGTCCATGCGGAAGCGGTAAGAAATACAAACAGTGCTGTGGACGTAAGCCTGTATAGAAGGAAGCGTGCAGAACCGATACGGCAGAGGGAAAACGGCTGCCGAATATAAAAATTGTATGAAGAAAGAGGGTGCCCCCTTTGGTAGAATTAGATCAGTTTAAAGCAATATTGAATTCCTATGCGAAACCTTTAGTGGAAGTGAGGGATTCCCTTGACCTGGCCAATAAGGAAAAGCGGATTGAAGAGCTGGAAAGAAAGATGGAAGAGCCGGATTTCTGGGATAATCCGGAACGCTCCCAGGAAATGATGAAAGAACTCAAAAGCCTGAAAGATGATAAGGAGATTTATGAAAATCTGGAAAGCCAGAGAGACGATATGGAGACTCTGATCGAGATGGGATATGAAGAAGACGATGCTTCGGTCATCCCGGAGATTCAGGAGATCCTGGATCAGTTTGAGGCAGATTTTGAAAGTATTCGTATGAAAACCCTGTTATCCGGAGAATACGATAAAAAAGATGCCATCATCAAGCTGAATGCCGGAGCCGGCGGAACCGAGTCCTGCGACTGGGCAGGAATGCTCTACCGTATGTACACCAGATGGGCGGAAAAGAAAGGATTTACCCTGGAAGTTCTGGATTATCTGGACGGCGATGAGGCAGGCATCAAATCTGTAACATTTGAGGTACACGGAGAAAATGCCTACGGCTACCTGAAATCAGAAAAAGGGTACATCGTCTGGTACGCATCTCACCGTTTAATGCGGCAGGAAAGAGACAGACTTCGTTTGTATCCTGCGATGTTATGCCGGATATTGATGAAGATCTGGATGTGGATATCAAGGAAGATGATCCGCGTATCGATACGTATCGATCCAGTGGTGCCGGTGGTCAGCATATCAACAAGACCTCTTCTGCCATCCGTATTACACATATTCCAACCGGAATCGTGGTACAGTGTCAGAACGAACGTTCTCAGTTTCAGAACAAAGACAAGGCTATGCAGATGCTGAAAGCCAAATTATATCTGTTAAAACAGCAGGAAAATATGGAAAAACTCTCCGGCATCCGTGGCGAAGTGACAGAGATTGGCTGGGGAAATCAGATTCGTTCTTATGTACTGCAGCCGTATACGATGGTGAAAGATCACAGAACCGGCGTAGAGAGCGGTAATGTGGACAGCATTCTGGATGGTAATCTGGATCCGTTTATCAACGGCTATCTCAAGTGGATTGCCCTTGGCGGAAAACAGCCGGAGAACGCAACCGAAGAAATGGAATAACGATTTCATTTTCCATGACTGTTGAGAAAACGGAAAGATGGGAGTACACAAAAAAGGAGAATGGAGTATGGGTATTATCAGAGCTATCAGACAGACGATTGGCGGAACATTCGCCGATCAGTGGCTGGAAGTCATCGAGCCGGAAAATATGGGAGATCAGACAGTACTGACCCCGGGTATCCGCACCGGAAAAGGAGCGAACCGAAAGGGTGCAAAAGATAGTATCTCTAACGGATCGGTGATTCATGTATATGAGGGACAGTTCATGATGCTGTTAGACGGCGGACGGATCGTGGATTACAGTGCGGAACCGGGATATTTTACCGTGGATAATTCTTCTATGCCATCCATGTTTAGTGGAAGCCTGGATGATGTGGTAAAGAATTCTTTTGACCGGTTTCGCTTTGGCGGTACAGCACCCGTTTCACAGAAAGTGTTGTATCTGAACTTACAGGAGATTAAGGGAATTCGTTTCGGAACCAGAAACCCCATCAGCTACTTTGATAATTTTTATAATGCAGAATTATTTTTGAGAGCCCATGGAACGTATTCGATCCGAATCACGGATCCGATCAGGTTCTATGTGGAAGCCATTCCCAAAAATAAAGATCAGGTAGAGATAGCGGATATCAACGAACAGTATCTGTATGAATTCCTGGATGCACTGCAGTCCTCCATCAATCAGATGTCAGCAGACGGTATGCGGATCTCCTATGTGCAGTCAAAGAGCCGGGAACTGTCAAAATACATGGCGGAAACACTGGATGAAGACTGGAGACAGACCAGAGGTATGGAGATTCAGGCGGTAGCTATTGCGAGTCTGTCCTACGATGACAAATCTCAGGAGCTTCTGAATATGAGAAACCAGGGAGCTATGCTCAGGATCCGTCCATTCGGGAAGGTATATGCAGGGAGCTTTTGCAAGAGGAATGGAAGCCGCAGGAAGCAATGCAAACGGCAGTACCATGGGCTTCATGGGAATGCAGATGGGCGCACAGATGGGCGGCAATATGGCAGCTTCCATGTCAGCGGCCAATCAGCAGCAGATGATCCGGAACCAGCAGATGCAGCAGGAGGCAGCGACAGCACATCATGCACAGAATGAGCCGGATATCTGGATCTGCAGCTGTGGACAGCAGAATACCGGAAAGTTCTGCAGCGAGTGCGGACGTCCCCGTCAGACCGGAGAATGGATCTGCAGCTGCGGACAGAAGAATACAGGAAAGTTCTGCAGTGAATGTGGAAAATCAAGACCATAAGACTTTTGCAGGAAGAGATGCAGAAAAGATAAAGAAAGTATATCCGTACAGAAAGATGAGGAGAAAATCATGGAGGTAGTCAGTTTCAAATGCCCCAATTGCGGGGGCGAACTGGTATTTGATCCAAATACTCAAAACTACTCCTGTCCTTATTGTAATTCTGAGTTTTCTCAGGAACAGATCGATACGATGCAGAAAGGAAAACAGCCGTCTCAGGAATCTGAGGCGGCTGATTCTGCAAAAGGGCAGGAACAGGAAGAAGCGGCAGTGTATGTGTGCCCGAACTGTGGAGCCGAGATTGTGACAGATCTGACAACAGCGGCCACAGAATGTTATTATTGTCAGAGTCCGGTGGTATTATCGGAAAGAGTTTCCGGAGAGTATCTGCCCCAGGAGATCATTCCCTTTGCGATAGACCGGAAAAAAGCAGAGGAGATCTTTTTACAGAATATGAAAAAGAAGAAATTTGTTCCCCGTGGATTCTTCAGCGCAAAACAGATTGAAAAAATAAGCGGTGTGTACTTTCCATACTGGATGGTGGACTGGCGGGGAGATGCCGCAATGGAGCGGAAGCCACCAAAGTCCGCACCTGGAGGACCGGTGATACGGAATATACGGAAACACAGTTCTACCGGGTGTACCGGGAAGGGAATGTGGAATTTGACGATATGCCGAAGATCGCCCTGCAAAAAGCCAACCGGAAGCTGGTAGAAGGTGTGCAGCCGTATGACCGGAAGGCGGCAAAAACGTTTTCCATGGGTTATCTCTCCGGTTTTCAGGCGGAGCGCCGGGATCTTGAAAAAGAAGCGTTCGGAGCGGAGATCGCACGGGATACGGAACAATATGCAAAAAGAGTGCTCGAAAATGATATGCGCGGTTATACGACGGTACGACCGGTTCATCAGCAGGTGGGCAACCGACAGGAACGGTGGCGTTATGCGCTGGTTCCTGTGTGGGTGATGACCTACAAGGGCAAAAACGGAAAAATCTATTATTATACCATCAACGGACAAAACGGCAAGGTGTGTGGAGAACTTCCGGTGGATTATAAGAAACTGAGTCTGATATCGGCATTGATCACCGGTGTGGTATTCCTTTTGGCACTGGCAGGAGGATGGTTGTTATGAGAATGAGAAAAAGGACGGGATACCTTCTGTTGATGCTTCTGCTGTTGCTGGTCCCGGTGTCTGCGTGGGCGGATAAAAACACAGTAGACGATCAGGCAGGACTTTTTTCACAGGAGGAAAAACAGGAACTTACCGATCGGATCGTGAAACTTACGACAGACTGGAACATGGATTTTGTGGTAGTGACGACGGAAGATGCGGAAGGTAAGACCGCTGAGGAATATGCGGACGATTATTATGATTACAACGGATATGCGGAGGACGGTGTCCTGTATCTGATCGATCTGGACAACGGTTCGGTGTGGATCTCCACGGCGGGAAAAGATGATCCGGTATCTGACAGATGCGAGGATTGATGCGGTGATCGATGCCGGATACGATAATCTGAAAGCAAAAAATTATGCAGATGGTATTCTGGAGATGCTGAATGAAACAGAGAGCTATCTGGAAGACGGCATTCCTTCGGATCAGTATAATTATGATACAGAGACGGGAAAGATATCAAGATACCGCAGTATTACGGTCTATGAAGCAATCGGAGCGGCTGTGATCGCACTTTTGTGCGGTGGAGGATTTGCAGCGGCTGTTCTGGGATCTTATCGGTTAAAAAGAAAAACGTATCGGTATCCGTATGAGAGCCGGGCAAAGGTGCATTTTACGAGAAGGGATGATCAGTTCCGCCATCGAAGCATTACACAGCGGAGAATCCCGCGGGAACCACCGTCCGGAGGTGGCAGCGGACAGAGTTCCGTACATACTTCCGGCAGTGGCACCTCACACGGTGGTGGCGGTCGGAGCCTGTAATATTTTATACGATTCAGACATGCTAAAGTTACTGTTCACTGGTAATATCCCGCGAGGTGTTTTTTTGTGAGCGAAGGTCACAGAAAACCCGAGACATATCGCGCGATTATGCGATCAGCATAAATTCTGTGCATCGCGCAGCGTGTTGCTGGGCACGGAGTGAACAGTAACATGCTAAAGATGTTTTGTTTCATTTGTGAAAAAATTCTTGCACCGGATGACAATGTATGGTAATATCTTTTGGGTGACTACAAATGTGTTTCTGATACGAACATGCAGAGCCACAGGAAAGAAAGAGAAGACATGGAAAAAAAGACAAAATATTATGTGGTAAGAGAGAAAGCAGTGCCGGAGGTACTCTTAAAAGTGTTGAAGCCAAGAGGATTCTGGATTCCGAGCGGGCAACCACGGTGCAGGAGGCAACCGAGCAGGTAGGCATCAGCCGCAGTTCTTTTTACAAATACAAAGACGATATTTTTCCTTTTCATGATCAGGCAAAAGAAGAACAGTTACCTTTATTTTGCAGATGGATGATAAACCGGGGATACTTTCGGATATTCTGCACACCGTTGCTGAATTTCGAGGAAATATCCTGACCATTCATCAGAGTATTCCAATTAACGGAATCGCAACGCTGACGCTGAGTGTGGAGATTTTGCCGGAAGCCGGAGACGCGGAAGATATGATCGGCAGATGGAACAGCAGACAGGTGTACATTATTTGAAAATATTAGGCAGGGAGTAAAAACAGATGATACAGATTGCAGTATTAGGCTACGGCACAGTGGGATCCGGTGTGGTGGAAGTGATCAACCGGAACCAGGAAAGCATCAATAAAAAAGCAGGAGAAGAGATCAACATCAAGTATGTACTTGACCTGAGAGATTTCCCGGGAGATCCGGTACAGGAAAAGATTGTTCATGATTACGAAGTGATCGCCAACGATCCGGAGATCAAAATAGTAGTGGAAGTAATGGGCGGAACCAATCCGGCGTACACATTCGTTAAGAGAGCGCTGGAGAGCGGCAAATCCGTATGTACCTCCAATAAAGAACTGGTTGCGAAACACGGTGTAGAACTGATCCGGATCGCAAAGGAGAAAAACTGCAACTTCTTATTCGAAGCAAGCTGCGGTGGCGGTATTCCGATCATCCGGCCGCTGAACTGTTCTCTGACCGCAGATGAGGTCGACGAGATCAGCGGTATCTTAAACGGAACAACAAACTATATTTTAAGCAAGATGACAAGCGATGGTTCCGAGTTTGAGGATGTGCTGAAGAACGCACAGGAACTCGGCTATGCGGAGCGCAACCCGGCAGCTGATATCGAGGGCTGGGATGCCTGCAGAAAGATCGCGATTCTTTCTTCTCTGGCATACGGTCATCATGTGGATTTTGAGGAGATCTATACCGAGGGAATCACGAAGATCACTTCCGCGGATATCCGTTATGCAAAGGCATTTGGCGCAACCATCAAGCTTCTGGCCAGCAGCAAGCGGATCGGGGACAAGTACTATGCGATGGTATGCCCGGTTATGATCAACGGTGACAGCCCGCTGTTCAGCGTCAACGATGTATTTAATGCGATCGTGATCCATGGCAATATGCTGGGGGATGCGATGTTCTACGGAAGCGGCGCAGGAAAACTGCCGACAGCCAGCGCGGTTGTAGCTGATGTGGTAGATGCAGCCAAACACCTGAACCGTTTTATCATGACGGGATGGAGCAGCGAGAAACTGGAAATGATCGATGTCAGTCAGGTAGAGAGCAGATTCTTCGTCCGCATGAAAGGCAGCTACACAGAGAGCCTTGCAAAAGTGGAAGAAGTGTTCGGAACCATCGATGCGAAGGTTGTCGCAGAGTTGGTAAAGAATTTGGATTTATTACCTCTAAGATGAAAGAGGAAGAATACAGAGCGAAAGCAGCACAGTTCGATAACATTATCGGCATGATCCGGGTTCGCTTCTAAGAAAGAAAAATGAGAAAATGACATGTCTGTGCAGTTCTGAAAAAGGACTGCGGGCATGTCATTTTTTACGCGGACAACGAGTCAAAGATTTCAGGGAAAATTCGTGTGGAAAAAACATGTGACCGTGCAGGAAAGAATGGATAAAAACTTTGAAAACAATCGTTGTGGAAGCGGTTGACGCATGGAAAAAAAGGGTTTATCATTTAGTGCATATCCAGTGAGAGCGCCTGAAAACGGGGTATCACGAATGGAAATACAGCAGAGGCAGGAAGCGGATTACGCCACAGCAGCTGATCCGCTTCTGTTTGCGTAGAAACACAGGAGGAGAAACATGTTAATCGTGAAAAAGTTCGGCGGCACTTCGGTGGCGGACAAAGAACGCATTTTCAATGTGGCAAAGCGATGCATCCGTGATTATCAGAACGGAAACGATGTGGTAGTGGTTTTATCTGCCATGGGAAAATACACGGACGAGCTGATTGCCAAAGCAAAAGAAATTAATCCAAATCCATCCAAGAGAGAGATGGACATGCTGTTTACCATCGGGGAACAGATGTCGGTGTCTCTGATGGCCATGGCGATGGATGCACTGGGTGTACGTGCCATTTCCCTGAATGCATTCCAGGTAGCCATGCACACGACAAGCAATTACAGCAATGCAAGACTTAAAAAGATCGATACCGAGCGGATCCGCCGGGAGCTTGATGACCGTAAGATCGTGATCGTCACAGGTTTCCAGGGGATTAACAAGTACAACGATTACACAACCCTTGGAAGGGGTGGTTCCGACACGACGGCAGTAGCTCTGGCAGCAGCGCTTCATGCGGATGCCTGCGAGATCTATACGGACGTAGACGGTGTCTACACCGCTGACCCGAGACTGGTGCCGACAGCGAGAAAGTTAAATGCGATCACCTATGATGAGATGCTGGATCTGGCGACTCTCGGAGCAGGTGTGTTACATAACCGATCGGTGGAGATGGCGAAAAAATACGGCGTACCGCTGGTGGTACGTTCCAGTCTGAATGAATCTGAAGGTACTGTTGTCAAGGAGGTTGTAAAGAAAATGGAAAGAATGTTGATCAGCGGCGTTGCCTGGACAAAGATGCAGACCGTATCTCCGTAATCGGAATCAAGGATGCACCGGGTAGTGCGTTTAAATTATTTAATACACTGGCAAAGAAGAATATTAATGTGGATATTATCATCCAGTCTGTGGGACGTGAGGGAACGAAGGATATTTCCTTTACGGTTGCACATGATAATCTGAAAGAGGCGATTGAACTGCTCGAAGAGTATCAGGAAGTGCTTGGGTTTGAGAGAGTGGACTATAACTGTGAGGTTGCAAAGCTGTCAATCGTAGGTGCGGGCATGATGTCCAATCCGGGTGTGGCTGCGAAGATGTTTGAGTGCTGTATAATGAGAACGTGAATATCAATATGATCGCGACCTCCGAGATCCGGATCACGGTACTGGTGAACAGTGAGGATGCGGTTCGGGCGATGAATGCGGTGCATGATGCGTTTGGGCTGGCTGAGGCGTAAAATATTAGTTTGATATAGGTTTGTTGCTAAAGCGGACGTGGCGAGCCCCGGAGGGATCCAGGGTGAGACAACGTGGGCAGGGG
>ENA-OQAZ01001258-OQAZ01001258.1-human-gut-metagenome-genome-assembly--contig:-NODE-1258-length-12438-cov-6.485826_pt1 | contig 12438 bp, 15 predicted proteins | sample MGYA00242737_ERZ504531 | MGnify/ENA primary metagenome ERZ504531 (study PRJEB26092, sample SAMD00036244) | human gut metagenome | host: Homo sapiens | study: EMG produced TPA metagenomics assembly of...
CTCTTCGCGGACGATTTCCAGGAAATAGAGTTGGGGTTCGGGGACCATCAACCTCGACGAGGCAGAGAGAACTTCCTCAGCCTGAACCGGTACGAGTCACTCTCCCCGTCACTGCTGGACGAACTCGACGATAAGGGTATATTTTCCCATCAAGTATGCCGGCCGCGAGAACGGATCTACATCTCGAAAGACCAGACATGCTCACATGGGGATTTCCGTACCATTGCCCGGAACCGCACCATCAACAAGAGCCGCCGTGCCGTGCGTGCAGCCCTGCTGCCGTATGTGAACTCACCGCTGATGGTCAATCCTTCAACCGGGTTCCTCGCCCCGTCGAAGATTACAGCTTTCAAGACACTCATCGGGGATATACTGGCCAAGATGCAGGCGGCGCAGGAAATTTCAGGATACGCCGTCACTATCGACCCGAACCAGAACGTGTTGGTGGACGACACGCTGCGCATCTCCTATGTCCTTGTCCCGGTGGGCGTGGCCGTGAAGATTTATGTAGAGGAAGGACTGTCATTAACCGCAAATAAGACATAGCATATGGCAATAATCAACAATGTAGCATACTCGTGGTCGATGATAACCCTGTCATCGACGCCCTGGGAATCGATGAAGGTTCCACGACCCTTGAAGGCGTGTCGGCCATCAAATGGTCGAAGAAGCGCAAGGTCGAAAGTAACTACGGCATGGGAGGACGGCCGGTGTCGAGGGGGTTCGGGAACATTACCTATACGGCGAGCATCACGATGGACTATGCCACGCAACAGCTGTTGCGTTCGGTGTACGGCTCGCTGCTCGAAATCGGCGAGTTCGACCTGATTATCAGCTTTGCCAACCCGATGGCCGGCGAGGACTGGACAACGACGACCGTAACGCTCAAAGGTTGCATCTTCACGGAGGATTGTCTCGAGTCACAGCAGGATGATACCAATATCACCCATGAATTCGATCTCAACCCGTTCGATATCCAAATCGGCTCGGGTGATACAATCTAAGCTGTCATGGATGTAACTTTCGAGGGGAAATCTTCTACCGGAAAGAACGAATGGCTCACGCCTCCCTGCCTGCTTCGGAGGCTGGGGCCGTTCGATTTGGATCCGTGTTCGCCCGTAAACCGCCCATGGGATACGGCGCGACATCACTATACCATTGAGGATGACGGCCTGCAACAACCCTGGTTCGGACGTGTGTTCTGCAATCCTCCCTATGACACTGCACTGATTGTCCGGTTTATCCGCAGGTGTGTCGAACACAGGAATGCCGTCGCGCTCACTTTTGCCCGCACGGACACGCGCCTGTTCCACGAACTGATATTCCCAAACGCCGATTCAATACTCTTTATCAAGGGACGGCTCAGTTTTTACCATGTTACGGGGGAACAGGGTGGTACGGCCGGAGCGCCGTCATGCCTGATCGCCTTCAACAAAGAAAATACCGCGGTTCTGGAAACATGCGGTATCGACGGGAAGTTGGTGAAGCCACGACTTCAATAGTCAACCATAAATTTGTTACATAATAACCCGTCTGTTTGCCGGATATTGACCTTGGCTGACAGACGGGATTTATGTATGGCAGACTTAAATCGAAATATGCGCTTCCTTATCGAATGACGTATGCTCGTTACTGAACACATAGCCCAACTGGTTGCATATGCACCGGGTGTTTCCGATGACCTTATTGATATTGCGGTGCGAGTGGCCATATATCCAGTATTCAATCGGGCTGTCTGCAATGAAACCGCCAAGCTCCACGGTAAATGCCCCATTGAGCGGACTGCCCTTGAACTCCGGCGCCATCAGTTCGAATGACGGTACATGATGAGTGGCGACAATGAGATGTCTGGCAGTACTTTGTTTTACGCTCTGTTCCAGAAAACGGAAACAGCGCGAATGTTCGTCATTGAACCTTGTCCAGTCCAGCGGTTCGCTGCCGTAACGCATCCTGCGGAAATCTGTGATGGCTGCCTCAGTTTCATAGGCATCCTGCAACAGGATATGTGACCACAGTGTGGTAGCGATCAATTCTATATCGTTACCCAATGGGATAACGGCATTATAGTGGCAGGTGATGTTTTCCCTGATTTTGAGCGACCAGCCGTTATACAGCTTGTCTATGTCGAACATCTTGTAAAACTCGTGGTTTCCGGGAACACGATGACCCGGCTGTAATTTCCGGAAGCCCAGTCCCAGAACGGATGTCTGGAGTAGTTCTCATCTCCGATATATCCTATATCTCCGGCAAGGACAAGCACTTCTCCGGCAACAGCCAGCGGGTTGTGCTTCAAAAAACTGCTGTTCTCCCGAAACTCGAGATGCAGGTCGGATGCGTATTGGATTCTCATTGTTGTGTTATGAAATTGGCTTCAAGTTGTTCCAATAACTGTTCTCCGGAAATGCTTTTAAGTCCTGCCGATTTGAAAAAATCAGAGTTTGGCACTTCTTCTTTGACAGCCAGGCAAAACCTGTCAACATCTTGTTTAAGCGAATCAGGAACTTCGTAGGTGTCGGCAGGAGCAAGCATGGCAACCAGCCGGAATACATCTTTCTTGTGCTTGACGATATGTTTGCTGTCCACTTGTTCTCCATTGCTTTTCCGCTCGGTCATTTCTAAATAGGCCCTGCATTTCAGACAGATAAGACTTTCAATGTTCGCAATATGTACGCCCTCCTCCAACGTGCTGTGTTCAATGGTATAATAATAATAGTCATCATCCATCAAAATGGCTGACAGACTTGACAGGTCATCATCAACCGGAATGGGGGTAATGTGGGCATCGTCCGGGAATTTGACAACCCCGATATTTCGTGAAAAGAGTTCTATCTGATACGGGAAATCCGGATTTCCCGGTTCCTTGAACCTGTAATATTCATGCCTGCATTCCCCGTTCCCGGTTCCCTTATTCCTTTGTCTGTACCCTGCGGTTTTTACAAACTCCCAGAATTTTGCAGCAAAATCCGAAGACAGCGCCTCCACAATCAGTATAATGTCTATGTCCTTGGTCGCCCTTGGAGTTTGTGCATATATTTCTTCATGCATTTCACAGGCAGTACCACCTATGATGACATAGTTTCCTTCATATCCGGTGAAAAACTCCCTGAATTTATCAATTCCTCTTACCATATCATATTATTTATCATAGTTTCCAATTCTATTTGAATGCGTTCATCATCATATCCTTCATGGCCAGAAATAAAGACAATTTGTCTACAATGCCGTTTTTTGAGAAAAAACATGGATTGTAACGCCATATCTCTATGCGGGTCTCGCCATATTCCTTGTCTGTCCGGATTTGCAACCGTCGAGCTTCTTCTTTTGCAATGGCATAAGTGTCATTTTTTTCCTTGTTCAGCATTGAATATTCCGACAAGGCATTTACTCCACTAATACAAAATACTTCATCAGGCAGACTATCGGTATATACAATCCGCTCGATGGGGTTCGCCAGGAACGGCAACATCCTGTCCCATAATTCACGCTTTTTGAACTGAAATATCATACTCTTTGTCTTGCCGCCGGATAAAGCGATAACTTCTTTATCTTTCAGCCATCTGACCGCCCGGTTTACATTGGCATACGACACGTTGAAAAGATCTGCAATATCATAAGTTCCTTTCCCTTCGAGAGACTTTACTTCAAGATGATAAAGGATTATGCATTGGGCAATTGCAGGAATCTGCGTTTCTTCACCTCCCCCGATATTATTTTTATGCGGTTTCAAATCTATCAACAAATCCGGTATGAACATTTGCTTTTGCGGTATGATGAAATTTACACGATGTCTGACAAGACGCCGTACATTATAGGCCGCCACTGTACGCAATACAAATATTACCGGGCATTGGGCTTTTCGCTCAACCAGTTCTTTTTGTTTCCGCATCTGCCCCGGAGTATATGCAGAACTGTCTGCACTATACAGAAGAACTACGTCATGCCCCAACAAGTTAGCCGTACAAAATGTATAACCGGCAGTAATATTGGCTGGGAATGTATGCAAGACATCCTTTTCGACCGGCCTGATGTCCGCCCTCAAATCAAGCAATTCAGCGATGTACCGGCTTGTCACATCTATAAAATCATCTATTTTGCACATAATCATTTATGTTTGAGAATATGCAAAATTAACGATTATATACTATATATCAAAGAAATATATGAAATATATTCAGCGAAATTTCCTTTAAAGACTGATCTGGGAATATCAGGAGCAAAGAAGTTTTTTGTATAACATATGGATTACAAGTGAATAAGAACCGTGTCTTCAACCTTTCCACGATTCTTTGTCCTACTCTTTCGGTGAATCAAAACAAATTCGATATGGACGAAAAAATGCTTTCATTGGAACAGGAGATCAAGATCAAGGAAAAAGCCCTCAAACTGAAAGAGGAGAAGAAACTCCGCAAGATTTGTCCGATGGTCGTTTTCGGAGACACCGCAAACGGCGAGAAAGAGATTTATGTGGCCTACATGTCCGAACCGAGCTTTCCGCAGTTCAGCAAATTCATGGCCGCTTCCAAAAAGGACGAGGTAATCGCCATGCGCACGTTGGCCCGCGACTGCTTCGTGGACGGAGATAAGGAACTCGTGGACGACGAGTCGCTCTTCCTGTTCGGTCTGATGGGACAGCTTTCCGAGCTGATCACCACCCGCCAGAGTGTCCTGGTAAACTTATAAGCCGGTGGGTAGTGACCGACGAGCAGCGCATCCGCCAGCGGATGATCTATGTCCGCCACTACTTTCCCGGCGTCAACCTCGACACGATTTCCGACGAGGAGTTCGCGATGCTTTCCGAAGAGGCGTTGTGGCTGCACGAGCAGATGCTCATCAGCCGTATGCCCGTTCCGATGTCATTGCCGGAGAGGACTCCTTGACCTGCCGCCGTAAGCTTCCGGTTTGCGGCGGCCTTCGTTTCATAATCTCCGCCCTTGCGGAAAGACTATTCTTTTAACGCAGTACCCATTACCATGGCTCAGGAACAGAACTATCAGGTCAACTACTCCATCAACGTGGATGCCTCTCAGGGCACCAAGCAGGTTATCGCCTTCGGTGAGGCGGTAGGCAAGCTGGTACAGGCGAAAGCGTCCCTGACTCCGGCCGTCACGAACATCAAGAATATGATGGACGAGATAGACCGCGTGTTCCGCACCAAGAACGGCAAGAAACGTAATTTCGATTACCGCCTGACCATCGATACGAAAAAAAGCGAAGAGAAGCTGGAACGTATCAAGGGGTTACTCACGGATATTTCCACGCTTTCCAAAGGCATCAGCCTGACCATCAATGCCGGTCAGGCTTTGGACAGCAAGAAAATCAAGGCCAACGCCAAAAGCCTTTACGAGAAAAAGGCTGCCGAGATGCGCAAAGCGGAGATCGAAAAGAATGCCGCCTCGTCCGTTGGCACGATGGCAGACGCGCAGAAACGCATTACCAAAGCCATCGGGAAAATCAACTCCGCCCTGGTTTCCATGAACGTGACCGGGAACTGCAAATCAAGACCGGGACGGCGGAAAACAGGTTGCAGCAGATACTTTCCCTATTGGTCGTATCAAAAGTGCTTCTGTCATTTCTTTCAACATGCAGGGAGGCATACCATCCGAAGGCTCACACCTTCCGTTCCGGTGCCATATGCTCCGCAGGCCTTCGTAATGCCCGAAAAGGCCCGGCAAAAACTGATGGAACGGCTTTATGCAGGACAGCAGCTGCATCGCCAGAAACTGGTCCACGCGGAGGAGCTCTTTACCGCAGACCAGCGCCGTAAGGCGGCTCTGGCAGAAACCGCCGCGGCGGAAAAGCGGCGTGCCGATGAAGCGCGGGCTAAAGAACGGGAGTGCAAGAATGCCGCCCGTGCTGCGGAGAAAATACGCCGGCAGGCAGAACAGGCACGCCGTAAGGCAGAAACGGAACGTATAAAGGCCGAGCAGGCTGCAAGACGGCAGGAACAGCGCAATGCGATGCAGTCCGTCAGGCTCATGCAGCGGAACATACTGCAGCCGGTACGCTCTACCGCAGTAAACGCCGTGCCGCCATCAACCGTATCCAGTATTCGAAAGCGCCGTCACTCAGGAACCTCCCGTTCGCTTCGATGCTCAATGCCTATATGGGTTACAGCCTGATCCGTTCGGAACTGACGAAGGCCATCGACTATTCCAACATCATGGAATCGGCACATTCCATCCTCCGTGTGGCGGACAGCGACCTCAAGACATTCGAGACCCGTTTTGACAGTATGGCCCGTCATGTCCGTAAAATCGGCATCGACACGAAATACACAGCCGTGGAGATTGCCGGTGCCGTCAAATACCTGTCGATGGCGGGCATGAATATCGAGACAATCAACAAGTCCATCCGCCCGATCACGAACCTGGCACTTATCGGTGACAACGACGTGTCGTATATCGCCGACCTGGCCACGAACATCATGGCCGGTTATGATATCCATAACGACAGCATGGACAGCGTGGCGGACATTATCTCCTCCACCATTTCCCGCTCGAATGTGAATATCGTGGAGATGGCGGAGTCATACAAGATGGCTGCCGGTTACCTGCGTATGGCGGGCGTGGACTTCACGGAAAGCAGTGCCGCCATCGGTCTTTTGGGCAATATGGGTCTGAAGGGAACGCTGGCGGGAACCTCGTTGCGTGCTCTTTCCACACGTTTTGCCAAACCTACCAAGGAGGCACAGGAAGTTCTGGACCGCCTGGGCATCCGGTTCACGGAAATGCGCGACATCGAGGGGGTGCAGGTCGAGAAACTCCGTCCTATAGCGGACATTTTCGAGGAATTGAACAAGAAGGGCGCGTCGATGGCGGATGTCCAGGCAATCTTCGGGAAAATTGGCGGTAACGCGGCGATGATGTTCCTGAAGAACTACGACAAACTACGAGAACTGACTTCATATAACCGGGGGTCCCAGGGCGTTTCCTCAGAACTGGCATTGGTAAAGCAGAATACGACCAAGGGATTGTGGGCGCAGGTGACCTCCCAGCTGACCGAAGGTTCATGCAGGCATACGAGGTGTTGGAACCCTCTATCCGCACTGTGCTCCGCACTTTTCTGGCAAAGTTCAAGGCTCCGGAATTTACCCGTGGCCTGGTGTCCATCGGGAATGCCTTGTTGGACATCTTCACCGTGATCGGCAATATCGGCGCATGGGTGACCCGCAATTTCCATTGGATAGAACCGCTTGTCTTTACAGGCGTTGTCGCGACCCGGCTGTTCAAGGTGGCGGGAGCCTGACGAATATCGGCATCGCATGGGGTTTATCGGCAAACAGTCTGCGGCCACGACATCAATCAGTGTCGTGCAGGGGCTGCTGGGGGCGGGTGGTATCGGTAAGGTTTCGTTTGCCCAGAAGCGGGCCATCGTGCGGCCATGCAGTCCGCAGGCGTGGCGGGACGGGGAGCGATGAACCGCGCCTTGATGGCCGGGGGCGGTGTCATCGGAGCCAAAGGAGTCCTGCAGTCGCTGTTTGCCACACAGGTGGCTACCGGCAGCGGACTGACCGGTGCTGCCGCCTCGTTGAGTGCCATCAGTACAGGCGCGGTTGCCGCCACGGCAGGTATAGCCGCATTGGTCGGGACTTTGGGATGGGTGGCTTACAAGACCTGGAAGATAAAGGAGCGAAGGATGCCGTACTGGAAGAGATCGAATCGAACCGCAAGTACCGTTATCCGTCCATAGAGGCACTTTACTCCTCCCTGAGCGAGACCTATAACATGGCTGTCAAGACAAAGCGTGCCGTGGACGAGGTCGTTGCCGGCAAAAGTATCGAAGAGGCTTCGGGACATAAAATCGGAGCCTTCACATCCAACTGGTGGGCCGGGTTCTTGGGGGAATTTGCCATCGCTTCATCTGAGGGGATGGTATCGCGAGACCATGTGTATAACATGGACAAAGCCCGTCAGGATGACATAAGGGATGCGCTTGTCACCCTTGCCAAACGCGACAGCCAGACACGTATCGATGCCGCGTACGCCGAGTTCGGGAAGATGGGTACGGTATTGGAAGTGGACGCTTTCCTCAAGACGGTAAAGGAGCGTTTCGGGCAACAGGAGAAGGATCTCGACAAGTCTTTGTGGCGTATGCAGGATGGCAAGGCCGTCTATGTGAATGATATCGGGGACAGGTCGGAAGCGGTTGCCGCCCGCACATACGACTATGCCCGGTACATGAACACGCAGACCGTTCCGGAGATTGTGCGTGCCGCCACCGCTTATCGGAATGCCATATCGAGTGCCGCCAATGCGCATGAGCTGATGCGTAAGGGAGGGTTCGACTTTGACCAGTTCAGGGCCTGGGGATTCGAGCAGGACGAAAACGGGCTATGGAAACAGCGGGCACTGGGGCAGAACGCCACCGATGCGCAGCGTATAGACAACATCGCGCATCGCAAGCTGGCACATACGACACTCGTGAAGTTCTTTTCATCGCTCCGGCAGACTTTCGGAGGTTCGGCGGAGGCAGCCGAGAACATCCTCCGCGTGGCGGGCTTCACTCCCGACCAGTACGGCAACGAACCGGATTCCAACGATACACGTCCGTTTGCTGCCAACCCGATTACCAACACGCATCTGGATGACGGAGGGGCCGGCGGCAACTATTCCGGCACGGGGCGGTTGTCCTCGGCGGCACCTAAACAGGTCATCGTGAACATAGAGAGCCTGCTCAGTGTCAGGACCATCGACCTGATGAAGTCGAAGGAGGGGCAGACGGAAGAGATACAGAACCTGAAAGAACAACTGGCACAGGCGCTCATCGATGTCGTGCATGACTTCGATGCCTCCTGGAACGCATAAAATGAAAGGATTATGGGAAGACTGATACAAATCGCGGCCTCGACTTTGTTGAGCGGAGGCATACTCAACCACGGTTCGCTTGGCGGATACATCAGCAACGCCACGCGTCTGGCGTTGGGCATGGGGCTTGCCGAATTGCAGGACGGGCAGGTACATTACTTCTCCAGGCACCATGACCTGCTCAAACGGGCAGCCATACAGGTTGCCTCGCAGACGGCTTACGGGTTGCTACGTTCCTATCCCCGATACCTCAAATACTGGGAACAGCAGGTGCGGGACAAATATCTTCAGACACAGTCGCAGTCCAGCCTTGCGAACAAGACCGGACAGTACTACCAGCTCATCAGGGAACAGCAGGCGGTGGCGCAGAAGAAAAACCATATCGATTCCATCGTCGGCCGGACAGTGGCGGATTTTCTGGAACTGTCCATATCAGAGGAGGGGAAGTATTATGACAACAGCGAGTGCAAGGTTTTGCCGAACAGCCGGTATGGACTGGTGACATTCGTGGACCTGGGACGCAGGTACAGGTCAGCAGCCGGAACAATATCCTGCTGACCCGGGTACAGGGGCGGGACTATACCCGCAAGGAATATATATCCGGGGGTGACCTCGAGATTACCATCAACGGCAAGATCACCTCCAAATACCCGGACGTGTATCCCGAGGCGGAAGTGTCCAAGTTTATCAGGCTGGTACAATACAAGGGTGTCATCGATTGCGACAACACGGTATTGCGCCAGTTCAACATTTCACGGTTGATTATACAGGCTATACCTTACAGCCTACGGATTGCCGGAACGTGCAGCCGTATTCGCTGAACTGTGTCGCCGTGGAGCCATCGGAAGCCGTGGAACTGAAACTGGCGGAACAGGAAAAGGTGGACACGGCCATCAAGCACACGAACAAGTGGATCAAGTATGTTAAATTCGGTACGGAGGTCATCGACCCCGCCTCGTTGCTTAAACTGACACGTTTATGGGTATAGCTGCAATGGATATCCTCTGCTGTCGCATCACCATCGGGGATGCCGACCCATCCAATCCGATGAGGATACAGAACGGCGTGGAGATTACGGAAGTCCAGTCGCTCGAAATCAACGAGAGTTACAAGAAGCTGATCGGAACGGCCAAAGTGATATTCCCGAAAGGGTCGGTATGCCGCTCCACGATTATCGGGAACGTGACATTGGAGGGCAAGGACGTGTCGAGGATAACGACGGAGGTGATGCAGGACGGTGTCATCATCGAGAAACGCAGCGCGCAGCGTCTGGTTGACGAGACGACATTCAAGGTCGGACAGCGCATCAATATCAAGCTGGGCTACAACGGCGTGCTGAAAAATATGTTCGACGGATACATTACCGGATACAATTCGGACAGCACGCTGGAAATCCAGTGTGAGAATATGGCCTACAAACTCAAACTGAAACAGGCACCTCATTTCGAGACCCCGGCGAAAGGGACGACGGTGAACGAGGTGCTGGAAGGCAAGTATAATATCCTGAAAGATACCGGCTTCAGGATACACTCGGATACGAAGCGGTTTGAGATACATATCGGCAAGGTAAAGGTCACGGACAACTTCACGGTAGCGGATATCCTTTCCGAATGGTCGAAGTACAAGGTCTACTGTTTTTTAAAATACGATGCCGATGATGACGGGGCCATACCGTCCATTGCCGTCGGGCGTCCTTATTCGTCCAGCAAGGCTCAGCCGGTATTCCCGGAGGATGAATCGACAGGACCGTACAGGATATACTTCAACGAGCATGTGGCGCAGAGCAACCTGAAAGTGGTCAAGACCGATCCGAAGTTTTTGGCGGTGACGGGCAAGGCACTCGGGACGGATGAAAAATTCTTTGAGGTGACAGTACGCATGAATCCTGAATACGACCCGGCGACGCCGGGCAGCAAGGAGTTTCAGACGGTCAATGCCACGCAGATTTCAAAAAAGACGCACAAAGTAACGGGCAACACGACGGCATCAGGAGCGAAGACCAGGACCAAGGTGGATTTATCCACATATACCATCGTACCATATATGTCACCTCATGTCGGAATCAATTCCGACCGGCTTGTAGAAGAGACGACGGAATACTTTCGGAATTACAATCTGAACGGAATCACCGGCAATGTGACAGTATTCGGGGATTTCGGACTGTCTCCTGCCGTACAGGTGGAACTGATCGACTACCGTAATCCTTCCAAGAACGGCGTATACCTCGTGGAAGAGGTAACGACTACTTTCGGGGTGGGTGGATACAGGCAACAACTGAGTATTCCGTATAAAATTAGGAAATAAGATTTACCGTTATTCAACAGGAGGAATTTCTATCAATGGTTCTTCGTTTATTACCTTGATAATATTCGGAAGTTCGCTATTGTATTTATCGTCAGTAGAGCAATCAAAACCTTTTCTTCCACTAATGAAATCCGGTGTCGAAGTTTCAAAAGACCCTTTGCGTACAACCGGTATAAATTTAGTGGTTCCCTGATTGTTATATATTTCATGTGATATTATACCCCCTTCATAAGCGGCACCTCCTTTACCGGATTCAGCTTTCTCTTTATACTTTGGAGTCAGAATGCACAGAACTTTAGTTGCCTTACGGATGCTTTCAAGCATAAATTTAGGCAAGTCAGTTCCATGAGGTTGATACTGGTCTATTTGAGCATCAATCCCTCGTCTTCGCAAATCTTTGGCGAAAGTTTGAATCCAATTCATAAAGACATTGTCTTCTACCTCCCACGCATACGAAATCAACACAAACGGCTTGTTTTTATTCACAATTGGTTCTTCCGCCACTTTATTGAGAATTTCAGGCAGAGGCGTATTATCGATTGTAGGAATGTCTACATCTGCCCAAGGATTCAAAGCTTCTTGTATCGCATCTTTTGGAGTATTCATTAGCAGCAGCCTGTTTATTTTGATAGACAAATCTTTGAGGAATTTTTGTACATCATTCTCATCAAGAGCTAAAAATAAAGTCCTATACCATTTAATTCTTGATGTAAATTCTTCCTTTTCCCGCAATTCTGCCATATATTCCCCATATGTATGAGGTAACGACAATGTTGTTAAATATGCCTGATTGTATTATAAAACAATGGTCCATCTACATACAGCGGCGCATAATCATTTTCTTTGTTCGATCCGATAATATTCCAAAGCTGTTCATATATATCTGATCTACTGGTCTCTTTTTCATAAATTGTCCGCTCAAGGGAAATTTTAGGAATAACACACTCTCCCCCATTTATAACATCGGCACCATTCTCCGTAAGAGCTATAAAATCTCTATCTTTTAAGTAGAGATAGCCATTATCAATGAGGGTATTTACCAGGAAATACAATATACCCAATTGATTACGAGTAAATTGCTTTTCAGCTGCAAATCTAAAATTTCTGAGCATGTTACCTTGCCCGGCTTTAAAGCATCTTGATTTTTGAAAGAAATCAAATATATATGTAATATAGGATTCTAAAATTTCTTGTTTCATAAGTACAATAGTTCGTTAAAAATTAGCCCATCCTAAGCGGCTCTGGCAGTAAATAAAATGAGTTCTTTGAAAAGTTTGTCAATTAATTGCGTGTTTGGTTCAATCCCAGACACGCAAATAAATCGTTCAAG
>ENA-OQAZ01001259-OQAZ01001259.1-human-gut-metagenome-genome-assembly--contig:-NODE-1259-length-12420-cov-1.674449_pt1 | contig 12420 bp, 16 predicted proteins | sample MGYA00242737_ERZ504531 | MGnify/ENA primary metagenome ERZ504531 (study PRJEB26092, sample SAMD00036244) | human gut metagenome | host: Homo sapiens | study: EMG produced TPA metagenomics assembly of...
AGGTGAGGTCGATCTCCGACGTCATCTCCTCGTTCATGGTCACACGTAAAAGGATTCTGTGCTCCGGATCCATAGTTGTCTCCCAAAGCTGCTCTGCATCCATCTCTCCAAGACCTTTGTAACGCTGGATCTTGTTGTTCTGGTCACGTCCGATCTCTTTTAAGATATTGTTTAACTCCTCATCACTGTACGCGTACCATACCCGCTTGTTTTTCTCGATCTTATAGAGCGGCGGCTGGGCCAGATAAACATAGCCCTGCTTGATGAGCTCCGGCATAAACCGGTAGATAAATGTCAGAAGCAGTGTGCTGATATGGCGCCATCCACATCGGCATCGGTCATGATAATAATCTTGTGGTAGCGGAGCTTCGAGATATCGAAATCCTCGTGGATTCCTGTTCCGAAGGCTGTGATCATGGATTTAATCTCCGCGTTTCCGTAGATCCGGTCGAGTCTCGCCTTCTCCACGTTTAAGATTTTTCCTCGAAGCGGAAGAATCGCCTGGGTGCTCTTGTTTCTCGCGTCCTTTGCGGAACCGCCGGCGGAATCTCCCTCTACGATGTAGATCTCGCATTCCTCCGGGTGCTTACTGGAGCAGTCCGCAAGCTTTCCCGGTAAGGATAAGCCGTCAAGGACCGTTTTTCTTCTTGTTAAGTCTCTCGCCTTTCTCGCTGCGGCGCGGGCACGCTGGGCGAGGACGGATTTCTCGATGATCGTCTTTGCTACGGACGGATTCTGCTCGAGGAAATAGGTGAGCTGCTCAGATACCACGCTGTCAACAGCACCTCTCGCCTCGCTGTTTCCGAGTTTCTGCTTTGTCTGACCCTCAAACTGCGGCTCCTCGATCTTGACGCTGATGATGGCTGTTAAGCCTCACGGATATCCTCGCCGGTGAGAGCCGGCTCATTGTCCTTTAAGAGCTTATTCTTTCTTCCGTAATCGTTGAATGTCTTTGTTAAGGCATTTCTGAAACCGGTGAGGTGGGTTCCTCCTTCCGGTGTATTGATATTATTTACAAAGCTGTAAATATTCTCGGTATAAGAATCGTTGTGCTGCATGGCAACCTCTACCAGCACGTTGTCCTTCTTGCCCTCGCAGTAGATCACATTGTCATAAAGCGGCACGTTGCTGCGATTTAAGTAGGAGACAAACTCCTTGATACCGCCTTCGTAGTGGAATACTTTTTCTTTCTTGTCCTCGCGGTCATCTCTGAGAATGATCTTTAAATTCTTTGTAAGGAATGCCGTCTCACGGAGACGGATCTTTAAAGTATCGTAATCATAGACAGTCTCCTCAAAGATGGTCTTGTCCGGAAGGAACGTTACTTTTGTACCATGTTTATCTGTCGGGCAGTCACCCACGATCTTTAACGGTACATGGTCTTTCCGCGCTCATAGCGCTGCCTGTAGACCTTTCCTCCGTGGTAGACTTCAACCTCCAGCCACTCGGATAAGGCATTTACAACAGAAGCTCCTACACCGTGCAGGCCGCCGGATACCTTGTATCCCCCACCGCCGAACTTACCTCCGGCATGAAGGATCGTAAAAAACGACTTCAACTGCAGGAAGTCCCGCTTTTTTCTGGATATCGACCGGAATTCCCCGTCCGTCATCGACAACGGTGATGGAATTGTCGGAATTGATCTGTACATCGATGGTATCGCAGTATCCTGCAAGAGCCTCGTCCACCGCATTGTCTACGATCTCATATACCAGATGGTGAAGTCCCCTCGAAGACGTACTTCCAATGTACATTCCCGGTCTTTTTCTTACAGCCTCAAGTCCTTCCAGAATCTGGATTTGATCTGCATTATATTCTGCGCTCATGAAGTTCCTCCTTTAGTCTTCGCTCTCTACCGTTCCTTCAACAATCTTAAAAATCTTGTCCATCCGGAATTTGCTGTTTACAAACTCATCCAGACCCGTACAGGTGATCAGGGTCTGAATATGGGTAATTTCTGAAAGTAAATGTTCCTGTCTCTTGCTGTCAAGTTCAGAAAGGACGTCATCCAGAAGAAGCACCGGATAATCCTTTACGATCTTTTTCACCAGCTCGATCTCCGCAAGTTTTAAAGAAAGAGCTGCCGTTCTCTGCTGTCCCTGGGACCCGAACCGCCTGATATCCGTTCCGTTTACGATGAAGTTCAGTCATCGCGGTGGGGACCGGTCAGAGTCTGCCTCTGCCTGATCTCCTGAAACTGGTTCTTCGCAAGCTGCTCCCTGAAATTTTCCGGCGACACATTCGGCTCGTAGGCGATAGAGAGTGTTTCCTTTCCGCCCGAGAGCCCCGCGTGGATCTCCGCAATCAGGGGATTCAGCTCTTTTATAAACTCAGAACGCATAATTATAAGTTCTGTGCCGTACTTTAAGAGCTGCTCATTCCACATGGGGAGCGTCTCTTTTAAGGACGTGTTGTAGTCTATGTCCTTTAATAGTTTGTTTCGTTGTATAACCGTTTTGTTATACTGTGCCAGATTGTAGACATACAGCCTGTTTAGCTGGCAGAGTTCCAGGTCGACGAAACGTCTCCGCTCGGCGGGTCCGTTCTTGATAATGTTCAGATCTTCCGGTGAAAAGAAGATCACATTGACGATTCCGAAAAGTTCACTGGCTTTTTTGATCGGAACTCCGTTCACCGCGACCCCTTTTGCCTTATTTTTCTTCAGATGCATATCGATCCGGTAGGGAATTCCATCCCGCCGGACCATCATTTTGATGTGGGATTCGTCCGCGCCGAACCGGATAATTTCTTTATCTTTGCTGCCCCGATGCGATTTTGTTGTGCTGCACACATAGACTGCCTCCAGGATATTTGTCTTTCCCTGGGCATTATCTCCATAAAGAACGTTCGTCCCTTTATGAAAATCAATATGTAAATGACTGTAATTTCTGTAATCTGACAGCTCGATGGATTCTATAAACATGAAAAAATCCTTTAATTTTCTACCTTAAATAGTCTTTCCGTCATAGGAAACCGTGTCTCCCGGGTAAAGTTTTTTGCCTCGCTGGGTCTCAACTTCCCCATTTACTTTTACAAGCCCGTCCTGAATTACAAACTTTGCGTCCACTCCGGAGCCGACCAGACCTGCAAGTTTCAATGCCTGTCCAAGCTTGATAAACTCATCTTTTAAGTGAATACTTTCCATTTTTCTCCTTTTTTATTCCAGATATATGAAAAAATCGACCCGAAACCCCGGATTTTACCGGAACTTCGGGGAAATTTCATCTGATTTTAAATCGCAGCGGCGTTAAAGTTTACCGGCAGGATCAGATAAATGTAGCTCTCATCCTCATCTTTGATGAAACACGGAGATTTCGCATTCATCATATAGAGGGTAACTTCCTCATCATCAATGATCCGCAGCGCATCACTTAAGAATTTCGGGTTGAATCCGATCATCAGATCCTGTCCTGTTTTATGGATCAGGATCTCCGCGTTCATGGTACCGAAGCTGGAATTTAATTTCAGGCTCATTTTTGAGTCTTCAATGTTCAGAATGATCGGTTTTTTGTCATTTTCGCGGATTAAAATGATAGCTCTCTCGATGCTGTCCAGGAAATCTTTCTTATTCAGAGACACTTTTGTGGCATAATCGCTGGAAAGCATCTGGTCTACTTTGAAATATTCGCCCTCGATCAGGCGGGAAACTACGATCGTATCATCAAATTCGAAGAGAATATGGTTCGCTCCGAAGAAGATCTGGACCTCTTTTTCGTTGTCACCGGTGAGAATTTTACTGATTTCGTTCAGAGTTTTTCCCGGAACGATGACTTTTGTGCTTTCATATTCATCTTTTAATACAATTTTACGAATTGCCATTACGATGTCCGTCGAGAGAAACGACTCGGAGTGTATCACCGTTTACCTCAAAAAGTTCGCCTGTCATCATCTTGTTGCTGTCGTTGACAGAGATGGAGAAGATCGTCTGGCGGATCACCTCTTTTAAGGAAAACTGGGAGAGTGTGATGTTTTTATTTCTCTCAATATACGGAAGATAGGAGAATTCCTCTCCATCTTTGCCCTGAATTTTGAATACAGAGTTCTCACAGGTGATCACAGTATTGAATTTTCATCAGATTCGATGGTTACAAGGGAATCTGAATCGGATAATTTTCTTGCGATTTCAGAAAAAAGCTTTGCATCCAGTGCAATTTTACCTTTTTCAAGGATATCACCTTCAACTTTTGTCTCAATGCCGAGCTCCATATCGTTGGCAGTCAGCTTGATCTCATCAGTAGAAGCGTCGATCAGAATGCACTCTAAAATAGGCATCGTTGTTTTTGACGGAACTGCCTTGAGAACAATATTGATACCGTTTAAGAGAGCGGTTTTCTGGAATGTCAGTTTCATAGTTGTTGATAACTTCCTTTCTTAAGAAACGTTCACAAATAAAGAAATATATAAAAGATATTAGTCTTAACAGTAGTAGGGAGTGTGAATTTGTTTATAAGGGGGAAAACCCTAATGAAACCCTGAAAAAACCTCTGTGAAAACCATTGTGGGTAACTCTGCAAATCCAAAAGGACAACCCGGGAGTTTTCCACAGGCAAAAATCGGGAAAAATCATCCTCATTTTATCCACAAATTTTCAACGGGATTTCCACGAAAAAATCCACAAGCTTACTGTGGGTTGATCTTTTTCTTTAAAATATCGATCGTGTTCTTTAAATTCTCGTCGGTCTTTAATTCGCTGGCAATCTTTTTCGTTCCGTGAATGATCGTTGTATGATCGCGGCCGCCGAGAGCTTTTCCGATGTTCTGGAGAGACTCGCTCGTCATATCGCCGCAGAGATACATGACGATCTGGCGTGGGAATACGAGTTCTTTACTTCGTTTCTGGCCGATGAGATCAAGCGGTGTGATGCCGAAATGCTCAGAAACTACATTAATAATAAGCTGCGGAGTCACTTCGCGGGCAGCGTTCGGGGAGATCAGATCTTTTAATGCTTCCTCTGCAAGTTCAAGATTGATTTCCTTATTATTTAATTTGCTGGAAGCAACGATTTTTGTGAGGGCGCCTTCCAGTTCACGGATGTTGGATTTTACATTGGTAGCGATATATTTGATGATCTCGTTATCGATGTTGTATCCTTCAAGTTCTTCCTTTTTCCGGAGAATCGCCATCCGGGTTTCATAATCCGGCGGCTGGATATCTACGGTGAGTCCCCATTCGAAACGGGAACGGAGACGGTCTTCCAGAGTTTCAATTTCTCTTGGAGGACGGTCGGAGGAAATAATGATCTGCTTTTTTGCCTCGTAGAGGGCATTGAATGTATGGAAAAATTCCTCCTGGGTACTTTCTTTTCCGATAATAAACTGGATATCGTCGATCAGAAGCACGTCATTGTTTCTGTATTTTTCACGGAATTCCGTGGTGGAAACGTTGTTTTTGTTTCGGATCGCGTCGATCAGTTCGTTTGTAAATTTCTCGGATGTCACGTACAGAATCTTTGCGCTCGGGTTATTTTTCAGGATGAAGTGGGCGACGGAATGCATTAAGTGCGTCTTCCCGAGTCCCACGCCTCCATAAATAAATAACGGATTATAAATTTCGCCCGGGGATTCCGCAACTGCAAGGGATGCGGCATGGGCAAGGTTGTTGTTTTTTCCGACGACAAAGGTATCGAAGGTGTAACGCGGATTTAAGTTCGCGTTTTGGAGAGCAAGCTGACTGACCGTATTGTTGGTTACATTGATCAGACGGTTCTCTTTTTCCGGTTCCTTCACGTCAGATTTTAACTTGAAATCGAGTTCGCACTGAAATCCTGTAATTTCTTCGATCGTAATTTTCAACAGGAACTCATATTTCTTTTTCACATAGCTGATAAACGCGGAATCAGGCACCAGGATCGTGAGGATATCTTTATCCACAGAATCCGGGATCAGCGGCAGCAGCCATGTGCGGTAGGACACCTCTGAAATATCGTGTTCTTCCTTTATATTTAAGAGGATATCATCCCATTTCTCTTTGATTTCTTCCAGCATATTCATACTCCTAAACATGTGTATAACGATGTGCATAGTTGTGGAAAAGGCGGAAACCTGTCCACAAAAGCATATAAACCCACTCTGAATTTATTCTAGCGTAAAACGGAATAATTTTCAATGTCAAATGTGAAAATCCACAACTTTTCCAGTGACTTATCCACAACTTATCCACGATTTGGGGATAAGTTGATAATTATGAGTGGAAAACATGTGAATAGCCACATAACAAGATGTGCGCCAGGAACGGACAGAAAAAATACAATAAATTGTGTCCGTGGGAGAAAGACACCGAAATCAGAAGGGAAAGAAAGAACGATTTTAGAGGACTGGACGTTGGAGAGGGCGTATATGAGGGAAAAATGAAAAACCGAAAAAAATTAAGGCAGCAGGGGAGAAAAAAGGGTGAGATCGGGAGAAAGAAGGTGACAACAGGAATTATATTGTAGGAAGTAAAATTGAAAAGTAAAAATAAATGGAAAATTTTAGAGAAAGAATTTGACGGCATCACGCTGACACGCTATAATGCAAGACGTGACTATATTGCATTGTATCTCGAAAGAGAGCAGTAGCAGGAGGAAAAAGAAAAATGAAAATTGAAAAGAAAGTTCTGGACATGTCCCTCGCCGGGATTTTCACCGCGATCATCATCGCCATGTCGGTCGTACCGTTTCTCGGTTACATTCCGTTAGGCTTTATGAACGCAACGATCATCCACGTCCCGGTCATCATCGGAGCGATCATCCTTGGACCGAAGTACGGCGCTTACTTAGGACTGGTATTTGGTGTGACCAGCCTTGTAAAAGCGACCATTGCCCCGGGAGTGACCTCCTTCGTATTCAGCCCGTTCGTTACGATCGGCGGATACAGCGGAAACATGTGGAGCGCCGTGATCGCCATCGTGCCGCGTGTATGCATCGGCATCGTTGCTTATTTTGTTTATAAGCTGATCATGAAAGCAGCTCACGGAATCAAAGGCAGCCAGACCGTTGCCCTCTGGGTGGCTGGTATCGCAGGAGCTATGACAAACACACTGCTTGTCATGAACGGAATCTATATCTTCTTCGGACAGAGCTACGCGGCTGCGTCCAACAAGGCAGTGGAGCACATCTACGATGTGATCCTGGGAATCATCCTGGGATTTGGTATCCCGGAGGCGATCGTCGCAGGTATCCTTACGACGGCCATCACGAAGGTTCTGTTTAAAATCATGAAAGATAACGGCTGATCGGAAAGAGCCGGTTATATATGAATACCTTTCAGAAGCGTGGCGTGGCAGCTTCCGGAAGAAGATCAGGTATAAAAACTGGGAGCAGCGGAAAATAATAACGCTGCAGCTTCTATAATATGATACCAGGGTCAAAAGGTCAGAAGTTCGACGCAAGCTTGCTTGCAGGAGAATTTTTGACCTTGGGACCCGCCAAAAACATGAGTAAGTAGCCATTTTTCAAAGAAAAATGAGCGAATTACGAATGTTTTTGAGAATTGCGGGAGCACGCAGTGCAGAGCAATTCGGTATCAGAGGGGTCAAAAGCTTTTGACCCCAACATCATAATATAATGAAGAGATACTAAATATAGTGACATAAAATCAATACATACATTTTATGGGGGATAGCGAAACGCTGTTCCCCTTTTTTATTACTGAAAGACCGAAAAGTAACGTTCCATGCAAAAAGCAGAATGTGGATATACAGCGAAAAAAAGGAAAAATCATATGGGAGAAATCCCCATGTTTTAAGGATTTTTTTGAAATTTAGTCTTGACGAAGGGCGGCAATTTTATATAATCGATACGATGCTTCAATATGTCTTAGTTTATATGTACATGAGAAGGTACTTGAATTTAGAGTAAGAGGAGGTGCCGGGTTTATGAAGATGACATTTCAGCCGAAGAACACTCAGAGAAAAAGAGTTCATGGTTTCAGAGCGAGAATGGCAACAGCAGGCGGTAGAAAAGTTTTAGCTGCCAGAAGAGCAAAAGGTAGAGCTAGATTATCTGCTTAATGAACCAAGAGAGTATCCGGAAGTTTAGGAAAACTTTTGGATGCTCTTTTTTGTTATGCGGGATTTTTATGGCTTTATCGACTTAGTTTTGCAGAGGTATTGAATGAAAAGGTTCAATTCGTTAAAGAAAAATCAGGATTTCCAGACGGTTTACCGGGGAGGGAAGTCCTACGCAAACAAATATCTGGTCATGTACGTGATGGATTCGGGACGGGAGGACACGAGAATCGGAATTTCCGCCAGCAAAAAGGTCGGAAACAGCGTTGTAAGGCATCGGTTCGCGAGACTCGTCCGCGAAAGCTTCCGGTTAAATAAGGACATATTAGAAGAAGGAAAAGACATCATTGTTGTCGCACGTGCTGCGGCAAAAGACAAAAATTTCGACAAGATTGAGAGTGCTTTTCTGCACTTATGCGGGCTTCATAACATTTTAAAAGAATCGAAGTGAGTGGTTTATGAAATGGGTTCTGATTGGTCTGATTAAGATTTACAGGAAGTTTATCTCTCCCTGTATCGGCCCTCACTGTATTTATACGCCTACCTGCTCCCAGTACGCCATGGAAGCAATCAGAAAATACGGCGCTATAAAAGGTGCTTATCTTGCTTGCAGGCGGATTTTGAGATGTCACCCGTTTGCAAAAGGCGGTTATGATCCAGTCCCGTAAAAAACCCAGGAGGTAAGATATGGTTTTGACGAAGGCTGGTTCCATTCTGGGACCGATCGCGACTGTCCTTGGCTATGTCATGGACATCCTCTTCAGATTTACGAGCAGCTTCGGCGTGTTCAACGTAGGTCTGTGCATCATTCTGTTTACGATCGTAATGAAAACACTGATGATACCGCTCACGATCAAACAGCAGAAAACCACAAAACTCATGTCTGTCATGAATCCGGAGATCCAGGCGATCCAGAAGAAGTATAAAGGAAAGTCGGATCAGGAATCCATGCAGCGTCAGAATGTGGAGATCCAGGCTGTTTACGAGAAGTACGGCACAAGCATGACAGGCGGATGCCTTCCGCTGCTGATCCAGATGCCGATCCTTCTTGCTCTGTACCGTGTCATCTACAATATTCCGGCATACGTTCCGTCTGTCCGCGTTTATTTCGACAACGTTGTCACTCCGTTGATGGGACAGGCTGACTATGCTCAGAAGTTACAGGAAATCACAAATATCGCAACCGCCTGCGGCGGAAAATTAGACAAGTTTGATTTCACAAATGCAAACCGTCTTGTAGACATGCTCTATAAATTCTCCACATCCCAGTGGGGAGAGCTTCAGGCACTGTTCCCGGCAATCTCTGATGTGATCGGCCAGAATGCTGCTGTTGTCGAGAGAATGAACACGTTCCTCGGTTTAAATATGGCAGAGGCGCCGGCTGGTACCGTCCTTCGCATGGATCATCCCGGTTCTTGCGGCAGTATCCCAGTGGTTCAGCACAAAGCTCATGAGCGGAAATCAGCCGTCCACATCCGCAGATGCAGAGAATCCGATGGCCCAGTCCATGAAGACTATGACAACGACAATGCGTTATTCTCCGCGTTCATCTGTATCACGATGCCGGCAGGTCTTGGCATCTACTGGATCGCGACCAGCGTTGTTACAATTATCCAGCAGCTCATCGTTAACGCGTACATGGATAAGGTAAACATCGACGATATGATCGCAAAGAACCTGGAAAAGGTAAATTAAGAAACGTGCAAAACAGGGACTTCCGCCGGCTAAGGTAACTCAGAACGCTACCGCATCCTTAAAGGCGATCAAGGCTGAGGAGGAGAAGGAAAAAGCTGCTGAGGAAGTTAAGAAGGAAAAGATCGCGAAACAGATCGAGGAGTCCAGCAAGTACTACAACACCAACGCGAAACCGGGAAGTCTCGCTTCCAAGGCAGCGATGGTCCAGAAGTACAATGAGGCACATGACAAGCGAAAATAATAAGGGGGTTCTGTTATGGAAATGATTACAGTGACTGCGAAAACTGTGGAAGATGCAATCACACAGGCATCCCTGCAGCTCGGTGTGAGCAGTGATCGGATTCAGTATGAGGTCGTTGAAAAGGGAAGTGCCGGAGTTCTCGGCGGACTTTTTGGTTCCAAGCCGGCAGTGATCCGCGCGAAGAAGATCGAGACCGTTGACGATAAGGCCGTAGATTTCCTGAATTCCGTTTTCGATGCAATGGGCCTTGCTGTTGACGTGGAAGTGAAAATGAATGAAGAGGAAAAGGAGATGGATGTCAACCTGACCGGCGAGGAGATGGGACTTCTCATCGGCAAGAGAGGACAGACACTCGATTCCCTTCAGTATCTTGTAAGCCTTGTTGTAAATAAGGAATCTGAGGACTACTTAAGAGTCAAGCTGGATACCGAAAATTACAGAGAGAGAAGAAAAGAAACACTGGAGACTCTCGCAAAGAATATCGCTTACAAGGTAAAGCGGACAAGACGTCCGGTTTCCTTAGAGCCGATGAATCCGTATGAGAGACGGATCATCCACTCCGCACTCCAGAACGATAAATACGTATTCACAAAGAGCGAAGGTGAGGAGCCGTTCCGCCATGTTGTGATCGCGTTAAAGAAGGAAGAGCGCAGAGAGAGAAGACCGAGATACGAGAGACGCGAAAGAACCGCTGGTTCTGAGAATAGCTATCGCAGCAGCAGTCAGGAATAATAATTCACAGATCAGCCATGCGCCGCACTGTGCGGGAACGCATGGCTGATTTTGTCTGGAAACAAAGGTAACCAGGAAGGTGCTGAATAGTTGCAGATATCGTGATAGAGGGGGTTGCCTATGGCAGCCCCTTTGTGCTATGATAGGGTGATTAATTGTGTGAATTTCCGTGAGTTTACAGGACTTGCGGAGCCAGAAAATAGAAGATCATTCAGCTTGATGTTTTAAGTCAGCAGGCGTGAGTGACAGGATGGAGATTATGGAATATACAGATACGATTGCAGCGATCGCCACGGCGATGGGAAATTCAGGAATCGGAATCGTGAGGATCAGCGGTGAGAACGCGGTTGAAGTCGCGGAAAAGGTCTTTCGGGAACCTGGAAAGAAAAAGCTTTCTGAGGCGGAGAGCCATACGATCCATTACGGATACGTTTATGACGGGGATGAGGCTGTGGATGAGGTCCTTTTGATGCTTATGCGAGGACCACGGAGCTACACAGCGAAGATACCGTGGAGATCGATTGTCACGGCGGAATGCTGGTCACGAGACGGATCCTGGAGACAGTCTTAAAGGCCGGGGCGAGACTGGCAGAGCCGGGTGAATTTACGAAACGGGCGTTCTTAAACGGCAGGATCGACCTCTCCCAGGCGGAGGCGGTCATCGACGTGATCAACGCGAAAAATGAATATGCGCTGCAGTCCTCTGTGAGCCAGCTTCGGGGAAGTGTATCGAAGGAGATCCATGAGATCCGGGAACAGATTATCTATGAGATTGCCTTTATCGAGTCGGCGCTTGATGATCCGGAGCATATTTCCCTGGACGGATACGGGGAGAAATTGCTTAAGGTTGTTCTTTCTGTGAAGAAGAAGCTTGAGAAGCTGATCCGTTCTTCCTCCAATGGACGGGTGATTTCTGAGGGCGTAAAGACTGTTATTTTAGGAAAGCCGAATGCCGGAAAATCGTCCCTGATGAATGTTTTAGTTGGCGAGGATCGCGCCATTGTTACGGATGTGGCGGGAACGACGAGAGATATCCTTGAGGAACATATCTATCTTCAGGGAATCAGCCTGAATGTTGTGGACACTGCAGGAATCCGGGATACGGAGGACGTGGTGGAGAAGATCGGCGTCTCCCGGGCTATGGAAGAGGCGAAGAAGGCGGATCTCATCATCTACGTTGTAGATGGATCGAGGGAGCTGGATGAGAACGACTATCAGATCATGGACTTTATTAAGGAACGGAAGTCAGTGGTACTTCTTAAATAAGAGCGACCTGGAGTCGGTAGTATCCGCGGATGAGGTGGAGAAGCGGTCCGGGCATAAGGTGATCGGAATCTCCGCGAAGGAGGAGACGGGAATCGACCTCCTGGAAGAGGAGATAAAGTCCTTATTCTATGAAGGTGAGATCGACTTCAACGACCAGGTTATGATCACGAATGTGCGCCATGTGAAGGCTTTAAAGGACGCTTTCGAGAGCATGTCCATGGTGGAGAACAGTATAGAGAACGGCATGCCGGAGGATTTTTATTCGATCGATCTGATGGATGCCTATGAGAAGTTAGGTCTTATTGTCGGGGAGTCTGTGGAGGATGACCTGGTGAATGAGATCTTCAGCAAGTTCTGTATGGGTAAGTAAGATTATGGTGGAAAGAAATTGGCGGATCGGAACGTTTTTTATGGGAGATTCCGCTGGGAGTATAGAAGAGACAGTAGGGAATTGACAAGAAAAGAGGAAATAAAATGCCGGTAGTAGAGGAGACATATG